>JAEEGH010007851.1_pt1 | contig 25480 bp, 23 predicted proteins | sample 9134181 | NCBI WGS metagenome assembly JAEEGH01 (sample SAMN16246544, study PRJNA631951) | gut metagenome | biome: gut microbiome; feature: rumen; material: DP-attached | host: Bos | place: Iran: Karaj | collected 2018-10
TAGTTATTTTATTTACCCAAGGTGTTGACCTTAAGTTATTCCCAAAGAACTTCCTTTTATATTTACCTGTTGCTCTTTGTTATATTGTCTCAATGGTGTGTTCATATTTTGGGGTTCGATTTATCGAAGAGTCACTTTCTGATCCAATAGAGAATTCATCTTGTGCTATTGTTGCAATCCTTTGTGCGATATTCTTACATGAAACCTATAGTGTTCCTGCAATAGTTTCTATTGCAATTATTGTTATAGGTCTTATCGCTGTTAGTTTCTTTGATAGAAAAGGAACAAATGCAAGATTTAGTAAGTATGGAAAGAAACTTGCAATCATCGCAATTGCTATGCCTTTCTGTTATATGCTTCTTGATGCTGCAGGTACTTTCTTAGATATTTTCTACACTGATAGCATTGAGACCACTATCCTTGTTGGAGTTACTGAAGATAACCTTGAACATACAGCAAACTGTGCCTATGAATTAACCTTCTTCTTATTCTCAATTGGCGTGTATATTTTCCTTAAGATAAAGAAAATAAAATTCTTTGATTTAGGCGAAAATTCCCAAGAAAATAAGGGTTTTTTCCGCAAAATTCTCGATCAAAAGTGGAAAATTCTTGCTGCTATTTTTGAGACAATCGGGCAGGCAACTTACCTATTTGCATTGTCTGAAGGTGGTGGTATTGCAGCGGTCATTTTAGGTGCTGGTACAGTCATCACTTCTTTGATTTTGTCACGTATATTCCTCAAAGAAAAACTCACTTGGGTGCAGTATATTTTCGTAGGCCTAATCATGACCGGAATCATTATGGGAGCGATATTTGGGCTTTAACGAATATAAGCAAATAATTATAAAATAATTGACCAAATATATAAAAAACGACTAAAATAAATTGATTTTAAAAGAAACGAGGAAACAAATATGGCAATTGAAGCAGGAGATTTCAGAACAGGCTTAACACTTCTCATTGATGGCGATCCATGGGTAGTTTTAGACTTTATGCACGTTAAACCAGGTAAAGGTGCAGCTATTTTAAAAACAAAGATGAAAAACCTCAAAACTGGTTCAACACAAGAAAGAAACTTCAACGCAAATACAAAGTTTGATCCAGCAGAGATTATTAGAAAACAAGTTCAATATTCTTATTCAACAGGTGATCAATTCGTTTTCATGGATATGGAAACATTTGAACAATATGAATTAGATGAAGCAAGAATCGGTGATAACAAATACTTCTTAATCGAAGGTATGGATGTCAGCATTGTCTTCTTTGAAGGCAAGATCTTAGATGTCTCACTTCCAGATAAAGTTGAAATGGAAATTGCTGAAACCGCACCAGCAGTATCAAATGCAAGTGCAACAGCAACAAAAGATGCTGTTACAAATACAGGTCTTAGACTTCGTGTTCCGATGTTTATTAAGGAAGGCGAAAAGATTATTGTCTCAACAGCAGACGGTAAATATTCATCAAGAGCTTAATAAAAGCTCTTTTTTCGTTATATGAGAAAAATCGCATTAGTAACTGGTGGTGCAAAAGGAATAGGTGCTGCCATTGTTAGAGAACTCGCAGCTAATAACTACGATGTAGTAATTAATTACTTAACATCTGAAAAAGAAGCGGAGATTTTAGCGAGCTCACTAACTTCAAAATATGGTATAAACGCTTTAGTTTATCAATGCGATGTAGCAGACGAAAATGAAGTCGATTTAATGATTAGTTTTATCGAGGAACATCTCGGTAGTGTTGATATTTTAATTAATAATGCCGCTATTGATTTATCAAATATGTGGCATGAAAAAGATGCAGAAGACTTTAGAAGAACCCTAGATGTTAATGTTGTTGGTGCTTATAATGTCGCAAGACGTGTTGGTAAACAAATGATTGATAAAAGATGGGGTAGAATTATTAACATTAGTTCTACTAATGGTATCAATACATATTATCCAATGTGTGTTGAATATGATGCATCAAAAGCTGCATTAATCTCATTAACTCATAATTTAGCAGTTGAATTCTCACCATATGTTACAGTTAATGCTATTGCTCCAGGCTTTATTGGAACAGAATCAGAGCTTAATGGTTACGATGAAGACTTCCTTAGAGACGAACAAGAAAAAATCTTAGTGGGAAGATATGGAAAACCAGAAGAAGTCGCAAAACTTGTTGGCTTCTTAGTAAGTGAAGATGCTGGTTATATCAACAATTCAGTTATTCGAATTGATGGTGGACAATACGGAGCTTAATACATAGTATTAAAAAGAGGCGATAATTACTTCGCCTCTTTTATTTTAGTTAATGCGAGCATGATGCCTAACTTACCGTATTCTTGAGTTAAACCACCTTGCATATAAAGTGTATATGGTGGAATCACAGGAGCATCTGCGCTTAATTCAATTGTTGATCCTTGAGTGAATGAACCAGATGCCATAACTTCATCAAATGGATATCCTGGCATTGGTGCAGGCATAACTCTTACAAATGAATCAATAGGAGAAGAAGCTTGAAGCCCTTGAGTGAATGCAACTAAGTTTTCTTTTGTCTTTAATTCAACTGTTTGAATGATGTCTGTTCTAAATTCATTGTATTTTGGAGAAACATTGTCAAAACCTAATTTTTCAAGCATATATGCGGAAAAAACAGCGGTTTTTAGCGCACTTTTTACTGCATTCGGTGCCATAAAGATGCCTTTGAAGAAAGCATTATTTTGGTTGAAGTTCGCCCCTTGATCTTTGGCAATTCCTGGCGCAGTTAAACGTTCTGCAACCATATAAATTAAGTCTTTATTACCGGCGATGTATCCGCCAGTGGAGGCAACACCTCCGCCTAAATTTTTCATTAAGGAACCAACAACAATATCAGCACATACATGGCCTGGTTCTTTTTCTTCAACAAGTTCACCATAGCAGTTATCAACCATAATGATGACTTTACTATTAACTTTTCTAATTTCTTTAATAACTTTTTCAATTTGAGCAATTGTTAGAGAATTTCTATTTGAGTAACCTCTTGAACGTTGAATTTCAACAAGTTTAACATCACCTTTTTTAAGTCTCTCAACAATAGCATTTGTGTCGAATTCTGAATTGACTAGGTCAATTTGTTCATACTTTACTCCAAGGGCTTTAAGGGATTGGGAAGACTTTCCAATAATGCCAACCATTTCTTGGAGTGAATCGTAAGGAGTTCCTGAGATCGAAATCATTGTATCTCCATGTTTTAATAAGGCAGTAAAAGCAAGATACAATGCGTTGGTGCCGCTCATAATTTGAGGTCTAACTAAAGAATCTTCTGTGCCTAAAACCGAAGCAAAAATTCTCTCTAATTTATCTCTTCCTGTATCGTAGTTTCCATAACCATTGATATCTGCAAAGTCAGCGTAAGAAACCTTGTTTTCAATGAAGGCAGATAAGACTCTATTTGAGTTAGCTAAACAGATGCTATCGATACGCTCAAAAGCATCTTTAAGGTCTTTATCAGCCTTGTTTGCTAAATCTAATATTTCTTTATCAATTTGCTGCAAAATCATACTATTTTTCAGTATTTTCCTCAAAATTTATAGGTTTTTCCTGAGAATTTTCTTCTTTTTGTTCTTCTTCCTCTTCATCAAATAAACCTGGAATTGGTTTGAAATAATGATAGATTGCTTGGAATAAATAAATGACTGTAATGTACAAGAAAGCACAGCCAATACTTAAGACATAAAAGCTCTCATTTTCAGGTTTAGCGATAAGCGAAATGAAGTCGAATGTTTCGATGAACAAAACAAGTGGAAGTAGTAATGCTTTATCAAGTAAGCAGATTCTTGCTCTTCTTTTCTTTGAGGCAACACCCCAGACAAAGTCTGTAATACCCCAGAGTCCACCAAAGATAGTAATCCAGTTAAAAATAATTCTTCTTGTCTCGTTATATTTCATAACTCCTGTAAGTTTTAATATTGCGACAACAAAGAAAATAATAGCGAACAATAAGAGTTCACCAGAGTAGATTAACTTCATCTTCTTGTGTGGATCTATTTTTTTCATGCTCACTAATGATAATATTTTATATTAATGTTCGCAAGAAAGTTAGTTTATAATAGTTGTATTGAGGTAAACGCTTATGAAGATGGGCAAGTTGTATAAATTAATTAAGTTAATTCTTTTTGTTGCAGCCGGTATTGCCATTTTAATTTGCAATGAACTGATTATGAAAAATGATGGTGCCATTATAAATGGTCTAGTCGGTTTAATCATTGCAATCTATGGTCTTGAAGGTATATTGCTCCCAATCTTTACTCATAAAGTTAAAGCCGAAAGAATCGAGATGCTTAATGGTGGCGTTAACTTGCTTATCGCTATCATAATGATTTTCCTTCTTGAAGGACATGACTATGAACTTCGCATTGTCTGCGTTCTTTGGTCCTTATGGTCAATCATGAGAGAAGGTGTCGAAATCTTTGATAAAGGTGTTATTGGAATTAAAAACCACCCAGTTACATCAATCATAAACTTTGCGGAATCTATTATTGTTATAGTTTTCTCAGTTCAATTAATTATCGCAAAAGATGCACATGAACTTGAGCATCACGCTCACGCTCACGTTATTTTATTAGGAATTGAGTTAATTATTGAAGTTATCTGGGTCTACGTTGGTGAATTTGAGGCTAGAATCTTAAGACGTATTAGAAGAAGACGTCATAAAGAAGAAAAAGAAGAACTTGAACATCAACAAGAAGAACAATCTGAAGAGGCAAAACCTGTAGAAGAAAAATAAATACTTTTATTTATGAAAAAGAAAGCCATTTTGCTTAGTATCTTATCTTTATTTGTCCTTTCTGGATGTAATTTTTTTGATACTGTTCGTGGTTGGTTTAAGAAAAAAGAACCAACCCAAGAACAACAAGATAATGAAGATTCCGATGCTGGCTATATAGACACTAAGCAAGTTGGTGAATTTTATGGCGGCGTAGTCATTAATGATAAATATAATGGTTATGAATTCTCAAGATCAAAAACTAAGATTGAAAAACCAACTGAAGGAACAGGTGTAATTAACATTTATGCTTTCAATGATTTTCATGGTGCTGTAAAGGTAAGCTATAGTGAACCAGGCTTAAAAACAATTGGAACTTTCTTTAAAGAAAAAAGCCAACAACAAAATACATTAATCCTAGATCAAGGAGACACTTGGCAAGGATCACTTGAATCTAATTATGAGTATGGTGCAATTGTGCAAGATGTCTTTAATTATGCAGGTGTTTCTTTAAGAACAGTCGGAAACCATGATTTTGACTGGGGTTTAAATCATCTTGAAAGCACAAATAACAGAAAATTGGGTGATGATTATATCCCAACTTTAGCAGCTAATGTTTTCGACTATATATACGGATATAATGGCAGTACTCAACAAAGTCAATGCGGCATGGAATATGCAACCTTTATTTTAGATAATGGAATAAAAGTTGGCGTCGTTGGTGTTATTGGCGAGGATCAAATTACATCTATTTGTTCAAATTTAGTGAGTTCGGTTTGTTTTACAAACCATTTTCAAAAAGCTCGTGAAATCTCTGATTACTTAAGAATTGAGAAAAACTGCGATGTAATTATTGTTTCAGCCCATGAATCTGCCGCAAATTTGAAAAGTCCAGAATTATATAGTGTCTCTCCAGTTTCACATAAACGTTATGCTGATTTAGTTTTGGGAGGTCATTCACATTATCAACAAGAATACACAATTGATGGTGTGAAATGTGTCCAATGGGATTCAAATGGAGAATCAACTGGTTATATTAAATTAAACTATGATTTCAAGAATAATTGCGTTTTAGATGATTCGACTAGAGTACAAACATACAATGCTAGCTACTTACGTTCAAATTATTCCGTTACAGAAGAAAACATAGATAAAATGGTGGATGATTATTTAAAAATTACTGATGAACTTGCATTTGAAGTTTTAAGCAATAATTTCACGAGTTCATTTGACACAACAAGTCTTGCAAACTTAATGTCTGAAGCTATTTTTGATGCTGTTAAAACAGCGGGATACACAGTAGACTTTGCAGTTACTAATTATGCTCGTACAGGCTTTTATGACATCGAATTCACCTATGGTGATTTGTATAGATCTTTTCCTTTTGATAACCAAATTATATTGATGGATATTTCGTCTCAAACATCTATTAATTCCCTTTCTCACAATATGACATATAGGGAGGACACCACAATCAAAGGTGATTCAGGTCAACATCGAATCGCAGTCATTGATTATATTGGACTTCATCAAAATAACCATCGACAATACGACTACTTCCCAGATGCAACAAATCTAGAGATTTTTAATCCTGGTGGAGGAGATAACCCTCCAATTTATAGGAATATTTTGAAAGATTACCTTAAAAATAACACAACAAAAGTATTCTCTTCAGATGATTATTCAAGTTCTAATGCTCACTTTAGAATAGACTAATTTATAAAATAATCCTTGAAATAAAGACGTAGATATCATAATATAAATCTCGCCCTTTGCCGTCATAGCTCAGATGGTAGAGCAAATGTCTCGTAATCATTAGGTCGGGAGTTCGATTCTCTCTGACGGCACCACTTAAAAAATACCAGCAATCGGGTGTTTAGCTCAGCTGGGAGAGCATCTGTTTGACGTACAGAAGGTCATAGGTTCGAGCCCTATAGCACCCACCATTTAGAAAGTTACTCCTTAATTGGAGTTTTTCTTTTGCTTTTTTACAATAAAAAAAAGATAACGTATTACTGCGTGAAGTCTTTAAACTCCGCAACCGTTATCTTTTATTATTAAAGCATAGGCTGATATTTTAACAAAGAATATTTTTTCTTTTGCTCAATTAGTTATATAATTGAAACCACGCACCAGTAGTTTAGTGGTAGAACTCTAGCTTCCCAAGCTGGCCGTGCGGGTTCGATTCCCGTCTGGTGCTCCAGTTAACTAAATGAGATTGATGTAATGTCAGTCTCTTTTTTGTTTAGATGTCCACAAATTGAGGACAACTGAATTAAAAGTTTTGTATTATATTTGCTATTACATAATAATTAATACATAATTAACCTATGAATTTTAATTAATTAGAATTCACATTTGCTTTATATTACGAGATTAAAAATGAAAAAGAACAAGTTGTTTATATTAGCTGCGTTGATTCCATGTACTATTGCGTTAAGTGGATGTTTTTTGCGCACCATCATAAACAACAATGAAGAAGAAATAGTTGTAGATCTTCCAAAGATTGAAGTAGTTAATAATCTAAAGATTAATTTAAGAGGAAGAACTGCAAAATCTCTTTATCCTGCTCTATCTAATAATTCAGTTAAAAATCCAGAATTTACTTTCTCTACCTCTAATAGTGCGGTCGCTACAGTCTCCTCTGATGGACTAGTCCAAGGTAGAGCAGTTGGAACTGCAACTATATCGATTGCATTAACAAGTAACACAAATGTCAAAACAACAGTAAAAGTAAATGTTGTTGACGAAGAAGTTAAACATTATGACTACACAATTATGTTTTATATGTGTGGCTCTGATTTAGAGTATAACTCCGAAACCCCTGAAAACGAACAAGTTCACTATTTTACCCAGGATATCCAGGAAATTTTATCAGTTTCTGGTATGCCTGATACTGTAAAAATCCTCATTGAAACTGGTGGAACTTTACATTGGAATATGCCTGGTTCATCTCTTGAAGGTGCAAGTAAGATATCATCAACCAACCTTCAAAGATGGGAAGTCGATAATGGTACAAACAAATTAAGACTAGTTGAAACTCTTCCAACTAACTATATGGCTTCTGAATCTTCATTCTCAGAATTCTTGAGCTGGGGACTTGATGATTATGAAGCAGACCAAATGGGCGTTGTTATGTCAGGACACGGTGGCGGAATAGCTGGTTGTGTCTATGATGATAACTACACTGCAAAAGTCGGAAACCAATTATGGCAAAGAACTCTTAGAACATTTGAAGTAGCAGGTGCTGCTAAAGCAGCATTATCGAACTCCAACCGTGAAAAATTTACATGGATTGGTTATGACTGTTGTGTCATGCAATGCGCTGATATTGCAACAATCAATGCTGATTACTTTGATTACATGGTTGCGTCTCAAGAAAATGAGATTGCAACTGGTTGGAATCATGATATGTATCTCCCAATGATTAAATCAAATACTCATGTATCTCCAGAATTATTACTTCCTGAAATATGTGATGCATTCTTAGCGGACAATCATAGAGAAGCAGAATCAGGTGATGAGGTTTGTTATCAAACTCAATCAGTATTAGATTTATCTAAGACTGATGCTCTAGTAACTGCATTCAATACATTAGTGGAACAAATGGGCATTTCAATGGTCGCGTACGGCAATGCCGAAACCGCTTTTAAGAGTTGTCTTAATAGATTTGGTGATAAAATATTCGGACTTGCAGACTTCAACTCATTCATGACCAAGTTAAAAGGTGTAGATCCATTCCTTGATGTTTCTGATGTTAAGGAGGCCATCAATGAGTTGGTTTTATATAAAACAAGCTGTTCTAAATATAATGAGACTCCATGTGGGGTCAATGTATTCTTCCCGAAGACCTTGAATTCAAAATACATACTTCAGGTTGGAAAAGAAGATTATTCAAATAGTTTATCTACTAAGTTTACCAAATGGCAGAACATGTGTGTTACCTTTGGTAAATTTGGTTGGGAATCCATTTAGGAGGTAAAACAATGGACAATAAAAATCTTAAATTCGAAGATATTAAGCCTAAGAAAGTATCGCTTAGTAAAATCCAAGAAAAACTTAGTGCTTTCACCAAAGCATTAGAAGAAACCAAAGATCCAAAAGAAGCTTTAAAAGTAATCCGTGCTTTAGAGAAATACATGGATAAGTTTGCGAATAACGCCACTGTAATCTCAATTAATTATTCACTTAATACAAATGATAAGCACATTGCAAAACTTCAAGATCATTTAGATGAAATCTCTCCACATATCTCTAATGAGATAAATAAGTTCAATAAGGTACTTGTAAAACACCCATGCCGTAAAGAACTTGAAGAGAAGTTAACTCCATATTATTTCCAAATGATTGATAACTCACTTAAATCATTTGATGAAAAGATCATTCCAGAGTTAATCGAAATCAATAAGTTATCATCTCAATACGACAGAATCATGGGTGGTGCTCAAATTGAATTTAGAGGCGAAATTTATAACATGCCACAAATGGGTAAATTCGCTAAATCAAAAGACAGAGACACTAGACGTGAAGCATCAATTGCAGTCGATAAATTTTTCCAAGAAAATGAGAAAAATATTGGGGAAATCTATGGAAATTTGGTACTTTTACGTGATAAAGCCGCTAAAAAACTTGGCTTTAAAAACTACATTGAATTAGGTTATCTTAGCCTTGGTAGAGTTGATTATGATGCCAAGATGGTAGCAGGTTATCGTAAGCAAATCGCTGATGAAGTCGTACCAATTTGCCAAAAGCTCTACAAAGAACAAGCAGCACGTATTGGTATTCCATTTGCTGAGATGAAATCATACGACTACAACTTATCATTCTTAAGTGGTAATCCAACTCCAAAAGGTGATGCAAAACATCTTGTCGCTGAAGCAACAAAAATGTATGAAGAAATGTCTCCAGAAACTGGTGAATTCTTCCATATGATGCAAGACCATCATTTACTTGATTTGGAAGCAAGAGCAGGCAAGCAACCTGGTGGTTATATGACCTTCCTTCCAGTTCAAAAATTCCCATTCATTTTTGCTAACTTCAATGGCACTGAACATGACGTGAATGTCTTAACCCACGAAGTGGGCCACGCATTCCAAGGATATCTTTCCAGAAATATTAAACCTGGAGATTTCCGTTCACCAACCCTTGAATCTTGTGAAATTCACTCAATGTCTATGGAATTCTTTGCATGGCCATGGATGAAGCTTTTCTTTGAGGAAGATGCTGAAAAATATCGCTATGCTCACTTAGCAGATTCAATCGAATTCTTACCATATGGAATTACTATTGATGAGTTCCAACACTGGGTATATGAACATCCGACCGCAACACATGAAGAAAGATGTGCTGCATATAAAGAAATCGAATCCCGTTATACTCCACACAAGAAGTATGATGATGAGATGAAGATTTGCCAAAAAGGTGGATGGTGGATGAGACAATCCCACATCTTCGGTGTCCCGTTCTATTACATCGATTACACACTTGCCCAAGTTTGTGCTTTCCAATTCCTTGTTGAAATGACCAGAAATCGCGAAAAAGCCTGGAAAAAGTACGTAAAATTATGTAAATTAGGTGGCCGTTATCCATTCGTCACATTACTTGGAAAAGCACATTTAAGAAATCCATTTGAAGAGGGCAATATTCATAAGGTAATGGTGCCTCTTAAAGGAATCCTTAAATCATTTGATTTATCCAAGATTAAATAGTTAAAGGGCTTAAGCCCTTTTTCTTTTAGTCATTTAATTGTAGCTATAGCACTTCTTTATTTAACAAATAAGCTTTGCTATAATTCTAATTGACTTTTTAAAGGAGATTAGCCGCTATGTTAGAATCAATCCTTAATAATGGTAAATATGGATCTGTTGCAATTTGGATCGATTTTGCCATCTCAATTTTAGCTATTGGGATTTTACTTTATGTCACAATTAATTCAGCAAAAAGAAAGATTTTCACAATTGTTTCTATTATTGCTGGATGCGTTAGTTTAGTGTCATGGTTTTTAGCTTTCCGCTTTCTTTGGGCACTTTCAATTGTTTGTATTGCTGCTTTCTTGGCCGCGACAATCGTATTAAACCAAAGCGAATTAAAAGAACTATTTACTTCCTTTGGAAGAAAGAAAACATCTAAAGGTGCTCAAAAAGTTTATGATAGACATGCTATTTGTCAAAAGGTTGCCCTTGCAGTTGAAACTTTATCGAAGTCAAAAACTGGTGCTTTAATTACTTTTGAAAAGAATGTCTTACTTTCAGACATTGTCAAATCTGGAACAATTTTAAATGCCCCAGTTACGCCAGAACTATTAGTTACTATCTTCTACCCAGGTACAAGATTACACGATGGTGCTGTTGTTATTAGAAGAGATCAAATTTTAGCGGCTTCTGTTTACTACACTCCTACAACCAGACCACTTACTGGTAAATTTGGTTCACGTCATAGAGCCGCTATTGGTATTTCGGAAATTACAGACTCAGTTACAGTAGTTGTTTCTGAAGAAACAGGTAGAGTCTCATTAGCCTACCATGGTGAACTTATTTCTGTAACACCAGACAGTTTCTTAAGAACAGTCGAAGAATACTTATTCGCCGACGAAAAAACCGCAACTGAGGAAAAGAAATAATGGGAAATTATTTTGGAACAGACGGCGCTCGTGGTGTTGCTAATAAGCAAATAACTGGTGCGTTAGCATATAAAATCGGTCGCTATATTGGACAATGCAAAAATGGCCGTAAAAATAAAATCTTAATTGCAAGTGATACTCGTATCTCTGGCAAACTTTTAGGAGACGCTGTTGGTGTTGGTATTGTTTCAAGCGGCTCTGATGTATATAACATTGGAGTTTCAACAACTCCATCAGTTTCTTACTTAGTAAGAAAACATGGCTTTGATTATGGTGTTATGATATCCGCGAGCCATAATCCTTACTACGACAATGGTATTAAGGTTTTTAACGTTCAAGGTGAAAAACTTGAAGCTGAAATTGAAGACAAAATTGAAGAATACATTGATAGTCCAAGAGACGATTTGCCATTAATGACAAACGAAAACATTGGAAGACATATGCCTTGTGATGAACTCATCGATGAATATGTTGAATTTTTGGTGTCTAAAGCAGATCCAAAAGTTAAAAACTTAAGAGTATTTATTGATTGTTCGAATGGTTCTTCTTCAGATATCGCTCCTAGAGTTTTAAGAAAACTTGGCGTTGATTTTGAGGTAGTCGCTAATAATCCGGACGGAATTAATATTAACGACAGATGTGGTTCAACACATATCGAACATGATTCCGAGAAGGTCCAAAAAGGTAATTTCAATGTTGGATTTGCTTTTGATGGTGATGCTGATAGATGTCTTGCATTAACTCGAGATGGTGAAGTCATTGATGGTGATCAACTCATTTATTTAAATGCATTAAACCTTAAAAAACACGGAAAATTAGCAGGAAATACCGTAGTTATTACAGTTATGAGCAATCTTGGTCTTAAGAAAGCTTTAGCCTCTGAAGGCCTTGAATATCACGAAACAACTGTCGGTGATAAATACGTTCAACAAGATATGAAAGCAAACAAACTTTCAATCGGTGGAGAACAATCAGGTCACATCATTTTCCTTGATGATTTAAATACAGGTGATGGTGTTTTAACAATGATTCATACTCTTAACGTTATGGCTACCGAAAACAAAGATCTTAAAGAACTTGTTGCTAACTTAAAGATTTACCCACAATGTTTGAAAAACGTTATGGTTACTAATAAAGAAGCCGTCTTATCTAATCATGGCTTTAAAGCTAAGGTAAAAGAATTAGAGGAGTCTCTCCAAGGTAATGGACGTATCTTAGTTCGTGCATCTGGTACTGAACCAAAGATTCGTGTCATGTGCGAAGCACCTACTCAAGAACAATGTGACAAAATCACATCAATCCTTGCTAGTTACGTAGAGGAAATTAGATAAGAAATGAAGTATGAAGAATTTTACGACTTTGTCGTGAAAGTTCACTCAATCGCTAAAATAGGTCTAACTTATTCAAAAGATCCATATGCGATTGATAACTATAAAGAACTTAATGAGCTTTCTAAAGAAATGCTCGAAAAGTTCATGGATGTTAAGTTTGATAAACCTTCAATGTTTACAAAAGAGGTATATCCTACTCCAAACATCTCTGTTAGAACTCTTATTGGAAACGAAAAGAATCAAATCTTACTAGTAAGAGAAGCTAACACAGGATTCTGGTCATTCCCTGGTGGATGGGCTGAGTTATATGATTCTCCAAAAGAGGCAGCATATAACGAAGTAGTCCAAGAAACAGGCGTGAAACCTGAAATAACTCGATTAATTGGAGTTATTGATAGACTACCGCATAAGTCCAACAAGAATGTCCCAGAATATGTCATCATATTTGAGGGTAAAGTAAGTGATAATGACTACTCAAAACATTGTCACGAAATTACCGAGGTTAAATTCTTCGATATTGATCACCTTCCAGAAATGTCAAAGAAGTTAACTAAAGATGAACTCGATATGATATTTGATGCATATAAGAACAATAAGGTCATATTTGATTAAGTTATAGGAGGAAAAATATGCCAACCCCACATAATGAAGCTAAAAAAGGCGAGATCGCAAAAGTCGTATTAATGCCTGGTGATCCAAATCGTGCTAAATGGATTGCAGAAACATTCCTACACGATTACAAACTTGTTAATCAAGTTAGAGGAATTTTCTGTTTTACAGGATACACCAAAAACAACAAGCGTATTTCTGTTATGGCGCACGGTATGGGAAATCCATCAATAGGAATTTATTCCTATGAGTTATTCGCAGAATACGATGTTGATGTAATTATTAGAGTTGGAACATGTGGTTCTTACCAAGAATATATCAACTTCTTCGATGTTCTTATTGGTGAATCAACATGTACAGATTCAAATTATGGTGCTCAACTTGGTCATCCAATTAGTTATTGTCCAAAAGCATCACCAGAACTAGTGGAAACCGCTAAGGAAGTCTTAACAAAGAAAGGTTATCCATTCCATGTTGGTCAAGTATTCGCAGCAGACGTCTTCTATGACTTCAATAAAGATGTTTGGAAAGAATATGCTAAACGTGGTGTACTAGCAGTCGAAATGGAATCATATGCTTTATATATCAATGCTGAATATCTTGGTAAGAAAGCAATGACCATGTTAACAGTTACAGACCACTTCCTGAAGGAAGGCAGATTAACTCCAGAGCAACGTCAAACAGGTCTTCGCAATATGATTGACTCTGCTATTGAAGTTGCAGAAAAATACGCTGAATAACAATTAACTTATGTTTATAGCTCTAGCCGTAATTCTCTTTCTTTTCATTGTCGCATTTATATTGTTTTTGTTGTTCCTTCGTAAAATGAATAAAGAAACATTTAAAATGTATTGCCAAAGAAAAGTAAAAAGAATCGCTAGAAGAAATAAGTTACTTGCAATTGAAAATTTAAATATCCTTAACTACGAAAGAGAAAAGATCGGTGTAGACCACGTTATATTTGGAAAGAAATATATCTATGTCATCACTGACTTTATGTTAAAAGGATTTGTCTCTGGCGAAGTAAATGATAATTCCTGGGTTTACTTCAATAAAATAGAGAAAAAGAACCATTATTTAGAAAATTTAAGTTATGTTTCGGACAAAAATATCCAGGAATTCGCGGAAATTTTAGGGATTAACGCTGACCCAATTGTATCAATTTGTTTAGTGCCAAATGAATGTGATTTCACAGTTAAGCAACTTGAATACAATAAGAAAATGGTCGTCCATTACTCCTCACTTAGTAGAAAGATAAAAGAGTTAGAATCACAAAACATTGGAACACTTAACGAAAAACAAATCTATGAGCAATACCAATCAATCAAATCCAAAAACGAAGAAAGAAGTAGAAAGACTTCAATTTAAGGATGTCATTACTTCTTTGAAAGAAGAGAAACACGGATTTTCTCCTCAACTTTTTTGGTTTGTCTTTTTCACTCTTCTTTCACTCATTCTTGCATATATATTCCCATACTCATTAATTATTACTTTACCTTTGGTAATCGTACCTTCATGGTTTGCCTTTAATTCAGTAACTTGTATTAAAGGAGTAAAAAACTCAGAAAACATCAATTTCTTTGTGATGTTTAAGTCATACTTCTCTCCGCTTTTCTTTGGTGGGTATCGTATACTTTTAGGCTTCCTTAAAGGCCTCGCTACATATGTAGGCGTTTCATCTATTTCATTTACTGTCTACTCACAAGTAGCTTTAAGTGGAAACGCAGAGTATCAAGCGATAATGGAGCAAATGAATAATCCTACTGACATCGCTAAATTAATGAATGACTTAAATGAATTCATGATGTCAGAAACTATGGTTAAGCCAATATTCTTGATTACATCCATAGGATTACTCTTAGGAATCGCGGTATTCCTTCAACATATACTTAAACATTCAATGAAGATGAGAAGAAATCTTTTTACTCGTTCTCCAATGCCAATGAGACAGTTCCATTTAGTGGATAGAAAAGTAAGAAAAGATAATAGAGGGTTATTATGGGCATCTTACTTAGCATCTAGCTGGTTTATTCAAGTTTTAGTAATACTAAGCGCCGCTAGTGGAGTAGTTATTGGCTATTTCTTACTTAGAGATTTTGATCCAATTAAAGCTGTTATTATCTCGGTATTTATTGGCTTTGTGTTGTTAATACCGTTATTTAACTATATAAGCATGATGCAAAACATGCTTTATCTTTCCCTTCGTCATAAATACGAAGAGACATTTGTGAATATGACTCTTGAATTCTTAACTAAGTTCAAAGATAAACTTGGTATTGAGGAAGAAGAGGCTAAAAAGATAGAAGCTATTCTTAATGAAACTAAGAAAGCTAACGAAGAAGAAAAGAAAATAATAGAGGAGGAAGATAATAACTCTGAAGAAAAATAAAAACCCACGATTTCTCGTAGGTTATTAATCACAATGGAGCAGCTGGCGGGAATCGGACCCGTATAGCCACCTTGGCAAGGTGGTGTTCTACCACTGAACTACAGCTGCAATTCAGCGTGATTATTATATAAAAAGTGATATAATACTTCAAGTTAAAAAATAATTAATATGAAAACGTACGTAGATTTAGCAAATTACATATTCCCTGAAATAAATGAAACCATCGCAGATTTAGAAGCAAAATATCCTGCTAGAAAGTTACCAGAAGGTGCTGAAGTAACTCGTTTTGCCCCTTCTCCAACTGGTTTCTTACATTTAGGTTCTCTTTTTACTTCTTTAGTTGCTCATAAAGTGGCTAAAGACAGCAAAGGAGTATTTTATCTTCGTTTAGAGGATACAGACACTAAACGTGAAGTTGAAGGTAGTGGAGACGAACTTGTTCGTCAACTCGCTTACTTTGGTATTGATCCGAAAGAAGGATATCTTGGTAAAGATGTCGGTGAATATGGACCATACAAGCAAAGTGAAAGGGCCTATATATACAAAGTATGTATTAAAGAACTCATGAAAAAGGGTAGAGCATACCCATGTTTCTGCTCTGCTGAACAACTTGAAGAAACACGCCAAATCCAAGAAGCCATGAAAGAAATTCCTGGTTATTATGGAGATTACGCTATTTGTAGAACACTTACACCAGATGAAGCAATTGAACGCATTGAAAATGGTGATCCATATGTCATTCGTTTTAGATCAAATGGTAACCACAATAACAAGATAACTTTCCATGATGAAGTTCGTGGTGATATCTCAATTGCGGAGAATGATATGGATATTGTTATCCTTAAGTCCGATGGACTTCCAACATATCACTTTGCTCACGCTGTAGATGATCACTTTATGCGTACAACCACAGTTATTCGTGGTGAAGAGTGGATTTCCAGTGCTCCAATTCATATTGAATTATTCGATACTCTTGGATTTGCTAGACCAAAATACGCTCATTTACCAGTTATCATGAAACTTGATAACGGAAATAAACGTAAACTCTCAAAGAGAAAAGATCCAGAAGCATCTGTTTCTCACTTTATTGAAGAAGGATTCCCAAAGGAAGCTCTTCTTGTCTACTTAATGAGTATTGCTAACTCTAACTTTGAAGAATGGACAGCAGAAAATCATTCCTTCAATTTAGATGAATTTAAGTTCTCTTTTGAGAAGATGTCTTTAGATGGTGTCTTATTTGATCAAGATAAACTTAACTTCTTCTCAAAAGAAATTATTGCTCAAATGTCAGCAGAAGAAGTATATAACCGTGTCTTAGAATGGGCTACTGGTGAATTTAAAGATAGACTTCTTAACTACAAAGAAACATCCATTGCAGCATTAAATATTGAACGTGGTGGAGAAAAAGCAAGAAAAGACTATGCTTGCTACAAAGATGTATATCCAATCATTTCTCTCTTCTATAAAGAAGACAATGATAAGGAATATCAAGAAAACAGAGTTCAATTTAATCCAAATATTCCAAAAGAAGTCGTTAAGGATGTCCTTGAAGACTTCATGAAGAGTAATGACTACTCTTTAGGTAATGATGTCTGGTTCTCAACAGTTAAAGAATTAGGCGCAAGACACAAATTCGCTGAATCAGGAAAGATATTCAAACAAAATCCTGATCAATATATTGGTCACGTCGGAGATGTTGCAGAAATCATTAGACTAGCGGTCACAAATAGAAAGAATTCTCCGAACCTTCATGATGTCTTAGTGATACTAGGTAAGGATGAAGTTGACAGAAGAATAGATCGTGCAATAAAATCTCTTAACTAATAGCAAACCTTAATGTTTGTTATTATATGGCCCCATGGTCAAGCGGCTAAGACGTAACCCTCTCAAGGTTAAATCGAGAGTTCGATTCTCTCTGGGGTCACCAAACGATAGCAAAAACGAACCCTTATTATTCACATGACAGATTACTCAGAATAACATTCGAGTTAATCTCATTCATAGGAGTAAGGAAAGTGCGTTTAAGAAATTAAGGGAATCACTTAGAGTGATTCCTTTTTGATTATAGATACAATAATCTCCAAATTCTATTAATAATCTCCAAATTTTATATTATAAATTGGAGAAAAATACAAAAAAGATTGAATAATCTCCAAAAATAGTGTAAATTATAGGAGAATAAAATGATATTTGGAGAATATTATGAGAGTTATTGATTATTCATTATTAGATAAAAGAACTTGGAACAAAGACGTTTTAAATTACGTCGCTTTAATTCATGAATATAAAGGAAGACAACAACTATATCTAAAGCAAAAACCTGAAGTGTTAGATAAACTAGTTGTTATTGCTAAAAGGCAAAGCACTGAGGCGAGCAATGAAATTGAAGGAATAAGAGTAAATGAAGCTAGATTGAAACAATTGATGCTAGACACAACGACTCCAAAGACAAGAAGCGAAGAAGAAATATTAGGATACAGAAATGTATTAAGCCTTATACATGAAAACTATGATTCAATACCTTTAACTTCTAATTACATTCTTCAATTACATAAAGAAATGTGCAGATTTACAAATTCTAATGATGGCGGAAAATTTAAGGCAAGTAGTAATGTTATAGAAGACACAACAACTAAAAGAGTTATATTTAAACCTGTAGACCCATATTTAGTACCAATTCTAATTGATAAGCTATGCGAAGAATATAATTTTGCTATAAATCAAAGAAATATTGATCCGCTAGTTGTTATTCCAATTTTTATACATGATTTTTTATGTATTCATCCTTTTAGAGATGGAAACGGAAGAATGTCAAGACTTTTAACAACGCTTCTTTTGTATAAAAGTGGGTATTATGTTGGAAAATATGTTTCTTTAGAAAAGAAAATTCAAATAACTAAAGATGATTATTATGTAGCATTAGAAAAAAGTAGTGTTAATTGGCACGAAAACGAAAACGATGATACTCCATTCATAAAATATTTATTAGGGACATTTATCGCAGCATATCGAGACTTCGAAGAACGAGTAAGTATTTTTGGAGAAAAACTTTCCGCAAAAGAGCTTGTTTTGAGAGCTGTTAATATGAAAATCGGAAAATTTACTAAAACCGATATTATGGAACTTTGTCCTGAAATTGGCGATGGTTCAGTCGAAAACATGCTTAAAAAACTTTGTGAAGAACAAGTAATCGAAAAACGTGGTGGAGGTAGGTCAACATATTACATTAGGATTCAATAGTACTAATAGTCAAAAGGTTATTCGGTTTTTTGCGGTTAATTAAAGAGTTCGATTACGGTGCCGATAGGTTCACCAAATGATTAAAATTTTGAACGTAATAAATATCGTTACTTCAAATGTAAAAGTCCTTAATAAGGACTTTTTGTTATTCCACATTAGTTTAATCTAAAATGCTAACGTATTTACTTAGTCTCTCAAGTAAGTATTTACTAAATAACGTAACGATTGGCTTAATACCGTGTTTACCGGAATAATATAAAGATTACCGGAATAATATAAAGGCATTACCGGAACAATATGGCTTTTTCATTTTTATAAAATATTTGTTTTTGTTGCGAATAAAACCATAATAGTATAAAATATGGGTGTATTTGGAACAATTATGAATATAGAAGAAGTAATTGAAAACATTGTTAAAAGTAATAAAGGTTATGTCACAAGGAAGGAAATTGATAGAAGAAAAATCCCTTCGATTTATCTTTCAAGAGCTGTGAAAAAACTCAATCTAAAACAAGTGGCTAGAGGTTTTTATGCTGAACTTGAATGGATTGAAGACCCATATATTATTTTTCAATATACATATCCTCGATTTATTTATTCATTTAATTCTGCTATCTTTCTTTTTAATCTTGGAGATAAAATGCCAAATTATCTAGAGGTTACTGGTCCCTTTAACTATCGTCCTATGGCGAATGGAAAAAGTGGTGTAATTACTCATACAGATACTGTTGATGAATCATATAACCTTGGAATAACTGTTGTTAAAACTAGTTTAGGCAATACAGTTAGAGTATACGATAAAGAAAAGACAATATGTGATCTTATTAAGTTTAAAGACAGGATTGAATTTGAAGTATATGCAAAAGCGCTAAATAAATATGCAAAATCTAAAGATAAAGATATTAATAAACTAATGGATTATGCACGTATTATGAAAATTGAAAATAAAGTGCGTAGTCAGATGGAGATTATTCTTAATGGGGATTAATAAGAGCTCTCTCCAGTCTCGTATTAATAATTTGGCAAACAAGACTGGTGTTCACCAAAATATATTGCTCAAATCATTTTTCTTTGATGCATTTTTGAAACGTCTATCTATTTCTGAACATGCCTCTCAATTCATTTTTAAAGGGGGCTTTTTGTTATCGACAAGTTTAGGTATTAATTTAAGATCAACTCAGGATATAGATTTTCTATTAAGAAAAATTGATTTTCAGCGTCAAACAATAGAAAACTTATTAAAAGAAGTTGCTTCTACAAAAATTGATGACAATGTTGAATTTGTTTTGCAAAGTGTAAACGAAATTAGAGATGAAGATTTATATGGTGGATATAACGTTGTACTTTTAGGGAAACTAGAAAACATAAGAGAGACTATTTCAATTGATCTTGCTACTGGTGATCCAATAACACCTAATGATGTCGATTATGAATATAAATGCCTATTTAGTAACGAAATAATACATTTCAAGGCATACAATTATGAATCAATTTTAGCCGAAAAACTACAAACGATCTTAATAAGAGGTGTTCTTAATAGCAGATGTAAAGATTTTTATGATGTTTATATTATCCAAAAGCTTAAATGTGATTGTGTAAATCCTATTATTCTTAAACAGGCATTTGAAAACACTTGTAAATATCGAAACACCTTCTTTACTAAAGAAGAAGCATTCAAAATTATCACGCAAATTGAAACTGATTCACAAATGAATTTATGGTGGAATACATATAAGAAGAGAAACTCATTTGTTGGAGATACACAGTTTAAAGAAGCGATTAATGCAACTCTATTAATCCTAGAAATAGTTTTTTAATTATAATATATATTATGCTTACGTTTATATTGCTACTTATTGGTATCGTTATCGCAGGTATTCCAATTGGAATTGCTGCAATAGTTAACTCCGCTAAAGTAAAAGGAAAAGTAATGTCAGTTACACTTCCTTTAAGTATTGTTGCATTACTACTTACTTTAATTTGTTTATTTGGAAGTATTTCTAATGAAAACATAATTGTCTTTACCTCTTTATATTTTGGTGGTCTAGTTATTAGTATTGTTACTTTATCTATCTCAGTTCACTATAGAAGAAAAGCTAACAATAAAATCTTTGATGACAAGAAGAAAGAACATGAAGAATCAGTTCTTAGAACTAATAATCAAATCACATATTATGAAGAAATTAAACAACTAAAAGAACTTCTTGATAGTGGTGCAATAACCCAAGAAGAATACGACACAAAGAAAAACGAAATCTTAAATAGAAAATAAAAAAACAACTGATCTACCATAGGTACCAAATACCGGATACTAATCATAATTAAAACAATAAGCATAACATTTGGCATGAAATAAAAATAAAAACTTTTGATAAGTTATAAATTTCTTAAACTTTTCATTTGATTAAATATATAATAAATAAGAAGGTGATGGAATGAATGGGAGTATACCCCCTTTTTTTGTTATTTCCTAAGGAGTTCCTTATGCCGAAAAAGCCTATTGATACCACATTCAAGCAAATAGAAGTTGGTAAATTCTATTTTGTCCATGACGGAAGCCGAACAGGACACCCTGCCTTAATAATTTATAAAGACGATCAAAAGAATTTATATCTTGCTGTAAAATTTGATAGCGATAAACCTGGAGAAGTATCTAAGAAAAGTAAAGGTATCAGGCATATCACAAAACTAAAACACCCAATTTCGAAAGATATTGTTGTTTCATATGTTAAAAATAGGCCAATATTATGCAAAAGAAAAGATATTTGGGCAAAAGAGTTGACTGACCTGTCAGTCAATGAAGAAGACAAACAATTACTTGCTTTAATCTCAAGAAGGGAACCGACCAAAGCCCCTTCACTTCGTAAAAAAGGAAAAAAATAAAGCAACCGATGGACCTATTCAGCCACTCGTACCGGTTGCTTATGAATATTAAAACAAAGATTATTTCAAATTTCAAGAAAAACCAACCTCACTGAGGCTGGTTATTTTTTGTTCTTGTAATAACTTATTTCTTAAGGAATTCTGAAGCACATCCAAGAAGTCCTGCTAAGATAGCAAAGATACCTGCAATGACTGGTCCTGCTGCAAGGTGATATGCACTTACATCAGCTCTACCATTAACGACAGCGGCTTCAATAAATACTAAGATTGCACCTATAAGTAATGCACCTGCTAAGCAAAGAGCAATTAATTTCTTTTCTTTTAAGAAAATAATTCCACACATACCGAGTGCTGCTAATAGGATTAAAAGATATCCAATAAATGAAATCCATGCACCATAGTTCTTATCAAACAATGCATCTTTAAATTCAACAAATCCTTTGTTTCCTAAAAGTTCAACATAGAGTTGATTTGCAAACATTAAGAAAAATGCAACTAAACCTAAGACTGCTGCACATGCTTTTAAAATGTTTGGTAAAGTAAGTAATTTTTTCAATTTTTCGCCCTCCCTAAAATTAAAACTACAAACAATCCATAAAATGAATCTAAAAATATAATACAAAATCTCCCAGAATTTTCAAATATTCTTGGGAAATCCCAATAATTTTCAATATTATCTTGCGTTTAAGTAATGATATTTTGATATAATAAATCTGCAATCTAGTGAAACTGACAGCTTTCACTGAAAGCGGATTAACTAATCTTCTGTAACGCTATTAAGAGGATTACCCTTTGAGGTTCATAGCAATAGGCCATCCTATGGTTAATCACATGCTTTTTCTAGATTGATTAATAAATAGGAGGAAGTATTTTTCTGCGTATTTTAGAAAATGAAAAGAAAAACTATGGATCTTAATCGAGAAACAGCTTTAAGACTTTGGAACAAAACCTTTGGTAAGGAAACGAAAGTGGTGGATTTTGCCAATCGTCAAATTATTAAAGGTGCTTACGGAGATCGAAAAAGCGACTATGGTTGGAATGTCGATCACATCTTGCCAGTTAGTCAAGGCGGGAAAACAAACGATTCCAATCTAATTATTACTCACATAAAGACAAACGATGAGAAAGCAGATAAGTTCCCGTGCTTTGTAGCAAACGGATCATCTTTTAAAATCGTTAAAGTCCAGAATCATTATGAAATAAAACTTGCCAAGAATACAAAAACTAAGAAGGTTGAAGATGATTCCAAAACCGATTATTATGATGCCGCTTCAGGTATCAGATTATTTAAAAGATTAAGAGGGATTCAAAATAAGCCGCGTTTTGTTGGTTCAGTCCTTATTAAATTGAAAAATATTCGAGATACTGCTGTAGTAGACTTTATTGAAAAGTTTTTGGATGAAGAGAACATATCATATAGCCTTCAATCTAATTTTTATAGTTCTGAAACAAGAATTATTGCTAAGAATTTTAATATGCCTTTAAAAGAAGACATAAACACGTTATTAGATAAATGTGTTTTGTTAAATACTTATTTATCATGTTATTTTAAAAAAGCGGATTTTATAAGCGGATTTGAAATACAATATCGTGTCGATTTTTATCAAAAGAAAACTGAAATGTATTTAAATGCACAAAAAATCGATTTAATTACAAACAGCGCGTCTAATTTCTATGTTTTATCAGGAGAGCGATATCGCAACACATTATTTGTTAATAATTTAGTTGTCATTAACTCTGAAGCTAATGAAAAAGAAGAAATATCCAAAGATAGTGAATGGGTTATGTACGATTACATTTTTACAAAACTAGCTGAAGATTTAGAAAGAGAGGTTAGCAGAAATTAGCTAGTTTCAAAAACCTCCTATGAAATAAATAGATTAGCGGATGGCAGCTAAATCTATTAAAACTAACAGAATAAGCCTCCTTTCTGGCTTTATCCTCATACGGGTTCCTGCTAGTGATTCTCCTCACAAAATAGCAGGAACTTTTCTTTTGCTACATAAAATTCACTTATAGAGTGTTTGAATATTGAATAATATATAAATAAAATAATACATAGGTACGAGCGAAATATAACAAAGAACTAGAAATGTATTTACAAAGTAAATAAAATGCTATTCTACTTTTACGCGAGTCAATTCGCTTTTCCAGTTATTTATTTAATTCGCTGAAACGTAGAATATGTTAGGCAGGAGGTGCTCAGATATGACACTTGGACAAAAGATTAAGAAGTTAAGAAACGAATCTGACTTAACTCAAAAAGATTTATCTAATATGGTAAATGTTACTTTTCAAACTGTAAGTAAATGGGAGAACGATGAAAACGAACCTGATGTATCTACTTTAAAGAAACTAGCATCATTATTTGGTTGTTCGCTTGATTACTTGTTAAGTGAAGAAGAGGAACAATTAAGTGAAGAAGCAAAACCTGAAGAAGAAAAACAAACGACAGTCATAATTCATCAAAAGGAAATGCATGTCTGTGAGAAATGTGGACGTGATATTCCTGAAGATGATCTTGTGATGGAAGATATATGCACTCGACACGCTAGCAGAGGGCATTCAGCTGAATATAGAAAAGGCTATTATCATACAGCCTGTCTTGAAGAAGTTAATAAAGAACGTGCTGAAAAAGCAAGACTTGCAAGAGTTAAAATGGCATCAAGCGGTGCTAAGAAAAGCTTTGGCTGGGGCATTGCTGGTGGTATTGTGGCTTTAGCGGTTTCTCTTGGAATATTCTTTGGATTAACTGAAGTTCATCCAGCACTTGTCATCTTATATTCATTACTTATTGCTTATGCAATATTTGCAGCAGTTTACTGCATTGTTTCAGGATCATATATTGGTGAAGTATTCCTTTGGTGTGCTTCATTATCAATTAAATTCCCAGGATTAATCTTTAGTTGGGATTTGGAAGGATTTGCCTGGTTAATTGCAATGAAAATACTCTTTGCAGTCCTTGGATTTATTGTGGGTGTTTTAGCACTTATGCTCGCTATTGTTATGGCGGGTTCATTAGGCGCTATTTCATTCCCATTTGTTTTAATTCATAATATTCGTACAGATTACGAAGATACACTATAAAAGTGGAGGAAACACGAATGAAAAAGAAATGTTTAATTGTTATTGCTTCAACATTGACTGTAGCATCTGCAACTGCAGTTGCTTTAGCGTGCGGAACTAAAAAACAAAGATTTGTTAACGCAAGTGATGATACATATTGGAATCACTATGCTCAAGTTACTCCAACATTAACAAAGCATGGTTCAAAAGAATTCTGGGCTAATTGCTCTACTCATACTTTTTCATTAACTTATCCTGGTGATTTAGAAGACATCAGAGAAGGTGGAGCATTTGATGAAACAGCATATTTTGCTGCTTTAACAGATGAAGATCCTCGATATCTTCCATCTTTGAATGAAAGAGTAGATATTAAAGGATATCTTCAAGATTTAGTCGCAGATCTAAGTCAAGATCCATATAGCTTCATACCTTATGGTATGAGACCAGAAAATGCTTCTTTAGTTGGAGAAGCAGATGTTACATATGACTTCACTACATTTAATAATGTAAATAACATCATTTATGGTGGTTATGGAGAACAATGGCACATGGTCATTGAAAACATTAATCAAAGCGAAGAATTCTACAAAGTCACTACTCTTGGTTCAGAAATAATTA
>JAEEGH010007852.1_pt1 | contig 25479 bp, 28 predicted proteins | sample 9134181 | NCBI WGS metagenome assembly JAEEGH01 (sample SAMN16246544, study PRJNA631951) | gut metagenome | biome: gut microbiome; feature: rumen; material: DP-attached | host: Bos | place: Iran: Karaj | collected 2018-10
TGACGTACTAAATATTGATATGAAATTTCTCAGTAAGACCAGCGATGAACGCAAAGCTGATATCATAGTCAAGAATGTCATAAGGCTTTCGGATGACCTTGATATCACTTCTCTAGCTGAAGGTGTAGAGACTGAAAAACACTTTAATAAGCTTAATGATTTTGGCTGCACGCTGTTCCAGGGTTATTACTTTTCAAAGCCTCTGCCTTTAGAAGAATTTGAGGCAATGCTCAAGGCATAGATATTGAAATCATTTTGGGAGACTATGATTATGAAACGTCACTTGAAAAGGTAAATGCTCAATTTCCGTTTATGACCATTTTGATATGTGATTTTCAATCGTTAGGATTGTGTGTCAAGCTAGGGGCTGAACAGTAACGACAAATAGAGCAGTATCAGAATATGGTCGGCAACACACATTTACAGATATGGCTAAAGTATGTATAATATATGTATGGATAAGATAAGATTTGTTTGGGATGAAGAGAAGAACCTGATTAATCAGGAAAAGCACGGCGTATCTTTTGAAGAGGCTCAGACAGTATTTTATGATGACTATGCACTTCTAGAATTTGATGAAGAACATTCAGAGCTAGAAGAAGACAGCTTCCGTATCCTCGGGTTAAGTAAAAAGGGCCGGCTGCTTATTGTGGTTCATTGTACGAGGGAATCTGAATCTGTCATCAGACTGATATCTTCGAGAAAGGCAACGGAAAGTGAAAAAAACGGGTATGATCGGGAAAGGAGAAAAGGCTTATGAGAATCAATGAAGAAAGAGACGAATATTTAGAAAAAGAGTTTGACTTTAGCAAGGTTGTAAGGAATCCATATGCCAAAAAACTCCATAAAAAAATTACTATCAACATAGATGTTGATGCGTTGGATTACTTTAAGGACCAGTCTTCTGAATCCGGTATCCCATACCAGAAGCTAATGAATTTGTATCTTGTTGATTGTGCTAAAACAAAAAAGAAACTTGAAATGACATGGAAATAGTTTCATAACTAATAGCCCTCTGCATATAGGCAGAGGGAATTATTTTAGTGATAATAGTACCAAAACTAATGTTGTCAACTTTTATATCAAAACTATGCATTTGGAAATCCCATCTCATCCCTAAAATCAGTACCATATCTAACGAACCTCAGCCTTAGGATACTTGCTAAGTGTTGAGGTTTTTTGGTAGAAATCTGGTGTCAAAATTTAAAAATATTGATGCGTGGCTAAATTTGGGTTATAATTTAGTCACAGAAAGGAGCGCGTATTATGCAGATAGTTCCAATGAGAGATTTAAAAAATACGGTAGAAATAGAGCGCAGATGTGTTGAGTCTAACGAGCCTGTTTTTGTTACAAAAAATGGTTATGGAAGACTTGTTGTAATGGATATAGATTACTACGAGCGTACTATGCAAAAGATTAACGAAGCAAACTTTATAAATAAAGGTATTGCTGATTATGAAGCAGGGAGAGTTGTTGAAGGAAAGTCAGCATTAAAGAGGTTAAGGGAGAAACATGGCATTTAAAGAATATGATTTTGAACTGACCGAAACCGCTGAGTCTGATATCGATGCTACATATGAGTATATCGCTGAGACTCTTGGGAATCCTGATGCAGCCTCTGAACTTGCTGATGAGTTGGAAATTCAGATTGATAAAATATGCAAGAGACCTGAAACTGGTAAGCTTGTAGAAAATGAATTTCTGAGAAGAAATGATGTGTGGCGTTTCCTTGTAAAGAACTATATCGCCTATTACCTCATCGATGATGAAAATGAGAAGATTGTAATATTGAGATTCGTTTATAGCGGTCGTAATCAGGACAAAATAGTAAGTGAGTTTTAATGTGAAATCCGCCTTTTAATGGGCGGATTTCTTATAATAGAATGTGTTCAATAAAACATCTGGTTTCGTGGACACTTCCAAGTCGATTTCGGGAAACGTATTTATGCGGTTTAAGATTGTAGTTTTGTACATTAAATGCAATTAACCTTTTTCTGAACATTTTGATTGAGATCTGCCGGTGTCAAATATTAAGATATTTGGCACCTCTTTTTATATTCAGTAAAAATGCGGCCTAATGCATATTCATATATAGGTGTCATTAAGGAAAGACTTTTTGAAACATTTTACTACAACAAACCCTACTATAATGCTGTATTATTATTATGAGTAGGTACTTACTTGAAGAAAAGAAGAATGATGATAGTTTGGGGAGTCTTAAGATGAAGAAGCTGTTTGTATTACTAAGACAAGGTAATTTAGAGGAAGTTAAAAGAATAATCCTGGATAAGCCAGAACTATTAAACTGTGTGGCTGGAGAATTACCCAAGAAGGATCATGGACAATCCCTGTTACAAGTGGCATTTAAGTCCGGGAATCTTGATATTGCAGAGTTTTTAATAGACGAAGGGATTGATGTGAATTTCATGGAGGCTGAGGATGATGATCCTGGGCTTAGAACCCCTGTGTTATTTGATGCTATTACAGCAACCATAGATTCCTTGTGTGCTAATAAATTTGCAAAACAGGATGAATTGAATAATAAATTTGCAGCATCTGATAGGGCATTGAGCCTGCTGAGCAGAATGATTTCTAACGGTGCAGATGTAAATAAAAGAAGTTCGAATGGTACAAGTGCTTTGAACTGGACATTACATCATACAAATCAAATCATAAAAAATCCTGAAGCATATCCTTTTTCACAAGATAAAGTCAAAGAACAATTCAAAAAAGTATATGATTTGCTTTTAGATAATGGCGCGGACTATGAAACATGGCTAAAGGAAGGTTCTTACCCACAGCCGTGTCCTGGACCAAGTGTTTTAAAAGTATATTTTGAAGATGAGAATCCTGAACAGGGAATAAATTATAAAGCTGTTCAGGAGATGAGATCAATCTTGCAGGATTACTTTCAGAAAAAAGGATATAACACATAATTTCAGTATAACTGACTGAGAGGAGACAGATGAGAAAGGAATTGTTGGCAGTATTTAGCGGGTTTCCGAAGCACCATTTCTCACAGGATATTACAAAGCGGCTTCGCGAAGAACTTACAGGGCGAAAGAGCTTAGTGTTTATCACTGCATGTCCGCTTGATTATGAACAAAATGATGATGACTGTGATGGCATGCACGAGATGTTTGCAGAGCAGGGATTGCCCTTTGAGAAGCACTGCGTGATCGATAAGCGTACAGACCCTGAGATGGCAAAAGAACTGGTGCAGAATGCGGATTGTATTTTCCTCATGGGAGGGGGTGCCTGTGAGGACCAGCTAAAATTGATTCGTGAAAAGGGCTGCTACGAGGCTTTGATTGATTGTCATGCTGCAATCTTCGGCGTGAGCGCGGGATCAATGAATATGGCTCGTAAGACTGTGGATTTCTTTGATTCAATGGAAGCCTTTGATGGGCTTGGACTTACAAACATTACAGTTAGTTGCCACCATGACCCGGAAGACACATGGCGCTATGAGCAGACTCTTAGGATGTCTGAAGATCACCCAGTATATGCCATGGAGGATATGAGTGCCTTTTTTATCAAGGGTGGCCGCATCGATGTGGTGGGAACTATCTATCGAGTGAAGGACAGAAAGCTCCAGGTACTCACTGAGGAAGATATCAAAGAGCTTGAACAGGATGAGTTCCGTAGAGTGTTTGACACTATCCCGGAACAGTTCGACAAATTCCGCCCACGGTACAGCGAGAAGCTGTTTTCATATCTAATCGCAGAAACTGGAATCGGTCTTGGCAAGAGCGTTTTGGAGATCGGTCCAGGAACTGGGCAGGCGACGGAACCTGTGCTTCTAACCGGTTGCGAATATCACGCCATCGAGCTTGGTCAGCATCTTTACCGCAAGATGAAAGAGAAGTACGGAAAGCATTCGAACTTTAACATTGTAAATGACGATTTCATCACCCATGATTTTGGTGACATGAAATTTGACATGATCTATTCGGCTGCTACAATCCAATGGATTCCAGAGGCTGTGGCTTATTCCAAAACATTTGACCTTCTAAAGCCAGGGGGGACGCTGGCAATGATGCTGACCAGCTCCGATTACAGATCAGACAATGAGCCCTTGTACAATAAGATTCAAGCTTTGTACGATCGTTACTACAAGCCTGACATTCCATATGCACATGGTAAATTCCGTTACACTTCTGCACCGGAGTATGGCTACACTGAGGTGGAGCGTCACGAGTTTAAAGGCCAGCGTGTGTTCAACGCCGATGAGTATGTGGCATTTTCTGGAACACATAGTGATCATGTGGTTATTCCTGAACCCCTGCGCACAGAGTTTTTCGAAGGCCTGCGAAAGGCGGTGCTGGATGCGGGTAATCGTATTGTTTTCAACGACACCTATGTCTTATATATAACTAAGAAGGAAAGATAGAAAACGGAGAATTTAAGTGAGTAATATAAGAAAAGGTTAATCGCACAACTTCAAATTTGCACAAATAACCTCTATCCCAAAATGAGATAGAGGTTTAAATCATTAATTTTCGTTACACTTTACTACAACAAATTGTCATGTAATGATGTATTATGAGTAGGCATCAACTTGCTACGGCTACAGGACAGATTTTGACTATATTAAATAAGTGAGAAAGATTTATGGGATTATTTGGGGCATTCAAAAAGAGTACCAATGACAAAACTGCAGAGGCAGGCTGGAAAGCTTTTATTGAAGAATATCGTCCGGAAACAGGTTTGGTTAAACCATCTGAACATATCCTACAAGCTTGTAAAAAAGTCGGTTTCCCTGAAGAACTATTGGATTTCCAAAAGCAATATGGATTTGGAAATTATGGAAAGGGAATCTTAAAGCTTATAGATCCTGAGGAATATATGAATAGTCTGTATACATGGCTAGGAGGAGAAGATTTCTCTAAGATTCCTTTCATGATGACTGGTTTTGGAGATATCTTTTACTACAGGAACCTTGAAGATGGAAACTATGACATTGCATTATTAGACATACATTACCGTCAAGTAATTGTACCTGCCTATTCGATAGAAGAATTATGGAAATATCTGCTTAGTGAAGACTCCAAACAGAAGTTTCTTAGAAAGAGCTTGTTTGATAACGCAGTTGATAAATGTGGTCTATTGGAAAACGATGATATTTATTTCTTTGTTCCTGCTTTAGTTGCTGGAGGTGCAGAGAATATAAAATATGTTGATAAAGGAAAGGCCGCCGTACATCATCAAGTTTTATTTCAGTTAGGTTCTTGATAAATACTCTGCAATAGGAGAAATGGCTTGAAGCACATTCAGAACAAAGAATAGAACAGTACTTATGAGACGAATTACAAGTGATCTGTAAATAGCAGTTTCTGAATAATCACATACTCATTTACTATTTGTATGTTTTGGTTTTTTACTCATAGTCGTTTGTTGCCTCCTTAAGTGCAGCTTCCTCCCAATAATCATGCATATCCCTTGGATCATATGTTCCACTTTTTACAACCCACCCTATACTCAGCATAGCGTCATTAAAATCCACATAATCTATGTTGTCAAATAATATTCCACCATATAATATTTGATATTCTAGTGAATCCTTGTTTGTAAATGAATCCGAAACATTTTTACATGTTGCATCAGTCCAAACTCCTGTTTCTCTCATTATTATAAGCAGACCTTCTTCCTCCCACCTTTTAATAGTATCAGTATATAAAGGATTTATTGTATTATCTGTATTGTCTTCTTGAGAACCATAACCAAACCAGCTTAACATTATTTGCTGTTGTATTGTTTCTTGCTCCTTCTGATATAAGTAAGATTTTACTGAAAAATAGATGATTACGCTGACAATACTCGTCAAGAAAAGGCATATAAATATTATTTTTTTCTTATTCATAACTAATGATTACCTCCCTCATAGCTGCTTCTTCACAGTAATAATGCATTCCTATTGCATTTCTAGGCATTTCCAAACATTTCATAATTACGCAATAGTGCTCTCTTTATCAAGTCGTGCGTACTCTCTAAGAAGTGCTTTCTTCTCAAAAGAAGTATATCCTTTAGCATTTATATCTCGAATTGCATACAGGAATGAATAATGCTCATCGAGAGCCTTATTAACTGCCTCGTAGAGCTCTGATGATTCCTTTAGTGCGTCCATCTGCTCATTATATTTTGCTGTATTGCTCACATAGATAGCGCTGTTTACGACTTTTCCTACAGTACCGATACCCGGGATCTTGTTTTCGGCTGTTCTATTACTGTTAAGACTAAAGGTGTACACCTTTCCATCTCTGGCAGCCAGGAAACCATGCTTGCAAAGACTGCTCATATAGCTTCCGCCTGCAAAAAAAGCAAATCCCACAAAGAATAATACAGTGGCAACGATGAGCATAACAATGCCAAGATTAGAAAGAGCACCCTTACTTGTTGTAAAGAGACTGATGTTAAGAATCATATAAAGTGTTGGTAAAACAGCCATTGCAGCTCCAGCTATCATCTCAATGTATGCTATAGGCATCACTCTGTCGAACAATAATACTTTTAAATTACTTTTCATAAAATCCTCACGATTTCTCATAACAAAAAATATAGAGGCCAAGGCCTCTATATTTCAAACTACTCTTTCTTCTCTAATTTTTCAATCATATTCTTTCTAAATGCTCTGCATTACGATTTCAAAATTCAAAAGGTATAATTCTATATTCTAAATCGTATTACCTCATTAAACTAATACAAAGCCCCACAAGAATTGCCGGTATCAGTGCAAACACGAGTCCTGGAAATATACATCCATCTTCTCATGAGTCTTGAAGTATTCCTCCTGAATATCTGGCGGATAATTGTGGATGCATTCAGGGCTGTACATCCTATCACCATGATAAACAGCAAAAAGAATTGTCGTGAAAATCGCCGCAAACACTATTGCTTCAATTACAAATATGTACCATGTAAAAGCAGAGCATACGCTACCTTGTAACAGCGCTTGTTTTTACTCTGATATGACAAAAATGTATTACTTTATACAATACTATTTTATCCAAATTAGCACTCTCGATTGACGAGTGCTAATTAAGGTGTTATAGTGTTCGTAGAACAAAGGAACAGAGAAGACCATAAGGACTTAAAGGTTCCAATGATCTAAACCCTCCGTCCCAATGCTCAATTACAGTTAACCAATTGTTTTTGATGCAAAGGAGGTATGTATTATGTTAGCACCTAGTATTTTTGAAGAGAATTATATCGACGATCTGTTTGGATTCCCAATGAAGGAATTTGACGACATGGAGAGGAACATGGAGCGTAAGCTCTACGGCAGAAAAGCATCGAGAATGATGAAGACCGATATCAGAGAAAAGGACGACAACTATGAAGTATCAATTGACCTGCCGGGTTTCAAGAAGGAAGAGATAACAGTAGAACTTGATAACGGGTATCTTACCATCAGCGCAGCAAAGGGCCTTGATAAGGACGAGAACAAGAAGGGCAAATTTATTCGTCAGGAAAGGTATGCAGGCTCCATGACAAGGAGTTTCTATATCGGTGAGAATGTAGAGAAGGAAGACGTTGAAGCCACCTACAGACATGGCGTTCTGACACTTACAGTTCCAAAGAAAGCTCTGGAAAAGAAGATCCCGGAAAAGAATCTGATAGCCATAGAAGGCTGATAGCATAAGTTTTAACCTAGTCTCCCGACACTCATATAGTGCCGGGAGATTTTTTAATATCAAAAAATAATTCCCACTTAGCTTTTGTAAATTCTATTTGAATGTTACATCAGCCAGGTGGGACTTAGTTAACTACAGGCATTTTGAGTTATCATTTTTGGAAAACATCTGTCTGTTTTCAATAATAGGGATGTTTCTTACTTTGATATCTTCAATGAGCAAAGTTCTGTTCATGCACATATCATCAAATGTGCAGAATTTGGTCCCGTCCTTTTTATGTTGCTCCTTTCTTTTTGGGTACACTAATTATATATGATTTGGAGTTTAATGAGTGTCACATTTATGACTATCGTGTTTGTTTCATTTTCAATGCCATAAATGACAATCTTCCTGAGATCATTGAAAAGTACGGTTCTAATTCTAGAAAAATAACATGTGATGTTTATATAGACGACAGGGCAAGCCATGTGGACAACTACTGAAAATATCAGAACTCCATCTGATACCCGCCCTTCATTTGGCTTACGATATCGCCAAGTTCTCTTTTCAGGATGCCATATGCGTGGCCTTTGGTGCAGTGGCCTGTGCACACGTAATCTATTCCGGTAGCCTTTATCTTCTGTGCCAGGTCTGTGATCTCTTCATCAGACTTGTTAAACAGGTGGAAACCGCCTACAAGGCCGTATACGTGCTTATCAGGGAAGGTTTCTTTTACCTCGTTTATGATATTTGCTGCTCCGCCGTGGGAGCAGGAGTTTATGATAAGGAGTCCCTTATCAGTCTCAAGAACAAGGCTCTGCTCGTGGGAGAAGTCATCAGGGATCCAACCTTTTTTTGTTTTCCTGTACATTGACTCGCGTTTGCCAACTTCAGAAAGATTTGCGGTTTTATGGGGGATGAGATATATCCCATCTGTAATTTGGTAGTCTCCTGATACTAGTTCTATGCGGTCCTTGTAGTTTCGGATCAGATTTTTGGGGATACCAATATATTTCTTAAAGATGAATTTCTTGGCATAGCAGTTATCTGATGCAGAATCTCTCAGGTAAAATTTTGCGTGGGAGTTGTGCTCAAAAAACGCCGGAATTCCGTTGGCATGGTCATAGTGAGCGTGGCTCAATATACCAAAGTCAATGCTATCAACGTCGATGCCAAGCTTTTCCATGTTCTTAAGGAACAGGCCAGAAGCTCCCGCATCTACTAAGATCTTCTTGTCTCCAAACTCTACAAGGACGCAGAGACCCCATTCTCCGGAGATTTCTTCGTTTGAAATGTTATCTACTATTACTGTCAGCTTTGTTTTCATACTTTTTCTCTCTTTTCTCCTTAAAAGTATAGCAAACGTTCATGGAATGACAATATAATAAGAGTTGGAACTCTTGCAGGAAAGGTTTGGCAAGTGTGCGCAGGGAGTTTAAATATGGCAGGATTTTGTTGAATGAGGGTCACATTTATGACTATCGTGTTTGCTAAAGGAAAACAGCTGGAACGATAAATAAGCAAGACAGAACCCCAACTATAGAGATGGTCGTAAAAAGAAATACACTCCGCAGCAAATGGAACATGCTCTGGCTATGCTCAAGAAAAACTCTTATAATCAAGTTGCGGCTATGACAGGGATTTCAAAGTCCACATTGATAAGAGCAAATAAGTAAAAGATTAATTGAAAGGTTGTATTATGGGATTCTTTAATAAGTTTAAGAAAACTGGGGAAAAGGAAACTCTGAAAACTCACAACTTGGGTGGATGCATCATTACTAAATCTTTAAATGATGGTACTTCTAAATTAAAGTGGATTTTCAGAGAAGAGTCAGTCAATCCAGTCGATAATGGCTGGCGAGCTTTGGGTGATACAGACACCGAAGAGTATATAAATGTGCCGGAGAACAATCTGGTTGTCGATTTTGATAGGCTCGTTGAAATAGAGCCAGCGGTATTGGCTATATATGACATGCCGGTTGGAACAGATATGGAGTTTGACTCACAAAGAAAAGTATTTATAGATACAAATACGGGAAAGGAATACCGATAACTTCAGGCTTGTTGATTTGATTATCATACAGTAAAACGGACTATGAAAGAAAGATTGGGGAATTCAAAATGACAAAAATATATAAGAAAAGTGAGATTACTTTTGCAATCCTGTGGATTGTTGCTTATGTTGTTCTGAGCAGTTTGGCAGATCAGTTTTCAGAGAACATTGGCATTACAAAATCTATAACAGCTGTGCTTCACATAGCAATGTCTTTGATTTTGTTTTTCTGGATTCAAAAAAATAAACTTGGTGAAAAATACGGGTTTTGTAGATTATCTATTCCAGCAAAACGGTTTCTGTTTTATATACCGCTTATTATAATTGCATCGACAGCCTTTTGGGGCGGAATAAAATTGCAATATGACATATTGGAATCTCTGTTTTATTTCATCAGCATGCTCTGCGTAGGGTTTCTTGAAGAAGTTATTTTCCGTGGACTATTATTCAGGGCAATGGAGAAGGACAATCTTAAGAGTGCAATTATTGTTTCTGCGCTGACATTTGGCTTGGGACATATTGTGAATCTTTTCAACGGAAGTGGAAAAGATTTGATTTCGTCCATGATTCAAATTGTATTTGCCGTTCTGGTCGGATTTGTGCTGGTAATAATCTTTTATCATGGGAAGTCTATTGTACCATGTATTTTATTCCACTCTGCTAATAATGCGCTCAAAGTTTTTTCTGCAAATGGGATGAGTAATCCTCTGACAGAAAGGGTAATCAACTTAGTGTTGATTATTGTTGTTTTGGGAGGGTATCTATTCTATCTGGTTAAAGAATTTGGAAATGGAAATAGCTTGGATGCGAACAATTAGGAATAAAATTGAAATTATAGATTTATGACAGCAGTTTACTAGTTTCAAGTAACGGGAGGAGACAATGAAAGTTCTTTTTATTGGAAACAGTCATACATATATGAATGATATGCCCGAGCTAACAAGACGTATGCTCGAGGACTCCACAGGGCAGCCTTGCTTTGTTACTATGTTAGCCTATTCTGGAAGATCTCTTAAATGGCACATGGAAGAGGAGTACTTTTCAGAGCGTTTTAGCATACTTCACGGTGGTTACGACTACTGCGTGATCCAGGAACAAGCCCATCCAATGGGAGATGAGCCTGATACTATAGCAAATGCTAGCAGGATTATAGAATTGTGCAAAAAAGTTGGGACTAAACCGGTCATCTTCGAAACTTGGGCCGAGAAAAGAAAGCCTGAAAACCAGCAAGAAATGAATCGAAGATACAGAGAACTGGCCACAAGTCAAAATGTACTCCTAGCTCCAATAGGGGAAGTGTGGAGCGCAGCAATGGAGGAACTTTCAGATCTTGGTACAGATCTGTACTTCCATGATGGCGAGCATGCTTCAGCTGTAGGAGACTATCTTGTAGCAATGGTCCTTACTTGGACAATCACCGGCAAACTCCCATCCGAAAACTTTGTAGAGACATTTGATTTTGTCATTCCAGATAGCAATTATTTTATTCCTGTAAAAGAAGATGTTGAAGACGAGATAGTTATGTTACCTAATGACGTTGTTGAAACAATTAGAAAGTATGTAATTGCGCAGTAGGGACGGAGTTAGTAGTCCATTTAATTATATTCCAATATGCCAGGATAAAAGCTAAGACAAATTGGCAGTTTGTGAAGGAGAAGAGAATGAGAATTGCATTAGCTCAGATGAAGATGTCATCTGATATTCGGAGCAACTATGAAAAGTCGCTGCAATTTATCAGGCAGGCTGCGGAGAATAAAGCGGAACTGATTTGCTTTCCTGAGATTCAGTTATGTCCCTTTTTTCCTCAAAATCCTGACCGCGATGTGGAGCAATATGTTCTTACGGAAGATAGTCAATATGTGAAGGGAATAAGAGATGCATGCCGGGAAAACCACATATTTGCTTCCCCCAACTTTTATATTGAGGAAAAAGGGCATAGATACGATATGAGCCTTTTGATTGATGATCAGGGAGAAATTATCGGCAGACAGAATATGGTTCATGTCGCTCAATGTGAAATGTTCTATGAGCAGAGCTATTACACTCCGTCTGAAGAAGGGTTTATGGTCTTTGATACGAAGTTAGGTAAAATCGGGATTGTTGTGTGCTTTGATCGCCACTATCCTGAGAGCATTCGTACGGAAGTTCTACGCGGTGCGGAGCTGATTATTGTCCCTACAGCAAATACTAAGTCAGAGCCCTCTGATGTGTTCCAATGGGAGATAAAGGTTCAAGCATTCCAAAACAGTGTCAATGTAGCAATGTGCAACAGAGTTGGAGTGGAAGGAAGCATGGAGTTCTCCGGCGAGTCGATAGTTGCAGGCTTTGATGGCGAGACGATTGAAATGGCGGGAGATCAGGAAGAGTTAATGCTGGCAGAGGTGAATCTTTCCGGAGCAACCCTAAAACGTCACCAACGGCCATACACATCTCTTCGAAGAACGAATCTGTATGAGTGAAGATAATTGTAAATGACGACAAATAACCTCTATCCCAAAATGAGATAGAGGTTTAAATCATTAATCTGAAAGTCTACCAGGGTACATGATGGAAAGCTCCCCACGAACCTTTCCCAAGCTCACAGGCTCTGATGAAAGCTTTATTGTTGATTCACAAAATCAGATATATCTTTCAATCTGCCATTTAATCTGGCAGGATGAGCAACCGTTTTGGATGCTTTATCAAGCTTAAGAGCTGCCAAGTCTTCAAATTGATTTGACAGCTGGTGAGCTATTTCTCCGGCATAGATAAATGAGCCAAATCTGTTTGTGTGTGTATCATCTACACGTTTGAAATTCATATCATCCCAATATTTATCATAATCCATAGGCCACTTAGACGGACGATCATATTGACTTTCGCCTAAAGTCATATTATCGTAGCCGACAATGCTCTGAAGATATTTAGCATCAGTTTCACCCAACATTTCAATAAATTTCACTGTAAAATCAAACAGATCAACCACAGCTACATTTTCCTCAGCACCTAATTGCTTTGCAGCTCTGATGTATTTAAAATCGCCATATTCATCTGAGCCTCCATGGTGACCTGGAATTGAGGCAATCCTACCATCTTCCCAATACTGCCTTGCAGGAGGTGTAACAATCACAGGCACTGCTCCTTTTTCGCGGATTTTATCGATGTAATACTTCAAATAACCTTTATAAGTTGCTCCGCAACCATAGGAATAGTATTTGTCAGTATATCCCGCAAGGATTTCCTTGTATTTAATGATGTTTTGCTGGATTTCATCTTCAGACATTCCATCCTGTTTTAAGATATCGGGATATTCAGATGGAAAAGAAGCAGTAGATACCTGCATGTCTTCGGTAGGAACGATTGTTGGATATACTCCCTTTTCATCAGGCGTTCCCAGTGGAGTCATCCTATCAATATAGGTTGCTTTGCCCTTGCTATTGTCATCATTGTGACAAAATTCCAACAGGCAATAATCACCTTTTTCAATGTGATCATAGGCAGGACCAAGGCCATAAGGAAAATCATCTTCAGTAAATAAGCCATTGTCGATAAATCTTCCTTCATTTAGAAAACTCCTGGAACTTCTGCCGCCATTGGCATAATCCTTAACACATATCTCATCTGAATCAAAAAAACTTCCAAGATGATCGCCCCAGCCACCGATAAAGTTATCGATATCGTTACCATAGGCTTTTACCAGTGAATCCCCCAATAGATGTAATGTTTTCATGTTTGCAACACTCCCTTTATTTTTCATTGTTTTGGGTCTGTATATTACAGAGTTTTTTCCAAAACTACTATGAAATAAACAATACTTAGATAATTTTATATTTTCAAGTATTGTGTTTTTAATACTGCCATAGCCACAATAGTTACGATTTATAAAAAAATCTTTGATAAAACTAAAAAAAGTAGTATCATTAAATTCTTGCGTCGGTGAATCCGACAGAATAAAAAGATTTATGGTTATACGAAAGGGATTTAGAAATGAAAAAGTCATTAGTAAGCCTTGTTGCAGTATCAGCGCTCGTACTTTCACTTACAGCCTGCGGCAATGAGGCAGACACAGCAACAACTACAGAGAGCACATCAGTTACAGAAGCTACTACAGAGCAGGCGGTAGTTCAGGGCGAAGATGCATCCGGAGAACAGCTCACATCAGGTAATATCACAGCACTTAAGTTTTCATCAGATGAAGATGTAACACTTCTTCCAGGACAGTGTGATATCACAAGCTATATCATTCCGGAAATCACCGATGCATCAATCTTTGAACCAGAAGATGTAACATTTGTCAGCACAAATCCTGAAGTTGTAGAGATCAACTTCACTAAAGCTGCAAGAAACAACAATCTGTACGTCTCAATCGATGCAATAGCTCCTGGAGAGGCAGAAGTTTACGCTGTTACAGCTGATGGCACAGTAGAATCTGTACATAAAAAAGTTACTGTTTCTGAGAGATAATTTTAAAATCAATCGTTTAAAAACAACATCTCAAAAAAAGTTACTATTCACAGACAATGTAATTTAGTTAAGATATATTGAGTTAGATTCTTTTAAGGGTCTAACTCTTTTTTCATATTGATGGGGATTATCCAAGATGGATTTTAGATAAAAAAGCAAATAAAGTGTTCAATTTTTATATTAGTTATTTATGAATATCTATGAGAAAATAATTTGAGAAAAACATAGACTTTATTTAGTTTTTTAATGAATTGGGAGAATACAGATGGATAATGAATTATTGGAACAGAAGATCAGCCTTGTAGTTGATAAGCTGCTTAATCTTGGCGGAGCGGATTATGATCAGGATAAAGATGCATCGCCGGAAGAGCTTATTAAGAGCGGTAAGATTGCCCGTGACTATGGTATTGAGGAATGGGACTGGCCGCAGGGTGTTGGGCTCTACGGGTTGTTTTTGCTTCAGAATTATAGAAAAAATGATGAGTACATGGACTTTTTTATCAATTGGTTTGAGAGAAATCTTGAGATAGGTCTGCCTTCAAGAAATATCAATACAACATGTCCATACCTCACTCTTGTAAATATTTTGGACAAGATGCCTGAAAAGGAAAAATATGAGAAGTTATGTCTGGATCAGGCTGAGTTTTTGATGAATGAGCTTCCAAAGACAAAGGATGGCGGATTCCAGCATGTGACAAGCGCCATCGGAGACAGGAATGGCGTAATGCTAAATGATGGTCAGATATGGGCTGATACATTGTTTATGGCTGTTCTGTTCCTTCAGCAGATGGGAATCAGATATAACAATGAAGACTGGAAGGCAGAGGCAACTCACCAGTTTCTTGTACATATAAAGTATCTGTATGCTAAAGATGCAGGACTTTTCTATCATGGATTCAGTTTTGAAAGAAATGATAATTTTGGTGGAATCTATTGGTGCAGAGGTAACTCCTGGTTTACTTTAGGAGTGACTATTTTCCTTGAAAAAGCAGATTATCTCGATAAAGGAACAAGGCAATTCTTGATAGACACATTTGTTGATCATGCAGAGGCACTAAAGAATTATCAGGCAGAAAATGGTCTTTTCCATACAGTCATAGATGACGTTTCATCTTATGAAGAGGTGTCAGGATCTGCTGCAATGGCCGCAGGATTGCTGAGAGGTATCAAATTGGGATTATTGCCTGATGATTATAAGGATTGCGCCCAAAGAGCTGTAGCAGCTATTTGCGACAATGTTGATACTGATGGAACAGTTCTCAATGTTTCAGCCGGAACAGGAATGGGAATGGATGTGCAGCACTATAAGAATATTCAGATACGTCCAATGGCATATGGCCAGTCTCTTGCGCTTGTGGCTTTGTGCGAAGCACTATAAAATGAGCTAGGGCGGCGTGGAAGTGAGCTATGGGGACGGGGACAAGGGGTCATTTTTTAAAAATTCCCCTTGTCCCCGTCCCCCAGAATGTCCAAACTACATTACTATGTCCTACAGGCTTGCAAGCTGAATCATATGATAAGCAATACCAATAGGAGCTGGAAGTATGACATCCATAGCAGCTTCTACCATTATTTCGTTACGTAGTTTTTGTCTTAATTCAGGAGCCATACGCTTATACAATTCTTTTTTTGACGTGATAACATCGCTGAAAACAGGAATATCAGTATTAAGATTTTTTAAATCAATCCAATCAAGGAACTTTTCGATATCACCTTGAATTCCGTTATGCTCTATTATCAATGATGCCGGCATTTTGTTGATAATCACTTTTTTTATATTCAAATCACTTTCACCCAGTAATATCTTTTTGAGATTATACGCCTCTATATCACTGAGGATATTTCTTGCAAAACGAATCCTTATATAGTGAGGTGTGGTATGCTTTATATCGTATTTCATGGAAAAATTCCTTTCTTGTAACCTATTGCTAACAAATATTTACCATAATAATGGTTTTTTGATGCAGTGTAAAGAGAAAAAATGGCAAAGATTGATAACATTGGCAATAAACGAAAGAAATGCTTATGCCTGTCTGATATCCAGGATATTTTCAAATGAAATCTTTTCATTTACAATCTGGAGAAAATTAGCAGTAGGAGATATCTTGGCCAGATATCCTGTCTTTTCAAGATATTCGCCTTCATGATAATAGACTACAGTTATGATAGAGCCAACGACAAGCGAACGAAGAGTATTGTCCAGTTCTTCCTTGCGCTCGTCGGAGAGCTCTATTTTATTTACAACTATTTTCTCTTTTAATCTGAGGGCATCTTCAAAGCCCTTTAACGCAGCAAATGGAATAAACTGCTTTGCCCTTTTTTCACGGTCCATGGGATAATGCTTTTTACTCACCGCTGTTGTGACCTCCTATCTGATGGTTTCTGGTCCTTGTAGTAGCGTTATCCAGCAGGTTCATGCCTTTTAAAATGGCGTCTTTGCCAAATTTCTTTTTTATCTCAATGGCAGCTCGCTGTGCACGCCTGTCTTTTTCGGTCATCTCAGGATCAACAAACATATTATACTGATGGTATTCCTCAGGAATTACGCTGCTGCAGCATAGATTCAGTCTTCGGATCTTTTTATCCGGATTGACTCTGGCAGCATATATCTGCTCAAAGGCAGGAATGATGATGAAATCACTGCTGGTCTCATCTTCAAAGGTGATACTGCCTCCCGTACTTGAGCCGTCTGTAAAGCCATCCGCATAGCCTACATATAGGGATATGGACCTGGTTAAAAGATGCTTATCGACCAGATCAAGGCACAACAGATCAGCCATTTCCTTGACAACAAGCAGGGCATCTTCGTAGCTGTAATCCTTCATCAGTACCTGACCGTTGGTAAGAGAGTTGTTCTTGGAATGGTAATTATGGATATCAGCCATTGTAGTGCTTTCCCGGCCCCAGGCGTGGTCTATCATCAGCTCGGCATCTATTCCAAACAGCTTGTAGAGTGTTTCTTCATCAGCCATGGCAATATCTTTCATAGTCTCCATGCCGTATTGCCTGAGTTTACGCTCAGTTCCATGACCGATTCGCCAGAAATCGGTAAGAGGTCTGTGATTCCAGAGTTTTTCTTTAAAAGATTCTTCGGTCAGCTCACCAATAAAGTCAGGGCTGTGTTTGGATACAATATCAAGCGCTATCTTTGCGAGGTACATATTGGTGCCTATTCCACAGGTCGCACGGATATGAAGCTTTTCAGATATATCATTCATGATACGTTTACCCAGATCACGTGGAGTAGTGTTATACAGAGTGAGATAGTCTGTAACATCAAGAAAAGCCTCATCAATTGAATACACATGGATATCTTCTTTGGCAATGTAACTTAGGTATATTGCATATATCTCTGCAGAATAATCAATGTAGAGCTGCATCCGCGGCTTGGCAGTGATGTATTCAATATTTGGAGGTATCTCCCTAAGTCTGCACCTGTTTCGTATTCCGAGGGCTTTCATGGAAGGAGAGATAGCAAGGCATATTGTATTTTTGGACCTGTCCGGATCTGCAACTACAAGATTAGTAGTAAGCGGGTCAAGTCCCCTCTCAGCGCATTCTACAGAAGCGTAAAATGATTTAAGATCTATTACTAAATAAGCGCGTTGTGCCATGAAATTTCCTCCATTCTGCTTTGATTATAAACATTTTCTGGCAAGAACACAAGTTCTATAAAATGGCTAAAAAAAGTGACTAAAGCTTGTAAAAAATTTGCTGTAGTCACTTTGGAAAATGTCTGATATGTAAAAAGGGATTTTGCTCAGACGATTAAATCAGCTGAAACAAAATCCCCAGACTTTTCAGGAAATCTTAAAATCATGTGTAATATCAAATTTCTGCTCAAATGCATTGAGCATTATATTCATTGTCAGATTGGCTTTCTTGGCAACGTCATTGTGTATGATCATGGCACATTTCTCAAGCTCTACATGCTCGGATTGATATGAGATGATAGCTACATCTTTTAGATCCACGAATTGACTTATGCTCAGAGCCAGATAAGCGCCATTTACGAGAAGTTTTTTACCCTTGAGCTTTTTAAGTGCTTTCTCATCAAAGCTGTTCATTACTATTACTCTGTTTTGAGGAACAACGGAGCATATGTAGTCCAGATATTTTCTATTGTCATAGGCATCTGTCAAAAAATAAAATTCGTCACCAAGGCACCTGGAAGCCTCTTTTCCCAAGGACTGCATATCCGTATAAACTTGGTAAAAAAGGAAATCATTGACTACCATATCTACGCAGATGATAGGTACATAGTACTTGTCAGCCATGCGCTTGAAGTCTTCTTCAGGGATATCTATCGCGATTATGCCATCCAGCATGCGATTCGGCGCCATATCAGCAGATTCCTGATCAAAAGGAATGATTATAGTGCTGTAGTTCATGCGACTGAATCTCTCAACCATCAGGTTTACAAGGTGCATGATCTCCAGGTTCCTTGAAGGAGAATCTTCTCTGACATGATAGGTAATGCCTATCATGTTGTTTTTGCCCGTAGCGAGGCTTTTTGCTTCGTGACTTGGTATGTAATGCAGGAGATTGGCCATCTGAAGGACCTTTTTACGGGTTTCCTCGCTGATCTTCTGACCTTCTTTATTATTCAAAACATAGGAGACAGTGGCAACTGATACGCCAGCGGCCTTTGCTACATCTTTTGCTGTTGGTTTCTTATTCATGGAAATATGATCCCCCTGAAAAAAGTAATATTGTCATTTTATTTCTAAAAAATTTAACTTAACGAATTAAAACAAATACCAAAATCTACAGGTAGTGAAATGAGTAATATTAAGTTAACCGATTAAGCATATAATAACGACCTTTTGTCTAAAAGTCAATTAAACCACAATCATACGAGTAACATAAAGGAATTGACAATGCAAATCAGATGTGCTAATGTTCACTTAAACGGTTAACTTAAACAGTTAAGTAAAATTATGGAGGATGGTTATGAATAAGAATTTAGTAAAGATTGTTACAGGAATCGCATGTATGACACTGCTTTCAGCATCACTTATAGGATGCACAGGTGCTACAGAGACAGCTGATACTGCAGCTTCCGTAGAGGCATCAAGTGAAGCAGCAACAGAGATCACAGTTACATTTATGGAAGGGGATACAGTTCTTGGAACAGCAACTGCTCAGGCAGGAGAGGTTCTTAGCGCTGATTCATACAGCAGCTATGAGACAAAGGAAGGTTCAGAATTTTTAGGATGGTACGAGGCACCTTCATTTATCGAAGCCAGCAAAAAAGATCTTACAACAGATACATTTGAAGAAGATACAACACTGTATGCAAGCTTTAGCGCAGCAGAAGTTACAGAAGATACAAGAAAATGGTACCTTGCAGGAACATCACAGACAGGACCTCTTAAGGACAATAACTGGGCTGGAGATATCGGTCAGGAGCTGATTGACAGCTTTGAACTTGTTCCAACAGGCAATGCAGTTAATGAATTTGCTATTACAATCGACCTTTATGAAGGAGACGAATTCCAGATCATTGCTGACTGGTCATGGGATGTTCAGAAGGGCTATGGACTTTTCACAGAGCTTGATGATACACAGTTTGCAAGCGGCGGAAGTCTTGGCGGTTCAGAACAGAAAGCTAACGTAGACGTTCTTCAGGATGGTAATTATACAATTACACTTACAACAGATCCTGATAACAGCTCTCTTGATACAATAGTTATCGTTAGAAATGGTGATGTGACAAATGAATAAGTATGCAGTACAGCATATCATGGACTCTTCCTATTGTTTCCCCACAGGAGAGCATGATATTACCATAAGGCTACGTACTGCAAAGGATGATATCAGTCAGGTCTGGTTATTTTACGAGAGTAAATACCGTATTCAGGAACATCAGAATAAGGCTGAGATGGCCAAGGTCTTTTCCGGAAGTGAATTTGACTACTATTCCATAAGCCTTCACCTGGAAGATACGAGACTGGCCTACGTTTTTTACCTGTTTGATGGAAAAGAGTATAAATACTTTTCTGAAGATGGTCTGACTGACACATATGACTATAGTAAAGGCTATTACAATTTCTTCCAGTTTCCATATATCAACAAGGTTGACATCCTTCCAATGGTAGATTGGATGCGCTCTGCAAGGTTTTATCAGATATTTGTAGATCGATTCAATATCGGCGATAAATCCAAGGATATGAGCTATGTCAATATGGAATGGGGTGAAAAGCCTACGCCTAAGAGCTTTGCAGGCGGAGATATTAAGGGTATAACAGAAAAACTTGATTATATTAAGAGCCTGGGGATCGATTCAATCTATCTGACACCTGTTTTTAAATCTATCTCTAATCATAAGTATGATATCAGCGATTATCTTGAGATAGACAAGGATTTTGGTACCAAGGAAGATCTTAAAGATCTTGTAGATAAGGCTCATGAAAAAGGCATGCATATAGTTCTGGATGCTGTATTTAACCACTGCAGCGACGAAATGATCCAGTTTCAAGACGTATTAAAAAAAGGCAGTGACTCAGAATACTATGACTGGTTTATAATCGATGGCGATAAGCCGGATCAGGAAAAAGTCAACTATGAAACTTTTGCTTCCTGCAATTATATGCCAAAGCTTGATACATCCAATCCAGAAGTTAGAAAGTTCCTGATAGGTATAGCAGTTCATTATATCAATGAATATCATATTGATGGCTGGAGACTTGATGTTTCAGATGAGGTAAGCCACGATTTCTGGAGAGAATTTAGAAGAGCAGTCAAAGAGGCAGCTCCGGAAGCAGTTATCATTGGAGAAAACTGGCATGACGCTTCTGTTTATCTAAAGGGTGATCAGTATGACAGTATCATGAACTATGCATTTACTAAAGCAGCGCTTGATTACTGGAGTACAGATCAATTAGATGCAAAAGGCATGGCACAGCGCTTAAATGACCTTTTGGCAAGGAACAGCGATACTGTAGACCACATGATGCTCAATCTTTTGGATAGTCATGATACCCACAGATTCTTCAGTGAGGTCCATGAGGATGAGAGCAGGCTAAAAGAAGCTCTTTGCCTGTTATATCTGTATCCGGGAGTTCCATGTATTTTTTACGGAACAGAGCTTAAGACCACAGGCGGCTATGATCCTGACTGCCGTAAGTGCATGGACTGGGATAAAGCAGCTGGAGTTGATCAGACAGATATTTATAAAATAATCACGACCCTGGCAGATCTTAGGAAAACATATGACTTTAGCTCCAGTTTACCGGTGATCACTGCGGATGAGAGTGGAAAAGTATTGGAAGTAAGATATAAAATAGGAGACGCTGAAATTGATCTCTATATCAACAATACAGACACTGTCTGCACATTGCCTTGTGACGATCAGACTATGCTTAAAGTTGATGCCGGGAAAGCAATTATAATGGTCAATGGAAAAAAGATATTAGCTACATAATCTGAGAAAATATGGTAAGTAGCCTGCATATCAAGCAACAGTAGTAATGACCATTTAGAAAATGAAGATAAAAGATGATTCTTTAGTTAAGAGGAGAGCGGTATGGGTAGACAATTTGTAAAAATAGGTTCTGCAGTGCTTGCAACAGCAATGCTTGTAACTGGTTGTTCTTCAACATCCGGTGGTAGCACAGAAGGAAGTACTGAGACTGCATCAGCCAATCCAACAGGAGAAAAGATAACACTTAGGATCCTTGAAAACGATACAGCCAAATCTCAGGGTTATCTGGATGAGCTCCTTAATGCATTTAATGAGGCGTATGCAGATCAGGGAATCGAAGCTGTAGATGCCAACATGGAAGAATATTCAGATCTTGCAGAAAACGGCCCTTATGGATATGGCCCTGACGTATTGTATCAGGCCAATGATCAGATCATGACCTATGCAGAAGATAAACATATCATGGCACTTAATCTAGAAGATTATGAATGCTATGACAAGGTTCCACAGGAGGCATTTGACGCATTTAAGATAACTGTTGATGGAACAGACTATTATTGTGGAATACCTGTAAATGTTCAGGAGCCAATGCTTTTTTACAGAGCAGATATGATGCCTGAGAACTGGGAAACAGAATGGGATCAGGATGGTAATGGAGTAGCAGATTTTTTTGAGAGTTGGAATGCACTCTATGCATATTCCAAGTACTTAAGAGAAAATGATGAGAGTGCTAATAAAGATTCTCAGTATGGATTAATGGCTCCATTGAACGATCTGTACATGATGGCTGAATTTACTTTTTCATACGGCGGATATGTATTTGGCCTTGATGAAGAGGGCAATTACGATTCATCTGATATAGGCTTTAATAAAGGCGATTCTGCAACTGGACTTCTTGCTATGAAAGAGTTTGCAAGTCTTATGAGCGAAGAGTGTATTGATGATTCTGTTAAAACAAGCAGATATTCCAAGGTAGCAGATGGAACATTTTTCTGTTCGATCTCAACTCCTGATACATATACTCTTTTCCATGAAAAATTAGTAGCTGTTTATGAAGAAGAAGGACTTAGTGCTGATGAAGCTGAGCAGAAGGCTACTGAAAATCTTATGATGGTAGAGCTGCCATCCAAGATGCCTGCAAATGGCGATATTACAGCAGACCCTGCTACACTTTCAGATAGCGATTATGTAGATACCAAAGTCATGGGTGGTGTGAATGGATATGCTATAAGCGCTTATACCAAGCATAAAGAGGCTTGTGTTGCATTCATCAACTTTGCTACAAGCTATGACATGATCTCTAAGAGAGCAGATATCCTTGGAATTGCTCCTACAAGATCTGATGTTGCCAGCGAGATCGGCGGTGTTACAGATACTATTTTCAACAGTTTGGAAGCAGGAAATATCTATCTGATGCCATCTATCAAAGCTGTAGACCAGATATGGGATCCGATGCAGACATTGCTTGCTGATATAGCCAAAGATGCATTCAGAGCTAAAAATGGTGAAACAGAAAAATATACAGATGTAGATAGTATGCAGAAAGCATTGGATAATTCGGTTCAGAGCATATATGACGCGATTTATACCCTTGCTCAGTAAGAAAAGTTGGACTGGTAGAATGGAAAAAAGAAATAATATGCCGCTCTGGTGCTCATGTATCATCATGGGCACTGGGCAGCTCATGTATAAACAATGGATTAAAGGATTATTGTATTTAGCAGTATTTGTCCTATTCATATATTTCCTTATTACAACAGGCATTACAGATATTATTGGCTTTTTTACATTAGGAACTGTTGAAGGAGATGCGTGGCTGGGAATAGAAGGCGATGATTCTATCATGATGATGCTCAAGGGTATCCTGGCATTCATTATCATTGCTCTTTTTGCTCTTATTCACTATAGCAATATCAAGGATGTACAGAGCATCAGTAAAAAATTATCTGAAGGCAAAGAGATTCCGTCTTTTTTCAAGGCAGTATCTGTTTTTACAGATAAAAAATTCTATGTTGTAGCGCTGGCACTTCCGGTGGTGGGAGTACTGATATTTAACGTGCTTCCGATCATATTTATGACTCTCATAGCATTCACTAACTATGGTGGAGATATAGTTCCGCCTAAGCTTGTGGACTGGATTGGATTTGATAATTTCAAAAAAATCTTTGTTTTGTCAGATCTAAAAGCAACCTTCGTCAGAATACTTGGCTGGAATATAGTATGGGCGTTTGTTTCAACATTCATCAATTATTTCGGAGGACTTCTTTTGGCATTACTGCTTAATAAAGAATGTGTCAAAGGAAAGACCTTCTGGAGAGCATTTCCTATCCTGGCTTATGCTGTGCCTGGTTTTATAACATTGTTAGGATTTAAGTTCATGTTCTCATATGGCGGACCTATCAATTACTACATCACAAGAACCGGAGCCAATGCAATCGGATTTCTTGATATTGATGCAGGCTGGAAAGCAAGGATCATCGGTATTTTGGTCAATGCCTGGATATCTGTTCCTACGTCAATGCTTTTGGCAACAGGTATGCTTTCCAATATGAACGCTGAACTGTATGAAGCAGCAAGTATTGATGGAGCTACAAAATGGGTTCAGTTTATCAAGCTGACACTGCCTTTTGTAGTGTTCTCAACAACACCGACACTCATTACAAGCTTTGTAGGAAACTTTAATAACTTTGGCGTATTCTATTTCCTCAGAGGAGGCTTGTATCTGGATGGCTATTTCCTTGCAAGTGACACGGACCTTTTGATCAACTGGCTCTACAATCTGTCCATTGATAATAACTATTATGGAATAGGGGCTGCTATAAGTCTGGTGATCTTTATCATCACTTCAGTATTTTCACTTGGAACTTATGTAAATAGTTCTGCTTTCAAGAAGGAGGATACATATCGATGAAAAAGAAGATCAGACCAAAGAATGTATTAGAAGTATGCGTAACATACATCATATTGATCGCGGTTGCGTTTATATTCTTTTTCCCTATCCTGTGGCTGGTGCTGGCGTCTTTTTCCAAGACCGGCTCAATATATGACTTTAAGGGCTTTTTCCCTTCAGCCTACAGCCTGGATACATATAAAAAGTTATTTACAGATACATCCATGTATGACTATCCTTCATGGCTCCGCAACAGCCTGTTTGTTGCAGTATTTTCATGCCTCATAGGCACAACACTTGTTATTTTAACTGCTTATGTAATGAGTAGATTCAGATTCAGGATGCGTAAGCCTATCATGAAGACAACACTGGTGCTTAGCATGTTTCCAAGCTTCATGGGCATGACAGCAGTATACCTGATCATGGTCAATTTTGGACTTATCAACAATCTCTGGAGCCTTGTACTTGTATATTCAGCCGGCGCTCCTATGAGTTACCTTGTGCAAAAGGGATATTTTGACACGATCAACAATTCCATATACGAGGCTGCAAAAATAGATGGAGCAACTAACCCGACCATATTCTGGAGAGTTACGTTACCTCTGTCCAAGCCAATCCTTGTATATACAGCCTTGACCTCTTTTGCATGGCCTTGGAGCGACTTCATCCTGCCAAATATGCTCCTTAAAAACAGAGACCTATGGACTGTAGCAGTTGGCCTGACCCACATCGGAGAAACTGAATTTTCCAGATTTGCTGCAGGTGCCATCTTCATAGCGGTTCCAATTGTAGCGCTATACTTTGCATTATCCAACTTCCTCGTTGCAGGCGTCTCTGATGGTGCAGTAAAAGGCTGACGGTCAACGAGCCACCGGGGGAGTCACCGGGGACGTATCAAACTGACTCATTGTGCACAATGAGTCACTGGGGACGTATCCAATGTCATTTAGATAGCAAAAATCTTAATAACAGTATATTATTATATTTATGATAAATCCAAACAAAATATATCCAGTTCTCGGGTTTACGGTCAAAAATCTTATTTTTGAAAAA
>JAEEGH010007856.1_pt1 | contig 25474 bp, 19 predicted proteins | sample 9134181 | NCBI WGS metagenome assembly JAEEGH01 (sample SAMN16246544, study PRJNA631951) | gut metagenome | biome: gut microbiome; feature: rumen; material: DP-attached | host: Bos | place: Iran: Karaj | collected 2018-10
TGGTGGATGGCGGTGGGATTGGCATAGCTGGTGCCGAGGTTGGTGCTGCCGGTGTACCAGCATTCGCGGCTGAAAACGCTACCTGCTGTCTGACTCTCGAAGTCCTCGGTGTAGGGGAGCGGAACGCTGCCGCACTCGGTGAAGGTACGCAGGATTGCCGCACCGTCGTTTGTGCCAGCGCAGGGAGCCTCAATCTTGAACTCATACTCGGTGCTGCCGTAGAGGCCGGTGAAGGTGTGGGTCATGCTAGTAGTAGTGCCTACCGAGGTGAAGACGCTGTCGCCCACCATGCGGTAGTATAGGTTCCACGAGGTCTCCACGTCGCCGGGAGCCCAAGCCACCGTCACGCTGTATGCCTGTACATCCATCAGTTGGGCAACAGGTGCCGGGCAGGTGGAAGTCTGGGCGCAAGCCATGAAGTCGAAAATCATATTGTTGCGGCTGCTCAGGGTATTGCCACCCGTCGCGGTGAATGGGTCGTAGGCACCGCCGTCCTGATAGACGTAGACGCTGTTACCGTTGGGGTTGCTGTGTACATACCAGGCATTTCCACTGACGTACGAACCGGTCAGATCGCGGAAGCAGACCAAGAGGTTGTCGCTACCGCTATACATGAACGGATTGTCGAGTTGGAAGGTGATCCACTGGTTGGCGGTCAGGGTCAAAGGCGCACCGTCGTACACACGCACCATGTCGCTCGGGTGGATAAAACCAGAGAGCGAAGTTTGGCTAGTGTGGCCCATGTAGATTTCGTAGGTACGCTGCTGCGAGATGGCGGAGGGCTTCACTGAAATGGCAGTAATGGCACCACCGTGTCCCAGCTCGGCAGCAGTGTAGATCTGCTGGCTGAGGCCGTAGTTGTAGAAACTGTAGCTGGGAATGTAGGTGCTGGTACCAGTGCCGTTGCCGATGGTGTCGCTTACCGAGTTGGCAGTGTCAATTACGGCGCAGCCGTAGCCTAGGGTGGTGAACGAGGCTCCCACAGCCGGACCGTTACCCTCGCTGCAAATAGGAATGACGCGCAGCTGGTAGGCGGTGTTAGCGGTCAGGCCGGTGAGGGCACCGTAGGTCTCGGTAGTGGTGAAGCCGAGTGTCCACGTGGAGTCGCCAGCCAGGCAGTACTCCACATTGGCACCGCTATAAGTACCGATAGTACCCGTACTCCATTGTACAAAGGCAGAGGTGACACCGGGATGCACGGACAAAGCACGAACGCTGTCGCACTCGGGAGGAGCGACACAGGCAGTACTCAGCTCGAAACCAGCATTGACCACAGAACCGTCGGAGGTGAAGCGGATGGTGAAGGCACCCGTGTTGGAAATGAAGGGGCCTATATTCACCAGCGTGCCCGACGAGGGGCTGTAGCCAGAATACAGCAAAGCACCGCTGGTGCTGTTGCCGTCGTAGATGTAGAGGTAGTCGCAGCAGCCTTCGCTCCTATAGGTTCCCGACAGTATAAACAGCGAGTCGGGCGAGGTGGAATAGACCGTCACTGTAGCGTTGCAGTTGACGGCATAGTCGCCGTCGGGACCACCGTTGTCGTAGATGGTGTAGCCGCAGCCATGGATTACATCGGTGCCGGTAATGGGCATAATGTAGTTGTAGCCAGGACGGATGGAGACAGGGCCGCGCCACATGCTGTATTCACCGCTGCAGTCGGCACGCACATACACATCGTACACCAGGCCCATCGTGAGTTCAGTAAGCATATAGGCGGTGTCGCCATACACGGGGATAACGTTCTCCGTAGCTGTGTCGGGGTTGAAACCGGCAGGGCCGTAGGCAAGCTCGAAGGAGTATCCGCCCGTAGTGTCCACCCACGACATCCATGCCGTGTCGCCATGTACCGAGTCGGCATTAAGGCTGACGGGTGAAACACATTCCGACAGATAGACGCAGTTGGTGTGCAGCTCGTATCCTCCATATTGGACGCTGCCGTCCGAGGTGAAGCGGATGGTCAAGGCACCCGTTTCGGAGATGAAAGGTCCGATGTTCACAGTCGTGCCCGACGATGGGCTGCAGCCGTAGAAGAGCTGGTTGCCCGTCGTACCGGCACCCTCGAAGATCGTGAGGTAGTCGCAGCAACCCTCACCCACGTAGGTGCCCCACAGGCTGATAGTGCTGTCGGGCGAGGGCGAGAGGATGACAAGCGTATTGTTGGAACTGGCGGCATAGTTGCCGTTGGGACCGCCGTTGTCGAAGACGGTGACACCGCAGGCGCGGAGCGTATCGACGCTCTGGGTCATGATATAGGCGCCCGGCATCACTGTGCCGAACGAAGCCCATGCGCTGTAGTCGCCGCCGCCACAGTCGGTGCGGACATAAATGGCATAGAGCGTGTCGTTGCTCAGGTCGCTGATGGTGTAGGTGGTGTCATACACATCGATACCGATTGTGTTGTCGTCGGGTGTGAAGCCGTAGGCACCGTAGGCAATCTGGTACGACGAGGCATTGCCAACCCCGTTCCAGCCCACAGACACCCAGTCGGAGCCGCTGCCCACGATGGAGCGGCCCGTAGGGGCGGTGCAGGTGGGAGGAGTGGTGACGTTGATGGAAATAGGCAGGCTCGAGTCGCCGGCATCGCACAGCGCGCGCACCGTAAAGTGGTAGGTGGTGTCGGGGGTCAGCCCGTAGAAAGTAAAGAAAGTGTCGGAAGCAAGGTCCGTCGTACTGCCATACGAAACCTCCCACATCGACTCCGAGCCGCCGGGATGCCAGTTGAGGGTCACCTCGTCGGCCATCACATTCGATGAAGCCAGGCCAAAGGGAGCGGGGCAGGTGTTGCGCGAGATGGCAATATTGTCCACAGCCAGAGGAGGCTGGCTGCCGCCGCTGGCGTCGTTGGCCCATGCAAGAACAAGATTATAGGCGCCCGCCGAAGGCAGGATAAAAGTGCCCGAAGCCGTTCTCCAGCTGCTCGACTGCGACATCGTGCGGGGAGAGGAAAAATTCTCAGTCAGTTCAACCCAGCCTGAAGGAATGCTCCAGGAAGAGAAAGCGTAAGTACCGCTTGCAGGGTTCACACCGGCTGTCCACTGATAGCTCGTGGGGGCAAGGAACACACGTCCAAAGTCGTAATAGTGGCTTTCGCCTTGACATTTCCAGTCATAGGAGAACGTGTATTCGCCGCTTTCGCTAAAGTTAATCGTACGCAGGGCGTAGGTATAGGAAGTGCTGCTGTTGGTATAGCTGTTCGAAGTGCCGTTGTCGTTAGAGATATAGATGCTGCGACTGCCTCCGTTGCTGGTGGCGGCACCTACATGCCACTGGTTGGTCTGGGTGCCATTGACAAGCTCCCACCCGTTGGGACCATCCAGCTCGAAGCCGCAGCTGTACGGGATAGAGGCTGCCTCGCCAGCAAGCGTCGAGGCCATTATGCTGGCGGCGCGGCTGTACTCGGTGCCGCAGTCGGCATAAACGTAGATGTAATAGACAGTGGCAGTGTCGAGGCCCGTCAGCGTGGTGGCGGGCGTGCCGGAAACGTTCACCGTGGTGCCCAGGTTCTGGCCCAGGTCTGCAGCGGCGATAGGCGAAGTGCTGTACTCCATCACCCAGCTGGTGGCGGTGCCGGTCTCAGACCAGTGCAGGGCCATCCAGTCCACGCCTGTGCTGTCCATAGCCAGGTTGATGGGTGCGGGACAGGTGGGGATGTAGTCGACAGTCAGGTCGTCAATCATCAGGGTGTAGCTGTTGACGCCGCTGTTGGGGATGACGCGCATAGCCATGCGGTTGCCCGTGCCGGTGTAGTTGTTGAAGTACACCGTGTAGAGGTAGTACGAGCCGTGCCAGTTGCCGCCGCTGCCGGCGGTCAGGGCAATGGTGTCCAGAGGGACAAAGGTCGTACCCTCCATCACGCCCACCTCAAAAAGGAAGTTGTGGCTCATCACGGAGGCGTAGAACGAGAGCTGTAGCTGGTCGATGTCGTCCATCTCAGGCAGGGCGGCAAGCTCTGTCTGACCGGTAGAGCTCTCAAACTCGAAGTACACGCTACCGTTGCGGGCATTGCTCGCATACGCGTACACTGCGGGGAATGTGCCCGAGCCGCTGCTGCCCGACTGGAGCTGTTGCCAGCCCGTGGGCAGCTGACCCGTGGTCAGCCCCTCGAAGCCCGTAGAATACGGCATCGTAATCTGGGCCATAGTCACTCCCGAAGCGCATAAAAGCACCATCAGGAGCAACCATCTGTGTAAATGTTTAAACATGTTGATAAATATTAGTTAATAAAATGTAAAAATGATAAAATTTCAATATAAAAACATGCCGCACCCTGCCGCAACACGCAATAATGACAACTGCGGATGCGGTCGACACTGCATTCGAAATGCATACTAGGTGTTGATAATGATAGCATTAGTTACAAATTCGTAATACTAGTTAAAATACAAAGGTACACATTTTTTTGTGAATTGTGGTTTTTTGTGAATTGTGATGTGTGAATGGTGAATGGACAAATGTATTGTCAATTCACCATTCACAATTCACCATTCACAAGTATTGTCAATTCACCATTCACGAAATCACACACAATATTTTTTGAAAGGTTGCGTTATGGTGGCATGAAAAAGTTGTTTCTATTATGCTTGATTCTGTTGCCCGTGCTTTGTGAGGCACAGGACTACGATTTTGCCAAGAAGATTGGCGGCAATACGTTGTATTTCTATATTACCAGCACGGGCGGGAAGAAGGGTGCTACGGTGGAGGTGACCTATCCTGGGCCTTCGGAAGAGGAGGCGTGGAAGGGATTCTCGAAGCCTAGCGGACAGCTGTCTATTCCAGAGAAGGTTACGCCCGACCGCGCCAAGGGCCGGCATGCCGACCCCGAGGATGACGATACTACCATCTATACGGTGACATCGATTAACTATTTCGCCTTCAGCGGATGCGACCGCATCACACGGCTGGTCATCCCCTCCACGGTGACGCAGGTGGGCGAGAGCGCCTTTGCGGGCTGTAAGCGTATAGAATATATTGTAGTAGAGGCTACGCAGCCACCGAAAATGGACGAGTCGGCATTCGACAAGGTGGACTTGGACATCCCCCTGCGGGTGCCGCCCGGAACCTACGAGCTGTATAAGGAGGCCGTGGGCTGGAGGATGTTTACAGAAATATTGGAGTATTAATTAGTTGAAAGTTGAAAATTGAAAGTTGAAAAATGTCGGGGTACCGCAGCAACTTTCAACTTTCAACTCTCAACTCTCAACTTTCAACTTATTATGAATAGGGAAGAGATTGCAAGAGAATTGCACGACAAGGGGTGCAACTGCTGCCAGGCAGTGGTGCTGGCATTTAAAGACAAACTGCCCGTTGATGAGCAGACTGCGATGCAGATGGCATCGGCTTTCGGGCGCGGCATGTCGGGCATCAAGGAGACTTGCGGCTGCGTGAGCGGCATGGCAATGGTGTGCGGTCTGACGGGCAACACGATGATGTTTAAGGGACTGGCTAACCGTTTCCGTGAGGAGAATGGCGACACCAATTGCCCACGATTGTTGCAGCTGCAAGGGAATGGGCATTCGTGCAACGACTTGGTGGGCTGTGCGGCGCGGCTGCTATCCTCTAACCTATAACCTATATTATATGGACCTTATTACACTTACAAACCGACATGGAATGACTGTCGGCATCACCAACTATGGCGGACGCATTGTCTCGATTAAGGTGCCCGACCGCAACGGTAAGATGCAGGACGTGGTGCTGGGATTCGACAATCTGGAGGACTATCTGCGCGAAAACCACCTTTCGGACTTCGGTGCCGCCATTGGACGCTATGCCAACCGCTTGGGCGATGGGCGCATCATTGTGGCTTGCAAGACTATCCAGCTGCCACAGAACAATGGTCGGCACACCCTGCACGGTGGCCCCATAGGGTGGCAGTATCAGCCCTTTAAGGTAGAGAGCGCGACGGCTGACAGGCTGGTATTGTCGTTGGTGAGTCCCGACGGTGACAACAATTTCCCAGGCGAAGTGCGTGTGCAGCTGGTCTATACGCTGACCGACGACAACACGCTGGATATCCGTTATCACGCCATTACCGACGCCCCTACGGTCATCAACATGACCAATCACAGCTATTTCAATCTGAATGGTGATGGCAGCACTACCATCTTGAACCATCTGCTCACCATTGATGCTGACCGCTATACGCCGATTGACGACAGCTATCTGCCGTTGGGCACAATCGAATCCGTGGCAGGTACCCCCTTCGACTTCCGCCATGCCAAGGCGGTGGGCAAGGAGATTGGCGACAACAACCAACAGCTGCGCAACGGCAACGGCTACGACCACAATTGGGTGCTCAACACCAAGGGCGACATCACCAAGCCCTGCGCCCGACTGGAGAGTCCCACGACGGGCATTGCGATGGAAGTGTTCACCACCGAGCCGGGAATGCAGGTGTATACGGGCAATTTCTTGGACGGCACCGTTAAGGGCAAAGGTGGCATAGCATACCCCCAACGCAGTGCCATCTGCTTGGAGACACAGAAGTATCCCAATAGTCCCAACAATCCCCAGTGGACTGAGTCTAACGCCTATCTCAACCCAGATGAGGTGTATGAGAGCAACACACGGTTTAGGTTCTTTATAAGCGACGGAAAATGAGGGTAGGCAGTAGAAAGGTTCGATGGATTGTTGCATTGGTGCTGGTGGCGGTATTGCTTGTCGCGGCTGGCACAATGTACTGGCGAGCATGGAACACGACTAATCCCTGGCAGGCAAAACGCGTGGGCGACATTCCCACGCTCCACGGCTTCACCCGAGAGCCTGCTGCCGACGGCAGCTATGCCGCTTATCTGCGCGACATACCTTTGAAGTCGAAGGGGGCAAAGCTGCATCTGCACAGCGGCATGGTCGCCAAACATCAGTTTCTGGCCGCCGCCATTGTCGACCAGCCTCTGCTGAACAAGAACGAGCAGTGTGCTGATGTGGCAATGAGGCTGAGGGCGGAATATCTTTGGCAAAACGGTCGTTACGACGAAATCTGTTTCACCGACGTGCACGATTCAATCCTGTGCTATTGCTGCGATACGGTCCCTGCGGACAGCCTGCGGTCGTGTTTCGAGGCTTACCTGACCGGCGAGGTCTTTGAATGGTGCAATACTTCCAGCCTCTATGGCGAAACAGTCCCACGCCAATTTATTGACGTGCAGGCGGGCGACATACTGGTACACCCTGCCGAGCCGGGCGAGGATTATGGACATGCCATCGTGGTGGTAGATGTGGCGCGCGATGCCAAAGGGCGGGTGGCGATACTATGTCTCGAAGGCAACACCCCTGCCCGCGAAAAGCACATCGTGCGCAACAAGTGGCTTTGGCGCGACCCGTGGTTCATTATTGATAAGAACGACAAAAGTATCAAGTTTATCAAAAGCCGTTTCCACCAAGGGCAGTTGAGACACTATGGTGGTTAGAGAATAGTATTGTCCATCCACAATCCACAAAAAAAACGCCATCCGATAGGACGGCGTTTTTTTTGTGACACTCATATTGTTTATTTGTTCTCGGCGTAGGCGATATATTTGTCCACCTCGCTGTATTCGGGACTCTCGGGATAGTTGTCCTTAATCTGCTGGAAAGCCTTGACGGCAGCCTTGTTGTCGCCCAACGAAATGTACATCATGCCAGCCTTCCACAGTGCGGTGGGGGAGACGATGAAGTTGGCGGCTTTGGCAGCGGCCTTCTCGTAGTATTTGGCAGCATCGGCAGCGTTCTCCAGTTCGGCGTAGGCATCGCCAATCAGCATCAGAGCCTCGGCTCCGGTGAAAGCGTCCTTGCCCTTGTACGACTTGAGAAGATCGATAGCTTCGTTGTACTGACCCAAGTTCAACTGGCAGATGCCGGCATAATATTTGGCAAGATTGCCCGATTTGGTGCACTTATACTCGTCGATAATGTCGTTGAAGCCCATAAATTGGTCGTTGCCGTTGAGGGCCTGCTCGAAATTGCCCTCGTTGAACCACTGCTCGGCAGCAAACATATCCTCTGCGGCACGCACCTGGCGGGGTTGTGCGACAAGGGCGACGTATGCCCAAATGGCCAAGGCAACTACTACAACGGCGGCTGCGACGATGGTGAGCTTCTTTTTGTTTTTCTGAATGTACTGTTCGGTTTTTGCGATAAAGCCGCTAACCTCAAGATTTTTTTCTTCCTGTTGCTCTTTCATTAGTATCTGTTTTTTTATTTGATTCTCAATTTGAATGTCGCTGGCAACGCGCCAGTTTTGGAGTTGCAAAATTAGTCATTTTTTTTCATTGCAACGATATTTTTTTTATAATGACCATTTTTTTTATTTGCGATTATAATTTTAACATTTTGTAAATGTTTAGCATGTAGTTGTTTATGTGTGACGGACATTTTTTTTTCGACAAAAAAAACTTTTTTCTGCTTTTTTTATCTATCTTTGCAAATTGGTTTTTTATGCATTGTATACATTAATTGTTGTTCGTCATGAATACAAAAGTCGAATATCTGGGACTGAAATTAGACAGTCCGATTGTGGCCGGTAGCTGCGGCCTCACTGCCAATGTTGACAACCTCTGCGCCCTCGAAAAGGCCGGTGTCGGTGCCGTGGTGCTCAAGTCTATCTTTGAAGAGCAGATCATATACGATATCAAACGCAATACGCACGTCTATGCCCCCGTGGGCAACTATGGCGACAGCTATGAGTATATCGCCCAGCATGTGGCGGACGACTCGGTGTCGAAACACTTCTCCCTCATTCGCGAGGCCAAGCGCAATCTCTCCATCCCCGTCATCGGCAGCATCAACTGTTTCTCGTATGAGAACTGGCTCACCTACGCCAAACAGTTCGAGGATGCAGGCTGCGACGCGCTGGAGCTGAACATGGCCATCATGCCTTTCGAGACGTCACTCTCCACCGACGATGTGGAACGCACCTTCGCCAACATCGTGCAGTCGCTCAAGAAGTCGATTACCATCCCCATCAGCATCAAGGTGGGCAGCTATTTCACCGACTTGGCGAAATTTATGCAGCAACTCTCGTGGATGGGCATTCAAGGCATCACGATGTTCAACAAGTCGATGCAGATAGATATCGACGTGGAGTCGGAGCGTCTCTGCAATGCCGACTCGCTCACCTATCCGGGCGAGCTGTACAACACGCTGCGGTGGACCGCCATACTCAGCCGCAAGCTGCGTTGCAACCTCTGCGCCACCACGGGTGTCGCCAATGGTCTCGACGTGGCCAAGCTCTTGCTGGCAGGTGCCAACGCCGTGCAGGTGGCATCTTGCCTCTATCGCAATGGCATCGACTATATGCGCACGCTGAACGACGAGCTCAAGGGTTGGATGGAACGCAAGGGCTATGAGAGCATCGACCAATTCAGGGGCAAACTGGCTATGAAGCCCAGCGACAAGGCCTCGATGCTGATGAGAACCCAGTTTATGAACTATTTCGCAGAAATCAAGTAAAGTGAAAATTGAAAATTGAAAAATGAAATCTCGCAGGAGCGACCCATTTACCCCGTTCCCGCGAAGTTTCAGTTTCAATTTTCAATTTTCAATTTTCAATATAGAAAATGATGAAGCCTACCAGATTGTTTGATTTGCTTCCCTACCGCAAGGCTACTAAGCCCGACCGCGCAGTGTTGGTCGCCAAGGAGCAGGGACAGTGGAGGAAAATTTTTATCGACGAATATATTGAGAAAACCAATGCCATCAGCTACGCCCTGCTGCACAAAGGCATAGAGCGTGGCGACAGCGTGGCCCTCATCTCTGCCGACCGTCCCGAATGGAACTTTGTGGACCTCGGCGTGCAGCAGATGGGTGCCGTGCTGGTGCCCATCTATCCCACCATCAGCGAGGACGACTATCGCTATATCCTCAAGGATTGCGAGGTGCGCTATCTGGTGCTCGAAAACGAGGCCATGTTGCGCAAGGTGCAGAACCTCCTGCCCGAGCTGGAAACGCTGAAAGAGGTGTGCCTCATTGACCGCAAGGATGCGGCAACAGGCTACACCACGCTGGCTGAACTGATGGATGAAGGTCGCGCACATGCTGACGAGGCCCGGCTGACAGAGCTGAAAGACTCCATCAAGCCCCGCGACGTGGCGACGATGATTTATACCAGTGGCACCACCGGCTTCCCCAAGGGAGTGATGCTCTGCCACGAAAACGTGCTCACCTGTCTCTACGGAGTACAGAACACCCCCAAGGCGCATTTCTGCCGCGCCATGAGTTTCCTGCCCCTCTGCCATGTGTATGAGCGCATGATGAACTACCTATACCAGTACATGGGCTATGAGACTTGGTATGCCGAGAGCATTGCCAAGGTGGCCGAGAACATGAAAGACGCCCGCCCGCACATGATGACGGCAGTGCCCCGTTTCGTCGAGAAGATGTACGACGGCATCTACCGCAAGGGCGAGTCGCTGAAAGGCATGAAGAAGAAAATCTTTTTCTGGTCGTTGAAGCTGGCCCTGCGCTACGACCTTGAAGGCACCACGTGGTGGTATCGCGTGCGTCGCCAGGTGGCGGACAAGCTGGTTTACCACCAGATTCGCGACACCTTTGGCGGATGCCTCGAGATGTTCGTCTCGGGCGGCAGTGCCATACAGCCCCGACTGGCACGTTTCTTCACCTGCGTGGGAATGGACATCTACGAAGGCTACGGCCTCACGGAGACAGCCCCGGTGATAGCTGTCAGCTCGTCGGCACCGCACGGTAGAAAACTGGGCACAGTGGGTCTGCCCCTGCCCGGCGTGGAAGTGAAAGTGCTCGAAGGGTCGAACGAGATAGTCTGTCGCGGCCCCAACGTGATGCTGGGCTACTACCGCCAGCCCGAGTTGACCAAGCAGGCCATCGACGAGGAGGGCTGGTTCCATACCGGCGACACCGGCGCCTTCGAACCCGAAGGGCAGCTGCGCATCACCGGCCGCACCAAGACCATGTTCAAGACCTCAATGGGCAAGTTTGTCAACCCCGAGGTGCTAGAGGACAAGTTCAAGGAGAGCCCATTCATACTCGACATGGTGGTGGTAGGCGAGAACCAGAAGTTTGCCGCCGCTCTGATAGTGCCCGACTTCCAGTTCCTGAAAGACTGGCAGGAACGCCACCGCATCCATTGCGACAGTCGCGACGAGATGGTCTCCGACAAGCGCACGCTCGAACGCTACGCCCGCGTGATGGAGAAGTATAACAAGAGCCTCGGGTCGGCCGAGCAAATCAAACGCTTCAAGGTGATTAACGACGAGTGGACCACTGCCAATGGCTGCCTCACCCCCACGATGAAGGTGAAGCGGTCGGTGATACAGCAGCGTTGCAAGGGATATATCGACGAATTATTTAAATAACATTACATTATAACTAAACAAGAACCTACGATGGACAATTTACAAGAGAAAACAGCCAGCTTCTTCCGTTTTGAGGATCTGCGCATCTACGCCAAAGCCACTGACTACAGCGCATGGGTGATTGCCAACCTTGGCAGCCCCGCCAATGAGAGACAGCAGAACCTGGCTAACGCTTTCTGCCACTCGTCGTACGACATTGCGCTGAACATCGCCGAAGGCTCGTCGCGCAACAAGAGCCAATTTGAGCATTACCTGAAGATTTCGAAGACTGCCATCCGCGAGTGCATCGTCTTCACCACCATTGCCAAGAGCCTAGGAATGCTCGATGAGGAACGTTGCGAGCAGTCGCGCGAGTACCTGATGGAGCTCACACGCATGATTGGCGCTTTGATTATCTCGTTGCAGCGTGGCGGCCGTCGTCGCGATGAAGAGGAGGGCGACACCGACACCCCCGCCGACGAACCCGACGCACTGGACGCTATTGATACAAACTTTTAGGGAATTAAAAATTAAAAATTAAGATTTTGAAGCGGCAGCTGAATTTTAATTTTTAATTTTTAATTTTTAATTTCAACAAGATGTTCCCTGTTTTAGACGGCTTGCGATTTACTGATAGGGGCAGTTTCTTCTTAATTGCCGGCCCCTGTGTGATAGAGGACGACCACACGCCCTTCGCCATTGCCGAGCAGCTGGTCGCCATCACCGAGCGGCTGCATATCCCCTACGCCTTCAAGGCCTCATACCGCAAGGCAAACCGCTCGCGGCTCGACTCGTTCACGGGCATTGGCGACCGCGAAGGTTTGGAAATATTGCAGGCGGTGCGCGACCGCTACGGTGTGCCTGTCGTCACCGACATCCACAGCGAGCAGGATGCCGCAATGGCGGCCCCTTACGTCGACGTGCTGCAAATCCCCGCCTTCCTATGCCGCCAGACCTCGCTGCTTCAGGCTGCCGCCGAAACGGGACGCTGTGTCAACATCAAAAAGGGACAGTTCCTCTCGCCCGAGGCCATGACCCACGCCGTCGACAAGATGCGCCATTTCGGCAACCACAACGTCATGCTCACTGAACGCGGCACCACCTTCGGCTATCAGGACCTGGTGGTGGATTTTCGCGGCATCCCCATCATGCGGCAGAACGGTGTGCCCGTGGTGGTGGACATCACCCACTCGCTCCAACGCCCCAACCAGCCGGCGGGCGTCACGGGCGGCAACCCCGAGATGATCGAGACCATCGGACGGGCTGCTGTGGCCGTGGGCTGCGACGGCATCTTCATGGAAACCCATCCCAACCCCGTCGTCGCCAAGTCGGACGGTGCCAACATGCTCCCCCTCGACCGCGCCGAACGGCTGCTTGAAACACTCCAACGCATCCATCATGCTGCCCACTTCTAATCTTTTTTGTTATGCAATTAAATCTCGAAAGACCAATCGTATTCTTCGACCTTGAGACCACAGGCATCAATGTGGGACAGGACCATATAGTCCAAATCAGTATGTACAAGGTCAACCCCAGCGGGGTATGCCGCACTGCGACATATTATATACGGCCCGTCGATGCCGAGGGGAACACCGTACACATCCCCGAGCAGACAACCCAGATTCACGGCATCACCGATGCCGATGTGGCCGACAAGCCCACCTTTCGCGAGCTGGCACCCGTGATAGCCGAGTTTATCGGCGAGTCGGATTTGGCAGGCTATAATTCCAACAAGTTCGACGTACCCATGCTGGTGGAGGAGTTCCTGCGTGCCAAATACCCCTTCGACATCAGGAAACGCTTCTTGGTCGACGTGCAGAATATCTTCCACAAGATGGAGCAGCGCACCCTGAAGGCGGCCTACCGCTTCTATTGCAACAAGGAGTTGGAGAACGCCCACTCCGCCGATGCCGACACCATGGCGACATACGAGGTCCTCTTGGCGCAGCTGGACCGCTACAAGGATGCAGAATATGTGGATTCCGACGGCACGGTGAGCAAACCCATCGTGAACGATATTGAGGAACTCAGCCGTTTCTCAACGGTGCTGCAATGGGCAGACTTGGTGGGACATATTGGCTACGACAAGCAGCACCGCGAGGTGTTCAACTTCGGCAAGCACAAAGGAAAACTGGTGGAAGAGGTGTTTACGGAAGAACCCTCCTACTACGATTGGATGATGAAGTCGGAGTTCCCACTTTCCACTAAGGACTGCATCACCAAGATTTGGCGGCACATTCGCGAAAAAAAGAAGCTCGACGCCCTGATGCGCCGCTTCAACGTCAGGGACTAGTGCCCCCCTCTTGACCCCCTCCTAACTCCCGCGAGTATTCGCTCCATATTAGATTCATCATCGGTTGTTTTTCGCTATTATGAGCGAAAAACAACTGTTTTAATAGGTATAAACGTACGAGGGTTTGTGAGATTAAGTGTGGGAGTGGTTGGGTGTCAGATTGTTAATCTGCAATGTCGAGGGTGAGGAGGGGACGGTCTTCAAGGAGGCCGAGGAGGCGGTCGCCGGGGTGTAGGGGGCCGATGCCGGCGGGGGTGCCGGTGTAGATGAGGTCACCGACGGTGAGGGTGACGTATTGCGATAGGTGGGCGATGAGGTGGTCTGGGGAGAAGATCATGTCGCCGCTGTTGCCTTGCTGCACGGTTTTGCCGTTGATGAGTAGCGAGAGGTTGAGGCTGTCGATGGGTTTGCCTAATTCGGCAAGGGTGACGAAGGGGCTGACGACTGCGCTGCCATCGAAGCCTTTGGAGAGGAACCAGGGCATGCTGTTTTCTTTTGCCTTGCGCTGGAGGTCGCGGGCGGTGAGGTCGATGCCGAGGGCTACGGAGTGGTAGTAGTGGTGGGCTTCGGTGAGGGGGATGTGCGAGCCAGTGCGTTCGATGCGGACGACGAGCTCTAGCTCGTGCTGGAGGTCGTGGGTGAAAGTGGGGTGGCGGAGCGTGGCGGGGGTGGGCAGCAGGGCGGTGTGGGGCTTCTCGAAGAAGGTGGGCTCGGCGGGCAGGGCTGACTTCATTTCAGCCGCGTGGGGTGCGTAGTTGCGTACTACACAGAAGATGTTCATTTGTTTGGGGGTTAGAGGTTAGAGATTAGGGGTTAAGGAACGTCAGCTACGCTCAACACTAACCTTTCATTTCTCATTTGACTAGGTATCCTACGATGTCGATGCGGCGGTCGCGGGCGGCTTCGAGGCTGTAGACGGAGCGGACGTTGCGGGGGTCGCGACGGGGGTCGGTGGGTAGGACGGTGTTGGTGTCGGCGGCTCCGTGGGCGACGGTCTCCAACCGAAGGGTGCCGTTGTCAAGATATGGAAGGAGGGCTTGGTTGTTCCAGCGGATGAGGGTGTTGCGGAAGCAGTCGATGCGGCGTTTGGAGATGTTGATGTTGTAGAGGTCTTCGAATAGGGGGCTGGCGAAGCCGTCGACAGTGAGGGTGACTTGGTGTCCGGCAGCGAGGTCGGCGAGTAGGAATTCGAGCAGCGCGTTCATGGCTTGGTGGCCACGCTGGAGGTCGTGCTTGAAGAAGTGGTCGACGGCTTTCTGCACGGAGTCGCGTTTGCGCCAGTCGGCGGGGTTGGATTGTGCGCCTTTGTATTCGTCGATGCGCTGGATGTAGTGTCGCCAGGTGGCAGAGTAGTCGAGGTTGGTGGTGGTATCGAGGGTGTGAGGGTTGGGTTCGTCGTTGTGGAAGTAGAGGCTGATGGGAAGGAGGTCGGTGGGTCGGGTGGCGGCGGGCTCGACGATGGGTTGCGAGAGGTTGTCGGGGGTGAGTAGGCGCCGCCAGCGGAAGAGGTCGTTGCAGCAGTTGCTGTCGGTGGTGAAGAGCGAGCCGGGACGGTTGGATGCGAGGAATCCGCAGGCTAGGAGCTGGCGGACGGTGTCGGCGGTGTCGTTGATGCAGCGGCATTTGCATGGTTGGAAGGTGAAGAAGAGATCGTCGTAGGGACTGTTTATTTCGGGGCCTAGGTTGATGGGTTGTTGCCAGCTGTTGCGCAGTCCGACGGAATGGTAGATGTCGTAGCTGCCCTGCCCGCCGTCGCGGTTGCTGCTGAAGTAGAGTGTGCCTTCTTCGTTGCAGTAGTAGGGGGTGACGTCGTTGCTGTCGCTGTTGACGGGTGCGCCAAGGTTGGTGCAGTTGCCGGGACGGCCTTCGGAGATGATCATGGCATACCAGATGTCCATGCCGCCGAGACCACCGGGACGGTCGGAGCTGAAGTAGAGTATGGTTTTGCCGTCGGGCATGTAGCCCACGGTGGGATGGGTGCTGGTGTAGCCGTCGAGGTTCACGTCGCCGCCGAGGGGCTTGGGCTTGCTCCAGCGGTTGTGGGTGCGCTTGGTGTAGTAGATGTGGTGGATGCCTTCCTCTTTGGTGTTGCCACGGGTGAAATAGATGATGTTGTTGCGGGGGTCGTATGCCACGTTGCCGCAGTTGGTGCCGTTGGCGTTGAGTCCCCATTGGTTGGGGGTGCCATTGCCTAGGGTGCCGTCGGCGTTGAGGTGTGCCTGGTTGATGGTGGTGAGGATGGGGTTGAAGTCGATGAGGTAGAGTCGGCTGCTTTCTTCGCCCTGCATGGTGTTGTAGAGGAGCAGGCTGTCGTCGACCACGACGGCGGCTGCCTCGCTGCCGGTGGTGTTGATGCCGTCGGCGATGTGGGTGACTTCGTAGTGCACCTGGCTTTGTGCCAGCAGGAGACTGGTGGAGACTAGAAGGTGGAAACTAAGAATTAAAAGGCGTTTCATGGATTTGGGAATTCAAATTAGTATGGTGTACATTTGAGGGCATGGGTCTTTTTGCCTCGTTTGGACATGCGGTATACCATGCCCACTTCGAAGGCTCCGATGGTGCCACTGGCGGTGGCAAGGCCGGAGATGTTGGCGTCGTAGCAGAAGTTGATGAGGAGGGCGTCGTATTCGATGAGCAGGTTGGCGATGATGGCGTCGGCATGGCGGTAGGCGAGTCCGGCGCGGAGGCTGGTTTGGTGGCGGCTGCCTTCGTCGAGGTACCATTTGATATCGGCTCCGTAGACGAGTTCGCGATAGTCGCCCTGCATTTGGAAGAACACTACGGGCATGAGCGACCACGTCTGCCAGTGGCGGTATTCGGCACGGGCAAAGAGGCTGTAGCGGCGCAGCAGGTAGGTGTTGTCGAGCCTAAGATAGGAGATGTTGGGCTGGTTGATGTTGCGCATGGCGAAACCTACCTTGGTGTGGAGGTCGCCGCTGGGCTGGTAGTACCAGGCGATGCCGGCGGCGAGTAGGGGGTAGTTGCTTTGCTGTGAGGGGAAGACCTCGGTGGGGTCCTGCATCTCGGCGCGCGAGGGGTCGAAGCCCGACTGGGCATATCCGCCTTCCAGGCCAAGGGAGAGGTAGTTGTTGCCGTGTCGGTTCAGGGCGAAATAGTAGGCTAGGGAGAGGTGGGCGGAGGTGGTTCCGTAGTGGAGGGTGCCGGCATGGTCGGAGAAGACCGACGCGCCGAGGCTGAAGCCTTGGCGGTGCGAGTTGTTGCGCCATAGTGCCATCTCGCCGGTGAGGGCGAAGGTCTGGAAGGGTGTGCTGACGGTGGCCCACTGGTTGCGATAGATGATGCCGAAACGGCCTGTCCCGTCGTAGAAGCCTGCGTAGGCAGGGTTGAGCAGCAGGGGGTTGGCATCCACTTGCGAGAAATGGATGTCCTGCGCTCTGGCGGAGACTAGGGCGGTCAACAGCATGAGTATGGCAAGGGGTTTCTGCATGGTGGTTTATCGTGCGTAGGGTGGGAGGGCGATGTCGGCAAAGTCGCCATTAAGGTATTTGAAGTGTCCAGCGATGCCTACCATGGCGGCATTGTCGGTGCAGAATTGGAATTTGGGGATGAACACACGCCAGTGGTGTCGTTGGCCGAGGCGTTGCAGCTCGCTGCGCAGCAGACTGTTGGCGGATACGCCGCCAGCTATGGCCACCTGGCGCACGCCACTTTTGTTCACTGCTTTTTTTAACTTTTTGATGAGGAATCCGACTATGCACTGCTGGATGGAGGCGCAGAGGTCGGCCTTGTGCTGTTCGATGTAGTCGGGTTCCTCGGCCAGACGGTCGCGCAGGAAATATAGGAACGAGGTCTTGATGCCGCTGAAACTGTAGTCGTTGCCGGGTATGTTGGGGGTGGCAAAGTGGTAAGCGTCGGGGTTGCCTTCCTTTGCCAGACGGTCGATGATGGGGCCGCCGGGGTAGCCCAGCTCCATTATCTTGGCGGCCTTGTCGATGGCTTCGCCTGCGGCATCGTCGATGGTCTGGCCTAGCACCTCGATGTCGAAATAGTCGCGCAGCAGCAATATCTGCGTGTGTCCGCCCGATACCAGCAGGCAGATGAAGGGGAACTGGGGCACGGTGCTGTTGTCGTCCTCCTTGATGAAGTGCGACAGCACGTGTGCCTGCAGGTGGTTCACCTCCACCAGCGGGATGTCGAGGGCTTGGGCGAAACTTTTGGCAAACGACACGCCGACCATGAGCGACCCCAGCAGTCCGGGGCCGCGGGTGAAGGCTACCGCGTCCAAATCCTTCCGGTCGATGCCGGCATTGCGGATGGCGGCATCGACCACGGGGACGATGTTTTGCTGGTGGGCGCGGGAGGCCAACTCGGGCACCACGCCGCCATATTGCTCATGCACCTTTTGCGAGGCGATGACGTTGGAGAGGATGCGGTCGCCCCGCAGCACGGCGGCAGAGGTGTCGTCGCACGATGATTCTATCGCCAGGATGGTGGCGTTGGGGTTGATGGGTCGCATCGGTGGGGGCTATTTCTTTTTGGTGTCGACACCGATGTCGTTGGGATTGAGGATGGGATCCTCCATTTCGTTACAGACGCGATAGTAGTTGTTGAGGTCGGAACAGCGTGTTCCTGCAGCGGCAACGGTAGTGTTGGGACCTGTCCAGTGGGCATTGACCATTTCGTAGCAACGGCACGACTTGGTGTCGCATGAGGCTAGGGCTAGTGCGCCCAGCGCAAGTAGAAGGGTGAGCTTGAGTTTCATGTTATTCTATAGTGTTGGTTGATTCTGATGTTTGGGAGCCAAAGGCATTGATAAAGGTTGGCATGTAGGAGCCTATTTCTATCTCGTCGCAGAAGAGCCATGCCTGCTCGCCTGCGCTGATGTGCCAGTCGGGCATCTTGCCGTAGTTGGTGGCCTTGATACGCACGTAGCGGCAGGTGGTGTAGGCTCCACGGCAGGTGAAGGTGTGCTGGACACTCTCTTCCTGACGGTCGCGGACGGCGGGGAATTCTGTGTTTTCGACCGATGCCCAGTGGGTATAGTTCTTGCCGTCGTTGGAGACGCTCACATCTATCTTGGTGGGGAAGAATATCCAGCTGCGCATGTTGTCGAGGCAGTCCACTCCGACGCTTGTCAGCGACCTGGACTGCAGCAGGTCTACCACCACCTCCATGTCGCCCGACCAGCCCTGCCAGCCGCCGATGCGGTAGTTGGAGACACCGTAGAGGCGGTCGATGAGGCCTTGCGGGCCGTTTTCGGAGTACTGGGGTTCGGGTTTGGTGAGATAGGTGAGCTTTTTGTCGGCAACGAAACGGCGGCGCGTCTGTTCCACCACAGGACTATAACCCTGGGTGGGGCTGTATGCCACGGCTTTGACGGCGATGTCGTTCTTGATGTAGAAGGGTTGGGTGTAGAGGATGGAGTGGGTGTCGGGCGTGCTGCCGTTGAGGGTGTAGTAGATGCGGGTGTTGGTTTCGGACGGGAGGGTTCTGGCCGACAGCGATATTAGTGTCGAATCGGTGAAGATAATCTGCCATTCGTTGAAATATGGGGCAGGTGTGACGCGCAGTTCCTGCGGGAACGGCACTTGGCTTTCGTCGAAGAACTGGTAGGTGTTCCAGAACTTGCCGGGCTGCCATCCGTTGCGGGAGACGACCAAGTCTTCTTTTCCTTGGCGATGGATGGTGACACGATCGAAGAGGGGGGTGACGGTCACATACTCGCTGCTGCCGGGACAGACGGGGTAGAAGCCCATCGCGCTCATCACATACCATGCGCTCATCTGGCCACAGTCCTCATTGCCGCACAGTCCGTCGGGCTTGGGGGTGTAGAGTTCGCCAAGGATGCGATGGACGATGTTGTCCAACTTGTCGGGGGCATTCACGTAGGCATACAGGTAGGCGGCGTGGTGCGAGGGCTCGTTGCCGTGGGCGTACTGTCCGACCATGCCGGTGATGTCGCTTTGGTCGCGGCCAGTGGTCTGGCTGCTGGTGTTGAAAAGCGAGTCGAGGAAGGCTTCGGCCTTTTCGGCTCCGCCCATTTGGGTAATCCAGCCAGTCACGTCGTGCGGCACGTAGGTGCTATACTGCCAGCTGTTGGCCTCGGTGAAGTGGTTGTTCACCTCGGTGGGGTTGAAAGGGGTGACGAAGCCGCCGTTGCGGCGGGCATGCATGAAGCCGTCGGGGTCCATGATATTTTGCCACGATTGTGCGCGCCGCATGTAGGTGTTGTATACTTCTTGCAGGTAATGGTAGGTGGCTGAGGTGTCGGGTTTGAATACACCTCGCATCATCTCTGTGTAAGCATAACGGGCTATGCACCAGTCGTCATATGAGTATTCCAGGGTCTTAGATACAGTCTCGTTGTCCAGTTGGCTGTCCAGATAGCCCTGTGAGGCGTAGGACTGGTGAGCCTCGGTGCGGTTGGAAGTGGCAATCATGGCGTTGAGTAAGTCCAGTCGGCGTCGGTCAGTCCATTGGTCGAGAATACCGGCTTGTTGCGCTTCCAATATTACAGGGCAAGCGTGGTAGCCAATCATGCAGTGCGTCTCATGTGATGCCAGTTCCCACATGGTCAGCTCGCCACCTGTTTCAAAGTGGTTCAGCATGGTGGCAATCCAGTCCTCAGTGATTTTGGGTTCGATAATTGCCATCAAGGGATGCAGGGCGCGGTAGGTGTCCCACAGCGAGAAGACGGTGTAGACGGGTTTGGCGGATGTGTAGACGGTGTCGTTCATGGCGCGGTAGCGGCCGTCCACGTCGCTCCACAGGTAGGGCGAAGTGTAGCAGTGGTACAGGGCGGTATAGAAGTTCTCCTTCTCCTTGCGGCTGCCGCCTTCCACCTCTATCTTCGAAAGTGCTGCCTCCCAGCTTTGGTGCGACTCTGAGCGGATGGCGTCGAAATTCTTATCTTCACGTGTGGCAAGGTTCTTTCTTGCGCCCTCGCAGTCCACACCCGAGATGGCCACATACACTTCGGCCTGCTTGCAGTCGTCGGCCAGCACCACCAGGGCCTTCATCCCGTCGTCGTAGTAGCGCACCTCTTCGATGGGTTCGCTGCACTGCAGGGCAAAGTAGCATTTCTGATGAGGATTCCATGCGTCGCTCTCGCGCCAGCCGCAGAGTATGCCGTCCTTCTGCTGCCGCTCGAAGCCTGCTGCCAGCACCTTGTCGCGGTGGCGCAGGTCTACGACGAAGCCCTTCTTCCCGTTCCTTGGGAACGAGTAGCGGTGTGCTGCCACCCGTTGGTTGGCGGTCAGTTCCACCATGGCGCGGTTGCGATCCAGCACCACGCGGTAGTAGCCCGGCGTGGCATTCTCGCTGCGGTGCGAGAACTTGGAGCGGAACTCCGTTTGTGGCATGTTGGGCGAAAAATGCCACTCGTCGCCCTCTGCCATCACGGGCATCAGCAGCACGTCGCCATAATCCTCGCAGCCGGTGCCGCTGAGGTGGGTGTGGCTGAAACCGTACACGGTGTCGTCGCTGTAGTGGTAGGCACTGCAACCGTCCCATCCCTCCAGTCGGGTGTCGGGACTGGGCTGTATCTGCCCGAAGGGGGAGATGGCACCAGGATAGGTATGCCCGTGAAAATCGGTACCCACCAAGGGGTTCACATAGCGGGTCAGCCCGCTGCCGCAAGCTGCCAACAATAGGCTCGCAACGGCACTCAGTACAATAAGGAAATGTCTCATCTTTCTCTTAATTTTTTTCGGACTATTCAGATTATTCCGACCACTCCGACCATTCCGATAATGTTATTTTCTCAGTTTCACCAACGCTGCCGCGCCCAGTATCGCCACCTCGTTGGCTCTCAAGTGCGACATGTATATGGCGCAATGACCCTTGTAGATGTTCAGCAGATTCTCCTCGAACGATTTCTTCAGCGGGTCGAGCAGTGGTGCGCCCACCTTGGTGGGGCCGCCCATCAGGAATATCGCCTGCGGTGCCGAGAAGGTACATGCGTTGGCGCACGCCAGTCCCAGCCATCCGCCCACCATGGCGTAAGTCTCCATCGCCAGAGGGTCGCCCGCGTTGGCGGCATCGCCTATCATCTTGCTGGTGATGTCGCCGTCGGCCACCTCGGCCCCAATCCAGTCGGCATGTTGTGCCGCCTCGGCGGGGGTGCCTTTCTCCTGACGCAGTTCCACGTAGGTCTGCACGATGCCGCGTGCCGAGGTGTATGCTTCCAAGCAGCCCTTGCGGCCACAGCTGCACTGCCTGCCATTGGGAATTAGAATGTTGTGCCCCAGCTCGCCTGCCGTGCCGGTAAAGCCGTGCACCAGCTTGCCGTCCACCACTATTCCGCTGCCCACGCCGGTGCCGAGGGTAATCATCACAAAGTGGTCCATGCCGCGTGCGCCGCCGTACACATACTCGCCGTATGCCGCAGCGTTGGCATCGTTGCTCAGCACCACTGGGCAGTCCACATACTTGTGAAACTCCTCCTCGAAATTCAGCAGGCCCTTAATCGTCAGGTTGGGTGCCCACTCCACGCAGCCGGTATAGAAATTGCCGTTGGGTGCGCCGATGCCGATGCCGGTCAGTTCGGTGAGGGGTATCATCTCCACCCCCTTCTCCTTGTCACCGTCTGCCACCATGCCCTTTATCTCTGTCATTATGTCGCGCACGTAAGGCTCCAGCTCGGTGTATTTGCTTGTGGGTATACTGCGGCGTGCCACAATGGCGGCATCGTCTCTTACCAGTCCCATGTCGGTGTTGGTGCCTCCGACATCAATTCCAATTGCGTAGGTGTTCTGCATGTCTATTATTTTTTACTAGTTTATAATTCAATATCATAACGTGCCCTTGCAACACTTGGGCGTACTATTTCCACGACTACAAAATTACGCATTTTTTTTTGATTAGCGCCTTATATCTATAAAGAATTTTAATTTTTAATTTTTAATTGTTATTTTTTTTGTACTTTTGCACCATGGACGAACCTGTAATTGAAAAAATATTTTCTCTCGAAGAGATTGACTATACACGCTTTTGGGGCGACAACGACAAGATTCTCGACTTCGTCAGAATTCTCTTTCCAAAGCTCAAACTCATTGCGCGTGGTGAGATGCTCAAGGTGGTGGGCAGCACCGAGGACATCGACCATTTCGATGGCAAGCTGCAGGCCATGATGACCTACTACGACAAGGTGGGCCGTCTCAACGAGAACGTTATCATGCAAATTTTCGAAAATGGCGGCTCCACCCCCGAGGCGGAGACCAATGAAGAGATTCTCGTGCATGGTCGTAACGGCCTGCTCGTCAAGGCGCGCACTCCCAATCAGAAGCGTCTTGTTGAGGCGGTTAAGCAGAACGATATGGTCTTCGCCATCGGCCCTGCCGGTACGGGCAAGACCTACACCGCCGTAGCCCTCGCCGTCCGTGCCCTTAAGAACAAGGAGATACGCCGCATTATCCTCACCCGTCCCGCTGTGGAGGCAGGCGAGAATCTCGGCTTCCTCCCTGGCGATTTGCGCGACAAGCTCGACCCCTATCTGCAACCCCTCTACGATGCCCTCCGCGACATGATTCCGCAGCAGAAACTGCTCAACTACTGGGAGGACAATACCATCGAGATTGCCCCCCTCGCCTTCATGCGTGGGCGCACCCTCGACAACGCCTTCGTCATCCTCGATGAGGCGCAGAACGCCACCTCCGCCCAGCTCAAGATGTTCCTCACCCGCATGGGCCGCAACGCCAAGTTCGTCATCACGGGCGACATCACCCAGATTGACCTACCCCGCCACCAGCAGTCTGGTCTAGTGCAGGCTACCCGCATTCTCGAGGGCATCAACGGCATCAGCATCATCCAACTCGACAACACCGACGTAATCCGCCACAAACTGGTCACCAAGATAATCCGCGCCTACGAGAGAAATATCGAAAACCCACCACAAGCCAACACGCTCCCAGCCCATGAAGACAACGCCCAATTGCAAGATTAACCTAGGTCTGCACGTCGTCGGCAAGCGTCCTGACGGCTATCACGACCTCCAAACCATCTTCGTTCCCGTCCATTCCTTCTGTGATGAGCTGGTCATCGAACCGACCCCCGACAGCCGCACCACCATGCATCAAGACGGTATCACCCTCGACAATGCCCCCGACGACAACCTCTGCATCCGTGCCTATCATCTGCTGCACGACGAGTTTGGCATTCCCCCGGTGACCATTCGCCTCACCAAGCACATCCCCTTCGGTGCCGGTCTCGGCGGTGGCAGCAGCGATGCCGCCTTCACGCTCAAAATGCTCAACGAGATGTTCGCCCTAGGCCTTTCCACTAGCGACCTCGAGCAACGTGCCGCACGACTTGGTGCCGACTGCGCCTTCTTTATCCAAAACCGACCCGCCTACGCCACCGGCATCGGCGACAAGCTGGACCCCCTCGACCTTGACCTCACATCCTACCGCATTGTCGTCGAAATCCCCCCTGCCGAGCATGTCAGCACCCGTGAGGCATACGCCGGGTTACACATACAAGGAGGCATCCGACCCGACCTACGCCAAGCAGTCTGCCAGCCTGTTGCCGTTTGGCGCAATCTCATCGTCAACGACTTCGAGACCTCAGTATTCCCAGCACACCCCGCCATCGCAGCCTTGAAGGACGACATGTACCGCCGTGGTGCCCTCTACGCCTCCATGACTGGCAGCGGTGCCGCCGTCTTCGGTCTTTTCCCCGCCTAGCCGCACAAATTCAAGTCTTTTCTTGTCATAAAGACCACACATTATAGAAATATGTGGTGTCTGGTTTATTACAAATTGGCAGCTTTTTTGAGATTGGAAACAACTTTGTAATTTTGCAATCCGAAACCGGCTGTTCGGAACTGCGGAGTTCGTCAGCGCAATAAGGTTACAATATGAAGTTCTACGTGTGCTAGCCCCCAAAAAGAGGAATCCCTGCACCTAGTGCAGGGATTCCCATTATTGAGTACAGGCATTCCCGCCCGCAACAGCGTTTGATTAATTATTTCGCGCTAGACGCACTGAGTATCCAAACCAGGGGTCGGTTGTACCCGTCGCACTTACTGTGCCTGCCGCAGTAAGGGAGGTCTTTACGCTCAAATAACGTGCTTGTGTGCCATTATCCGCTTGTGTGGATTCCCAATAGAAGCCCCAATGGCCGGCATGCTCTACTGTGGTCAATCCTCTATAGCCGGCTGCAGGCAAGAACAATGCGCCCGCCGCCTCCATAGCTGCCCAATCCTCGCTATTATAAACGTTCAGCGCGTTGTAGCCTGATGTGAACGGAACACCTGCCGGTGCTGTCCAACTGTCAGGTAGGAAAATTGCGCCAAAAACACCGTTCACCCTGCCAACACCACGCTTGGTTGTTGCGCCTGTGCGGGATCTGTACAGGTAATACCACTCATCCCTTGAGAGTGTCCGCCATGGGTTGGAGGCATTACTGCCACCGCTGATGGCAGTGCCCCAGTCCGTAAAGGTGCTGTAGTCGTCGTAATAGTCGTAGCCCATGGTCGTGAGAGTGGGGTTGTTGCCCGTACCCCATCCGAACAGGTCTATCCATCCGTTGTACGTGTCAGAAATGTTGTTGTTGTCGCTACCGCTTATGGTTCCTCCATAGTACCCGCTTCCATCAGCAGTCTGTGTTCCAACATAATCCCATTGATTCTCGGCAAAACGCCACGAGCCTGTGCTGGCACGATACTGCAAATTGCCCTTGGCGAAGCGCACCTGCTGGGTGGCACTGACTGAGAAGAGTCCCGTCAGCGACTGCGGAGTGGTGAAGGTAAGGTCGTCGCTGCCCAATGTGATAAGGGTGTAGCGGCTGCGGGTGACGATGATAGCACGGTTGGAGGTCTTTACGCAATAGCCGCCCTCGTTGGTGTTCAGCACAATCTCAAGTCCCGTGTAGCTACCCTCGGGCAGGTAGATGTAGAAATCCTTGCCGTCGGCGATGCTCTGCGCCGTTGAGC
>JAEEGH010007858.1_pt1 | contig 25471 bp, 18 predicted proteins | sample 9134181 | NCBI WGS metagenome assembly JAEEGH01 (sample SAMN16246544, study PRJNA631951) | gut metagenome | biome: gut microbiome; feature: rumen; material: DP-attached | host: Bos | place: Iran: Karaj | collected 2018-10
AAATGCCATGGCCGGATAAGAGCGGGAAATCGGCGGCTTGGATACTAACCGTATTCGGTCGCATATGCCCAAATACGATAAGGATAATAAGCGAAAACCTCAGCAATCCAATGGCCTTGGATTCAGAAGAACTGATAGACATTGTTCTAGGAAAGAATCTTGTAGATTAGTTGCAGGTCGAATTTTCTGTGATAAATCAACTGAGCAAACAGATAGATGCGGGTAAAATGGTTTCGTATTTGCTGCTTGACACTGAATTTCTTTCCCCAGCTTCTGTAGTAAAGATGCCAGGCGTAGGAATCAGCATTCAACGTTGTCATGTTAGCAAATATGTGAGGCGCTTCCACTAGGATATTCGTTTCAAGATGTTGAGGAGAATTGGTATAGCGGTAGCCATACTTCTCCATGAGCCGGCTGAGGATTCTGCAAACCACAATGTCACCCCATTGCTGCTGCTCGTAGTGCAATGATTGATAATACTTCAAACAGTCCATCATATAGGGACTCCCCTTTTCCGACATCATCACACCGCTCTGAATACCCATGCCTGGTATAAATTCCGTGATGCCAGGCAATCGGTTCCCTTCTGTGTCCAAATAGTTTTTCCTGTTATCGTCAAAGATCCAAGGCTGATATTCCTGACAAGAGCAGAACGAATGGTCAAGGAATTTGTCAAAGGATTTCAGTACGATGATGTCGGTATCCATATAGATTCCACCTTCTGTTGCCAAGGCATATACTCTGCAGAAGTCGGCAACGAAAGCGTATTTCCGGGCTGCGTATGCCTCCTGGCAGAATGGTGCCATATTTGTGTCGAAATTGCTTTCGTTCCATTCCTTGATTTCATAATCCGGGAGCCTTTTTTTCCAGGATTGGATGCAATGCTTGATAAGGGTGGGCTTTTCGGCTCCTCCGAACCAGCAATAATGGATAGTTTTTGGAATCATAGGCGGCAGTTTTATAAATCTTGAAGAATTATAGAATCAAAAGTATAATGGGCAGGGCAACACCTTGATGTCGGATCCAGCTTCCGAAATCGGGCTCGAAAGCGGCAGAACAAAGAAGAAATGCCAGATAAAGATATAGGGCGGCAGTTCTGGTTTGGCGACGGTCCTCCTCCCTTTTCTTCACAATTTCTTCGTCTTCGTTATCGTCCACTTCCTCCTCCTCTTCGTATTCTTCTTCCTCGTCTGCAACTTGAGGACTATTGACTTCTTCTTCGTTTACCTGGATGTCCGCAGCAGCCAAAGCAGCTTCCTCTTCCTCCTCCTCTTCTTCTTCCTCCTCTTCTTCCGGTTTCCTTCGATTGATAAAGGCTCGGCTGATGAAGAATGCCAGGAGGACCTGGAAGGCTATAAAGAATAGGTATTTGACCTTTCCTTTGATCAAGAGTTCCAAGGGGAACATCAGACGGAAAATCTTGATGACATAGTCAACAGTGGCAAGCAATCTGTTTCCCTTCGAAAAGAAGGGGACGATTTCGGAATCGGCTACAGACGCTCGGTTCATATCTCGATAATTTGCATTCATCATCTCGTTGTAGGTGCTTTCGCTGCTGGTCGAGAGATACGAAAGCAGGAAGAAATAGGAAACACCGATGATGATGGATGTAAAGAAGATGTTGGTAATCAGCTTCTTTTTTCCGTGTTTCGATTGGAAATCAATATTGTCAAAGAGGTATCGTACAATATATTGAAGAAAGAAATAATAGATGAACACCAGGCCATAGTACTTTCGAGATAGCAATATGGTCAAAAATAGGGCACCTCCGAGCAGAATGCTCTTTTGCTGATAAGTCCTTCCGGCAATGATTGCCATTGCCATCAGGAAGAAGAACAGCATCTGGTAGGGTTCTTTCGAAAGGCAGAAGCAAAAGATATTGAGAATAGCGACACCTAAATAGATGAAGATATTCTCCTTGAGGCCTGCTTGTGGAGTTCGCTTATAGAAATCCACAACCATGATAAGCGTGAAGATGTTGAAAAGAACCGAGAGGTAAATTTCCCAGTCTTGTATCCAGACACAATGGAAGAAGTTTATTGCATTAAATAGTGCGCCCGCATTTGATTCTGCGACACTGGACGCGCTACTGGTTTGAGACAGTCCAGACACTTTGAATTGGTACATCCCGAGATACATGCGGACGGCCATGCCATTACCGATGCTCATTACCACCAGCTTCATATACATTACCGTCCATCGGACAATCTTGGATGCTATGATGATGGGGATAAACCAAAGGTAAAACCTGCTTATGTTTTTAGCAGTATTATTTGGACTCATATTCTTTCGGCAGGAAACAGCTCAATCGGGCGATTGGGCTAAAAAACATTCATATTGGGAACAGATATAGCTGTTCATCTCTTGAATGTAAGTTTCGTCTTTCTGTTTTAGTTCAGAAGCTTGAGGGGGGTACTTGAATATATCAGTAATTAAGTTAGCCCAGTCGGTTGGCGTAGAAGCAATTAATATAGGTGCATCGTCCTTGTGGTAGATGCCCAAAGAACTGTGTGGATGTACAATAGTGGCCTTTCCGTATGAAAGGGCTTCGAAGGTCTTGATCTTCAATCCTGTCCCCTGGAACACAGGATTGATTACAACATCTCCTTGCTGATAAAAGTCATCAAGAGAATCCACTCGCCCCGATAGCGTAACGTTCGTATACTTGTTTGTCGAAATTTTTTCGCAGACTGTGCCACCAATAATGAGTCTGATGGCCGAATCTTGGCTTAACACCAGTGGCCATACATTGTCAAGAAACCAAAGGATTCCGTTGACGTTGAATTCCATTCGACTGGCAAGATACAGGATGTTCTTGTTGCAGACTATTGCCTGACGGTGGTAGTTGAAATGACTATATACGGTGAAGATCTTGCTTTTAGGGGCCAGATAACGATAAAAAATGGCTTCCTCTTCCTGAATGGCGAAAATGTTCGGGCAGCGTTGTAGGGCTTTCGCCTCTTCGTGTGCCGTACAAGTTTCGTAGAAGGGAGTTCCAGTACGCAAATCCTTGTAGGAAAAAACGTCATGGGTATAGATTGCCTTCCTCGGGATTTTGGTGTGCTCCAAGAGTTTTGACAATCGCATATACTGGATTATGATGGCATCAAAATGCAGATTGTCATCAAGCCGATTTACAAAATCTTCAAGCCCATATGGGTAATGGTCATCGCAATGCCAGTAGCCGTGACAGAAAGAGGTCCTGATCTTGTCAATCAGTACACGTCGTGTCTTTAAGATTGGATTAAGATGATAAACATGATAGTGGTCGCCCCAATACTCTTTCATTTCCGACTCGTCGGCCTGACGAAGCGCCATGTCGACGAAGAGAAAATGCACATCACACCCCAGATGCTTCAGAATTTGAACCTGTCCCATAATGGCAGTTCTGTTTCCAGCATCTGTGGGGTGTGAGAGATTAGTAGAGACAATTAGGACTATCATGCCTGGTCGTTATAGCCATAACCATAACCATAGCCATAGCCATAACCATAACCATAGCCGTAGGAACCATAGCCATACTTGTTGCCGATGACTTCAGTACCGTTCAGTATTATAGCCATATTCTTCAGCGTGTCATCGCGATAATATTGCTCGATTACAGACAGCAACGGACGATCCATGACACCGACACGAATGACGAATAGAGAGACGTCGGTTACACGATTGATGATTTGAGCATCGGCGACGACTTCAGTTGGAGGACAGTCTAATAGAATAAAGTCAAAGCGTTTGCGCAGTTCCTCAATCAATGTCTCAAGACGTTTACCATGAAGCAGTTCGACGGGGTTGGGAGGAATCACACCAACCGGCAGGACCTTGAGGTTATCATATCCCTCGACCGAACACAGCAAAGGATTGATATCTGTGTATTTGCCACGCAGATAATCTGATATGCCTTGTTTCGGACGTCCGACAAATCGGCTTAGGCTGGCCTTACGGATGTCGCAGTCGATCAGGCAGACTTTCTTTTCATTCAGGGCAAGGCTGGCTCCCAGGTTGATGGCAACGTAGGTCTTGCCCGAACCAACATTGAGCGAGTTGAGTGTGAATACCTGCGGATGGGTTTCGCCGTCTGTTCCCAGGAATTCGAGGTTGGTTCTGACAATTCGGAATGCCTCGTTGATGACATTCTTGCTGTCGCCTTTCACGTCTATGATAGGATGCAGCGAATGCCTGATTTTCTGAGACTTCTTCTGGTCGGTACTTTGAGGTAGTTCTCCAAGGAATGGTGCAGAAAGGATTTCTACATCCTTGCGGCCGCGAACCTTGTTGTTCATGATGCATCTAACGATGAAAATGACAGCGGGAAGGAGCAGGCCTATGGCGAAGGCAATCAGCATGGTCATCTGTTTGTCGGGGAAACTTGGCTTGCTTGTGCCTGCTGGAGGATCGACCAGTCGGGTGTTGTAGGCCGAGAATGCTTGAGACAGCTCGTTTTGTTCGCGCTTCTGGAGCAGATACAGGTAAATCTGTTCCTTCACCTTCTGCTGGCGCTCGACATTCTGCAGGTAGAGCTGCTTGCGCGGGTTGCTGGCCATCTTGGCATTGCTGTTGCTCTGTCGGATTTGCGTAGTCATCTGTCTTGTGGTGAGAGACTGGAGGGCATTGTCAATCGAATGCAGAATGACCGACTTGAGCGTATTGAGTTCGACGTCAAGGTCTTGCACCAGGGGATTGGTGGCACTACTGTTAGCTATGTAGTTGTTGCGCTGCAGAATCTTTGCATTGTACTGGGAAATGAGCGAGCTGACCTCGCCAGGGAAGTCCTGCGAGACAGGCAGTAACTGATAGGAGTCGTTGCCGGCTATGCCCGAACGCATATTGCGAATGTTGGTGATCTGGTTCGAAAGGTTGTCAAGTGTATTGGTGGCAGCGGTTGCTTCTTGGAAATAAGTGCCAGCAGCCGTTTCAAAACTTGGAACCAGGTTACTGCTCATGTATTCGGTGATGTCTTCCTCGACATTACCCAGGTCGCCTCCGATGATACCGAGGCGCTGTTCGATGAAGTCCGAAGTACTCTTGATGGTTTTGTTGTGTTCCTTTACCCAGTTTTCGCTATAAACCTGTATCAGCGTGTTCAGGAACTCATCACCGCGCGGAGCACGTTCGTCTTGAATGGTGATTCTCACCTGGGATGAACCGTTTCGACCACCAGATACACTCAGTTTCCTGCCGAAAGCAAGGGCCGTTGTTCTCAAAGAGGAGTGCTTGACAACACAATCGAACACGTCTGACATTTTCTTATTATATACCGATGGCTTGACCACAATACGGCCAATGGGAGTCTTGACGGTGTCGTTCAGGTTGCCGGTGATTTCTTGGGGAGAGTCTTCATGTGCAGTATTTCCCGCAAGATTGGATATGGCGAACTTGTTGTTTTCGAGCTTGAAGTGAAACTCGCATTGGTTGTTGTCATCCAAATCGATGAAATAGATGTCGATGGGGATTTCGTCGGCATACAAGGTGTAATCGCGCAGATACTGTCGGGTGGTATAGGTGACGTTGAGCCTGAGTCGACTGACCACCTCTTCGATGGTCATTGGCGAACGCAGGGTAATCAGTTCGTCCTGGAGTTGGTTGTTGGCTTGGAACATGCTCGTGAGTCCAGGCATTTGTCCCAGCGCCTGAATTTCAGATGACCAGGAACTGGCATCTGTCTTGATGAGCAGGGTGGTGGTCCTGTCATAAACAGGTGGAGTGCGCAGGAGGAAAAGAAGTCCGATGGCCAAACTGATGAGAATGGACAGAACAAACCATGGCCATTTCACCAGACAAGAAATAAAAATATCTTTGGGAGAGACTCCTAAAGTCTCCAGTTCAACCTTCTTCTTGGTCTTTTTAATTGTTGCCATAATAGGTGACGAAAGAGAAAACTTTAATCAAATCTGCGATAGAAGGCATACATCGTCAAGCCAAATGTCAATACGCTGCTGATAAGGCTCATCCAGAATGTAGGCTTGCGGACTGTGTTGCCATAGAGGGTGGTCGAATACTGCTTTTTTGCGTCCATTTCGGCATAGATGATGTCTCCCTGCTGTATATAATAAACAGGCGATTTGACAACCGATTCGGCGGACGTAAAATCGACCTCATAATTGCGGAGCTGGCCGCTGACTTCACGAATTACTCTGATTTTTTTGCGTTCAGCACTTATCGAGAGGTCTCCCGATTGCGCAACGGCTTCGATGATGGTGTATGCATCCTTGGGTATCTGGACCGTGCTGGTGCCCAATTCGCCTAACGTATAGAAATAGTCGTTGGCAAACGAACAGCTGACATAGGGATCCTTCACAAGGTTCTCTTCAATCAGAATGTCGCGCACCCTGTCGGCAATTTCCTGACGTGTGAGGCCACCGACATGAATGGTTCCTACTACGGGAAATTCGATATTTCCATTGACGTCAACGTTGTACGTGTGGAGGTCGGTAGATACACCACCGCCGTTACGGCCTCCACCACCGCCATAATAACCGTGACCCATCACATTGAAGAGCCGGGCAATCTTTTCATCGCGGCAATGGACGTTAATGAGCAGTTTGTCCTCGTGCTTGGCTCTTACATACTGAATCTCTGGGAGATCAATGGGGTGAGTGGTTGTTAAGTCCTGAAAGTAGATGACGTCTTGGGGGGGAGAGCAAGACGTGATGGCAATACCGGAGAGGCATAGCATCAAAAGGATAAGATAATTTTTCATATTGGTTTGAATTGTTTTATTGATTATCTGGAGTAAAACATCAAATTAGTTATTGAATTGTGGTATAAAAATGAAGCCTTTCATTCAATTGCTTTTTTCAATAGTCCTATCGAGCGTTCCCTCATCTGTTCGATGTTGCGGTTGACAGCCTTGAAATCAATCGGTAGTTTCAGGCATTCTTCGACAGGCTCTTTGGCCGTAAGCATCCGCTCGGAAAGATTGAGGGACGAGAGGAGGGAATAGAGACGCCCGTTGGTCGAAACAGTTCCATCGTTCTTGTAGCGGCGGAAGCTAAAGAATGTCTTTTCGAAGAGTGCCGACAGAGCAGTACAATGGAACGAATCGGTCAATACCATGTTTGCATCGCGTATCAAAGCGACAAAATCCAGCGGATTGACATCGTAGAGAGGGTAGTCGGCAAAGCCCTCATCGCTTCGGATATATTCGTCGAGATTCGGCAATTGAACAATCTTGTAATGGATAGCATCCGCAAGTTTCTTGGCCCAGATGCGCTGTTCGGGATTGTTTCCGAGGAAATAGCATAGGATGTATGGTTCTCCGATGCGTCGTTCCTGGGGCAGAAATCGCTCCCATTCTTCGGCCGTGAACAGGATTGTCGGATCGCTGACGACGGGCACGTCCTTTCCGATGAGCTGTTTCACGAGTCGCTTGCCCGATTCCTCCCGGACCATGATGCTGTCGAATCGTGGCAGAAAGGTCCTGGCCATCCTGGCCTGCCTGTCTGGGAGTTGGGTAATGCCGAAACTGGTAGCATATGCAACCTTGCGTATGCCGTCAGGCACGAAGTTCAGCGTGTAGTAGTCTGCCGTAATGTTGGAAGGGAGCCAGAGCTGGTCGCTTCCGACAAGGAAGGCGGCATACTGGTCGGCGTTTTTGCCAAGTTCTGCCTTCGATCCGAATGCGGGAGAAAGATTGAATTCGGTTTTAGCAAACTGGTTGAAAAGATTATCCCTAAGTCGAAGATTTTGGGCATAGTCAGCGTTGAATTTCTTGGCAATCACTTTCCGGACGGTTGCCATCTTGTCCAGGATGGTGTGGATGTCCAGGATGCGGCTCAGGAAATAACCGTATTTGGCCTTGTTTATTTCAGGCTTCAATCCGTCAATGCATATTGTCTCGTTGGGCCATCCCAGTTTGTCGCAAATCATCTGGGTGGCCAATGCCTGAAGCTGGCTGCCGTAATTATGTTGAAAGTAACAGGTTACTAAGGCTATTTTCTTCATTCAATAATCTGATTGGCTAATGGCATAGCTTCGCCTCGGCTCGCCACAGGTCAAATCCGGCAAACCCTCCTTGATTAGAAACTACTTCGCATTAATGCACAATAGGTCCATTATAATGCGCGGCAAATTTAGATAATATTTTTCGATTACCCAACCTTTTTGATGAAAAATAAGGAAAATCAAGTCTATTTAACTATCAGGAAGTCATTTTTGCTATCTTGAATGAAATATTAGGATGCAAGAATATGCAGTTTATACAAATAATGGACTCGTCTTTGGGGCGAGTCCATTGTCATTTTTGCGTGTTAGATTATCTGGTGACGATGATCCGTTTTCCATTGATGTTGTAATTGCCTGGAGCCAGGCCAATGAGCCGGGAGGATACTTTCACGGGTTCTGGTTCTGGCTCTTCCTGCATTTCGTCAATGCCGGTTTCGTCGTTTCTTGCCTTGGCCTTGGCCGAACCGCTCGACTGTTCTGTTATTTCGAGATATACCCTCATGGGGCTCATCGACGAAGTGGATTTGCAGGCCACCCACTCGCCTCCGCTGACAAAATATTTGCCGGTCAGATTGGGGGCTGAAATCTTAGTGTATGTGCCCTTGAACTGGAAGGTAAACTTGCCCGAGATGAATTCGACAACCTGGTCTTCGGCGGGATAAACGATGCAGTTAGTCTTGCTGATGGTTTGTGCCGTAGTGGAATTGGCCTTCTTGGCGCGGATCAGATAAGGATGGTTGGGTTCTGTCGTAGAACCGGGTCCAAGCACAGTATGCTGAACCGTAAAGGAACTGAGTTCTCCGGCAGAAGTGGTGGTAACTTCAACGCCTGCGATTTCGGCAATTTCAAACTTGCTGCTCCAGTCTGCATAGTCGAGGGCCACAGGGAGTACGATGGTTCCCCAGGTGGTCTTGGCGAATTTGCGGGAATAGGAGAAGAGGGCAGCATATTCCTGGGTGGTGCCCGTATAGGCTGTTCCGTCCGCAAACTTCATGATAGCCGTGTATTGGGGAGCGTCATCCTCGTCTTCGTCCTTCTCAGTGGAGGCTGCATTGGCATCCGATATTTCAAGATAAACCCTCATGGAGCTCAACGAGGAAGTGGAATTTCCAGCAATCCATGAACCATTACTGGTATAATACAATCCGTTCATATCAGGGGCTTCAATGGGGCTATAGGTACCCTTGAATTGGAACCGGTAGTTGCCATAGGTGTGCTCAACCGTCTGGTTTTCGGCAGGATAAACCACGCAGTTGGTTTTGCTGATGGTCTGGGCTGTCGTCGAGTTGGCTGTCTTGGCACGAATCAGATAGGGTCGGTTGGGTGTCGTTTTCGAACCCGAGCCGAGCACGGTTTGCTGTACCGTAAAGGAACTGATCTTTCCGGCAGAAGTGAGGGTCACATTGACGCCGGCGATTTCGGCAATCTCAAACTTGCTGCTCCAATCGGAATAATTCAAGGCAACGGGGAGCACGATTGTTTCCCATTTGGTCGTGGTGAATTTGCGGGAATAGGAGAACGATGCTGCAAACGTCACACAACTGTTGGTGTAGGTCTGGGTGTCCGAAAGGGTGACCTTCCCAGTATATTCAATGGAAGTGTTGTCGCCAGTTGGAGTGTATTCCCGGATGTCCTGGAATTCTCGCCAGGTAATCGTTGCTCCATATATTTCCTTAAATCCTGTAGGCACGTAAAGGACGCACTGGGTCTTGTCGATGTCGTTGAACGCAGAAGCGGCGACTTGAGCCGGCTTTTTTCCAACATAGATTGATTTGAGAGCGCTGCAGCTCTGGAATGCGTGTTCGTCAATCAAGGTGACACTGCTGGGGATGGTGATGGTGGTGAGCTTGGAGCAATAGGCGAATGCGCTTTCTCCAATCGTTGTGACACTCTGGGGAATGGTTACCGATGGCAGGTACGAGCAATTGCGGAAAGCCGCCGAAGCGATTTCCTTGATGCCCTCAGAAATGGTGTAAGCCGAACGATAGTTTTCGGGAAGACGAGCAAAAATGGTCTTGTTGCAAATGGGCTTACTCAAAGTATTGCAGTTCGAGAATGCAAAATAGCCAATCTCGGTAACACTGTTCGGAAGGGTAAGGGAAGTCAATCCTTCACAGTTATGAAATGCATAACTGCTGATTTTGGTGATCACGCCGTCAAACTGCAGTTTCGAAGTCGTTTTATTGGCCAGGGATACCAGATTGCCCGAGGCATCATAGAAGTTGCCTTGGGGTGCATCTATTGCTCCGTTGCAAGAGGTGTAGCTAATAACAGAATTTGCAGCATTGACAGTCGCCCACGACATCAAGCAGAATGCGATCATGCACAAGGACGAGGAGATCGATGAGAAGAATGACCGGTTTGCCATCATTGTAGAACCATTTGTTTCGCCGATAGTTTCCCCTGAGCCGGCATTTTTGTGTTGAAAAGCGAGGGAAGCTGACTTTTGTGATGTCCGTCAGTTCAAGGATACACCAAAATTATTAAGGCCGAAAAACAGAATGCCTAAACGCTAAGCATCCCATGATTTTTCTCTTAATAAAAAGTCCAAGATTCAAGATAAAGCTATTATTTTTTTAAGAATCTTAAATGGACAATTTTGGACAATGTTTTAGTTTCGAACCGTAAGAAACAAGACTTAAAGTAACGCTTTTCTTTAGTCTGGCAAGAAAAGTATTTGGAGCCCGTTAACTCCAAATTTTCCCATGCAAAGTAAGGGATTATTTCTGAATCAACCAAATTTATTGGCAAAAAAATGTGTTTTTTAGCATAAAAAAGTTATTATTGGTATGTTTTTGCATATTTAATGATGCATTTTTGAGCGACAAATACACCCAAACTTTGCAATTCCATAGTTTTTTCCTCGAAAGTGAAGGTGACATTTCAGCGCATTTGCAAATTTTTTATGGTTGAAAGATGATTTTTTTCTAAAATTATTTGGATAATTGGAAAATAATGATTTCCTTTGCAAGGTTTTTATGCTTAAATTTGTGGATTTTCGACTCATTTGTCGCGAATCCTTTGTTATGTCTTACGTCGTTATTTGATTCTTGTCATGGTCCTGAAAAAAAGAATTTTCAAATCGCTTTTGTTTTTATTTGCTATTGGCATTCAGTCCTTTCATCCCGCTCTGGGAGCCCAGTCTGCTTCGTCTGACACAGATGCGGCACAGACGGTTAGTTTTCCCCTGGAGAACAGTCTGGTCGGTCGGTATCTGAAGCATGCGGATAATCTTTACAAGCCAGGAATAGGGCGGTCAGGAATTAGTGCACTTTGTTATTGGCTGCTTGGAACCGACGTTTCTCCTTATATGCTTGAAGTTCCCGAGACAGGTGGTCTTCCCGAGTGGCCCGAGCAGTGCGCCCCTGTTACGTTTCCTGCTGTGAAGGGGGGCACGGTGTGGGTTTCTTCCTCACCGAAATTTGAAAACCATTTGACCTTTTCGTCTCAGTCGTCATCGGTCGATGTGTATAATCTGATTCCTCAGACCATTTATTGGTATAAGGTGTTTGATGCCAACGGAAAGCAGGTGACCAAGGGCTGTATCAAGACACAGGGCAAGGTGCGCATGATTCACACCGAAAAGGTGCTGAATGTCCGCGACATCGGAGGCTGGAAGTGCGACGGCGGTCAACTCGCCTACGGCAAGATCTTCCGTGGAGCCGCTCTCGAGGGCATCACGACAGAGGCTGGCCCCGTTTCGGCTGCTGACATCACGGAGTTCAAGAAGGTGCTTGGCATCGGTTCGGAGATTGATCTGCGCAACGAGGTCACTTTGAATGCCAGTCCCTTGGGCACTGGTGTGACCTACAAGAGCCTGTACATCGACCATTATATGTATCTCCTCGAGAACACCCTTCCCAAGAACAAGGTAGGATCCGGGGATTTTTATGCGAAGTTTGCTTCGTTTGTCAATCTGCTCATCAGCAATATGAAGGCGGGCAAGGCCACCTACATCCATTGCAAATGGGGCGCTGATCGTACGGGCACCGTCCTTGCCCTCATCGAGGCCCTTTGTGGCGTGTCCGAAGAAGATATTGTCAAGGATTGGGAACTCACGTCATTCAATGCCACCTGTTACAGGAAGTATATTAACCAGCAGGAGATCAAATATTACTACAAGGATTCGACCGGCAAATTGAAATCCAAACCCTCCGAGCTCAGAGCTGTGTTCGATTATCTCTATACCAATTATGGCGGAGCAAGTGGTGCCACCCTCAAGCAGCAGGTCACCAAATGGCTGCAGACCAAGGTCTATTCCAGTCGTTCCGACAAGGGCTCGTCGATTATTACCCAACTACGCAATCAGCTTATCACCCCAACCGTCCAGTCGCCCGTCCTCATCAAGGATTTGAGCAAGGAGACCGATCGCCTCGACTACTCGGTGACCACCGAATCGACCACCATTTTCAATTCAAAGGCTTCCAAGTATATCGAACCTTCAACCGGAAAGATGTCCGATGGCGACCTGTTCTCTTGCACCGACTTCATCTCGTGCAAGGGCTATTCCTATCTTTTTCTTAATGCCGTGACGGCCCAGATGGGTGCCTTCTATGATGCCAACAAGAATTTCATCGGTTCGATCGAGGATAAGAATTATACCGCAGGATCTGTGATCTTCGAGGATCATCAGTATTCCATCCCGTCAAATGCTGCCTATATCAGGCTGAATATGCCCAAGTATTGCGATTGGTCGGCCATTCTTTCGGTTAAGTCAATTCTCTGACGCCATTTTAATCCTTTGGACGTGTATCTCGTCTTATAGTAAAACAACAAAACTAAAACACTATTTTACTATGAAGAAGAAAAATTTAGCAATGCTGTTTATCGGGGCCTTGGTGGCTCTCGTATCCTTCACGTCCTGCACCGACGACGACGATGTCAAGGGCATGGTCCTTTCAGGCGAGTGGAGAGGCAACTTCGGCATGTACTATGAGTATGAGTATTCAAGGGACTATTATGAGACGTTCGATGCCGACGAGACCTATCTCTCGTTTGTCCCCGATAATTATTCCTACAACCGGGGCTATGGCTATCAGGTCGATTTCTACTACGATCGCCGTTCGCCTTATGAGGAGGTCTATCATTCGTTCACGTGGGAGGTTCGCTATGGCACCATCTACCTCGACTACAGGGGCGAGCCCGAGTTGGATACCTATTTGCGCGACTACCGGATGACCAACGATCGTCTGTCTGGCTATTTCGGAGATACGAACTCCACCTTCTTACTCTATAAGCTGACCGACTATTACGACTGGACACCCTACATCAACGCCTATGGTGACTACAGAAACGGCGCCGGCTATGGCTACGGACGTCCCGGTTACTATGCTCCGACTCGTAGTGGCGTAGAGGCACCCGAAGGAAGGGTTATCCACTATGGAAACCGTGCGATCGATGGCAAGGTGACGGTAACCAAATGATCCCCCGAGAGGGACCGACCAATAGTCCTTGAGCACAAATCGAAGTCTCGGGACGTTCCCAACTGAAGAGCCGGTGATGGCAGCCTGACTGCCGCCTCCGGCTTTTGTCTCTTTTGACAAATTCCATTCTGTATTTGAAAATTCCGACTCAGAACCTTTTCCCGATGAAGAAGAAGGCATTCCTTTTACTGGTTTTGCATCTTTGCCTGGTTCTCAGCCTTTCGGCCGAGAGCAGGATGGACCTGCAGCTGCTCAAGCTGAGCCGTTCTATGCGCACCGAAGCGAAGGGCATCGGTGGGAAGCCGAAGGAGTCCACCTTGATTTCCGTGCTGGCCATCCTGGCTCCCGATGCCGTCCTTCCGCGTGAGGATTTCGAGTCGCTTGGCATCCGGATTGGCACGCAGGTAGGGCGGGTGGTGTCGCTTCGTGTTCCTTTGGGAAGCCTGCAGGAGCTGTCGCTTCATCCGTCTGTCGAGAGTCTGAATGCCAGTCGCCGGCACAAGGTCACCTGCTTCAATACCCGAAGCGAAAGCGGTGTCAGTCAGCTGCACGATGAGGCGCAGGCTTCGGCTTGCGGCATAGGACGCAGCTATACGGGCAAGGGCGTCGTCGTTGGAGTGGTGGATACGGGCATCCAATACGATCATATCAACTTCCGAAACCCGGAAACCGGAGCTGCACGCCACTGCGGTGCTGTCCTCTATCGTCCCGAAGAGGGTGCCGCCGACAGCATTCGCGAATATTACATCGAGTCGATGCAGCTGGATACGCTGACGACTGACAAAGTGAACAATGCCCATGGAACGCATACGGCGGGTATCGCAGGGGGCAGCTACCCCGGATTGAATCAGCAGGGTATGGCGCCCGAAGCCGATCTGATGCTGTGCGGGACCAGTGTGCTCGAGGACGACCGCATCATCGATGCCCTCGCCCAGACCTTTGCGCGGGCCGACGAGCTGGGACAACCTTGTGTCATCAACCTCAGCATCGGCAATCCCGTTGGCTGGAAGGACGGGCGTTCGGCACTCTGCCTGGCTTGTGAGGAGCTGACCGACCACGGGAATGCCCCAGGTCGTGCCATTGTCTTCTCGGCGGGTAACGATGGAGCCAAGGACTTCACCATCGACCATCAGTTTGCCGACACGCTCGCCTACTACACGCTGCTCCAGCCTGCCGTCGTTGAGGGCAAGACCTGTTATGTCAATCCCAACATCGACGCCTACTGCGGCGACAGCCTCCCCATGGCACTCGACTTCGTTCTCTACGACACGCTCGCTCATGCCTTCGAGCCGTTGCCATTCGAACAGCATCTGCTCGACACGTTGGAGGCCGGGCACGCGGGTCGTCGCCACCTCTGCATCGATGCCGATACGTGCGACATGCAGCCCTTCCCTCATAAGCTGATGGCTGCCCGTGTGCGCGGATCCGTCGGTTCGCAGGTCACTCTTTATTACATTAATAATAATAGTGTAGGATATGCTATGACTGCTTTCGGGCAGGACGAACGCTGGCTCTCTGGCTCACCCGTCCATAGCATCAGCGACCTGTGCTGCACCGATGCGGTGATATCAGTGGGCGCCTACAGCGCAGTCGATTCCCTGACCAATATCTTTGGTCGGACTGCCTATCCCTGGTCCCCACGAGGCGAGGTCTGTTCCTTTTCGAGCTATGGTCCCTCGGGCGATGGCACGCCCAAACCCGATGTGATTGCACCAGGTGCCAGCGTAGTGTCCAGTTTCTCGAGCTATTGGGAGGACAAGATCATCTATTACTACACCAGTCGCCGCTATCTTGATTCTCCGATGATGTATGTCGTCACGCCCGAAGGGGAAGACCATCCCTATTATTGGATCCATTCCGTTGGCACGTCCCAGTCATCGCCCGTTGTGGCCGGCATCATTGCCCTGTGGATGGAGGCGTGTCCGACGCTGACGGTCAACGACATCCGTTCCATTCTGCAGCGTACATCCCGCTTCGACGAAGCTTGTCTGCAGGCTCCCGGTGGCCCGATTCAGGCGGGATTCGGCAAAATCGACGCCTTGGCCGGTCTCCGCGAAGTCCTGTCGATGGCCGGCATCGAGGAGCTTCCACCCGATTCCGAACGTTTGCATGGTCCCGCCGAAATCCCTCTGTGCTTCGACCTCCAGGGCCTCCGACTTCCGTCCCAATCCACCCGCCCAGGTTTCTACATCGTAGATGGCAGGATTCGCGCCCGAACCCCTTGAACCCTTCATAACCCCTCTTAACCCTTCGAACCCCTCTTAACCTTTCATAACCCCTCTTAACCCTTCGAACCTCTCTTAACCCCTCAAACCCTTCAACTCCATGACTCCAACCCACAAAGCCGGCTTTGTCAACATCGTAGGCAACCCCAACGTCGGCAAGAGCACGCTGATGAATGCCCTTGTCGGCGAACGCATCAGCATCATCACCAGCAAGGCACAGACCACGCGTCATCGCATTATGGGCATCGTCAACACCGACGACATGCAAATCGTGTTCAGCGATACGCCCGGTGTGCTCAAACCCGTATCCAAACTCCACGAGTCGATGCTGGCATTCAGCCAGAGCGCCCTTGTTGACGCCGATATCCTCCTATATCTCACCGACACGGTCGAGAGCCCCGAGAAGAACGAGCAGTTCCTCGAGAAGGTGAAGGCCATGTCCTCGCAACCCGACGACTCCTCCGCCCCACAGCCTCGTGTCATCGTGGTCCTGAATAAGATGGACCTCGTCGATCAGCCCACACTTGTCCGGCTTGTCGAAGAGTGGCATCAGCGTCTGCCCGACGCCGAGATCATCCCCATTTCCGCCCTGCATGGCCTGGGTACCGATCTGCTGATGACCAAGATCAAGGAGCTGCTGCCCGAGTGCCCGCCCTATTTCGAGAAGGACGCCCTGACCGACAAGCCTGCCCGATTCTTCGTCACCGAAATCATCCGCGAGAAGATCCTGTTGCTCTACGACAAGGAGATCCCCTATTCCTGCGAAGTTAGCGTCGAAAGTTTCAAGGAGGGCGACGACATCATCCACATCTCAGCCATCATCTATTGCGAACGCGACAGCCAGAAGGGCATCCTCATCGGCCACAAGGGCTCCATGCTGCGTCGGCTTGGCACCTTGGCACGCAAGGACATCGAGGCCTTCTTCGGCAAGAAGGTCATGCTTACCACCTTCATCAAGGTCGAAAAGGATTGGCGCAACAATCTGCGCGACCTCAATCGCTTCGGCTACAACCCCGAGTAAACAGTTTTTTTGCGGGCTAAAAAATTAATAGCACAACTCGAAATTACTCCAGACATGGCCAAAGACAACTATATTGAAGAAGATATCATCAAGCCCCTCGACCTTTTTCTGGCAGGAAAAATCTCCGATAATAGGTTCCCCTATAGTAATTGGAGATATACTGTTTCCAATATCAGGGAAGATAAATACCAATTTTCTGTAGTTCGCAAAGCGCTGAAGCCCTATTACCATCGCTTTTTTATGGCCGACAAGGATTTCTTTCGAAATGGAAATTCAGATGTCAAAGTCAAATATGCCTTGCTCGAAGCCATTGAGGGCGAGGGCAATGATGCAGGGCGCTTGTTTGCTGGCCTCGACGTCATCAAAGCAGCCGAAAACTGGGCGGAAAGACTGGCTCCCGACAATCACGAACCAACTTTCTTTTTCCTATTATTGAATGCCCTTTTGAGAAGAGACTATAGTGCCGATTGGAAGAAACTGTACAACGACTTGAAGGATAAACTGGCTAAATCCAGGAGTTACGGCCACTTCAAAACGAATGAGCTGTACTGTATTCTGATGGGCATTACGATGATTGAGCGTGCGGATCTGACCCGAGATAAAAAGGAAGAACTGGAGAGATTGTTGCAAAGTCATTGGCAGTTCATCAAGCACATGTATTCGGTACTGATTCACTATATCGTCGGCATGAAAGTGAAGAACTTTGCGGCTGTAGCCAAGTCGGTGTGCTGTAAATCGTACGAACCCTACATACACTGGTTCTACAAGGCGTTCAACGAAAACTTCGATGCGCTCTGCCCCGAAGAAGAGAATGATAGACACGATGGCAGGAGTGTAAGGGATCAGGCGATGGCTCACATGAAGAAGATGGAGGAGATTATCAAAAAGACCAACCCTTCGACCGAACTCGACGAGCTGTTTGACATCCTGTTCCCGAAAGTCATCAAGAAATTGTTCAATCAATCCCGACCAAAAACCTACGAAGAATTGGAGGCTGCGATTGACGATCTGACCATCCAATACAACAAGGTGCTGGAACAACTGGCCAAGGCCGTGAAGGATGTGGAGTCGGAAGTAATTACACCCGAAGACCTGACTGAAGCGTTCCTACGCTTTCCGAGGGATATGGCTTTAACTTTATTTGGCAGCGTATCAAACCTGCTTACTCAAAACAAGACGTGGCTGAAATATGCGCCTACTATTCAAGAACAAATTCTGAACAAAAAGGAGGAACCCAAAACATTGACAGTTAATGTGCAGGGCGACTATGTCGTAGAGAAAAAAGTAGAAAATGAAGTAAAGTATGTAAGTGCAGGAGGAACAGGCGTCTGCACCAATAAAACAGAAAAGGAATAGTTATGACTAAGGAAGAAATGATTGAAATGCTCGGCAAGAGCGGTATACATGTGGCTGGAGACCTTGTCTTGGAGAAGCATGTGGAAAATGAAATCGGCAATGTGGAGAATGGTGGCATCGGCATTCAGATTATTAATTCCGAGAAGAAATCCACGTCTCCAAAAGCTAATAAGAAGAGCGAAAGGAAGCCCAGCACCGAAAAGCCCAAGACACTTAAATACTATATTCATGGGAATAATGGTGTGCTTTTGGAGCAACGAAAAAGGGTGAACATTGTCTTCCGAAAGCTTAACGAATGGGGCTGGATAGACAAAAAAACCCCGGCGAATGATTTCGATGCTTTCTTTGAGGGAGAACCCAGGCATTGCAACATCACGTGGACTGCCAACTCCACAATATTGACGATTCTTCTGCAGGAACTTCTGGAACAATCATACATAACCAAGCAAACCGGATGCTCGGCCAAGTCGCTGGTTAAACAGCAATTTGGAAAGAGTGCCAGTTCGGACAGAAACCGTCTTGATAAGGAATCCGAAGACAGGATAAAGCTTATTCTCCTTATATTAGATACCAGGAATCCCTTGCCCGAACCGCGCGAAAGGAATAGTAACGAAGAATACGATGTAAAAGATGCCGCTCTAAAAGAGATATTTGCAGGCCAGCTTCGTTCGACCAAAGGCATTTAGCCTGTAAGCGATTGCATGAAAATGTAAGCAATCCTGTAAGCGAATTAAAAATTTTTTGAAAAATATTTTAGTCGGAACACTCTTGAAATACAGAGAGTTCCGACTTTATTTGTGTCTTTTCCTCATTTATGTAAGCATTTTGTCGTATTTCGCTTACGGATTGAGGGATGGTTTCCCCATTGCTGAAGGAGCAGCAAATCTGCCTTTCTTCAGCAAATATGGAAAAAAAGAAAAATACCCGCGTGAAGCCTGAAGTACAGTACGGCTCACGCACCGTAGGAGAGATCCTACTCGAGAATCAACTCTTCAAGGACGTCTACCCGAACACCGAGTTGGGTACCGACCTTAAGTTATTTACCCGCAATCCTGGAAGGACACCCATAGGAGAGTGCCTTGATGGCGTCCTCACACACGACGGCGAAGATCACTTCACCTTCATCCAGAATGCCAATGAGAAGAAAAAGATGGTGGTTCATCGTAGCCCTATCATTTATAAAGGAGAATGCATCAACGTCCACAAGAAGGAGGATGGCTCACTTCTCCTGACCTTCAACAGGCCCCAATTCTCTGAGGAATTCACTTTCCAGGACTTTTGCCGAAAGGCTGCCGAGGAACTGTTCGTCTTCGCTTGCCATGTAGGGAAAGGTAAGTAAAAATCAACTACCATGTTTCAATTTCAGTTGTTTCAGTTTCAGTTCGTTTTTTTCGGCACACCATTTTTTCAAAACCCCTCTTTTATACTATATAACTAATTAATAATTAATATATTATATATAAGAAGTGAAAAAATGACACCCTTCGAAAAACAACTGAAACAACTGAAACTGAAACGCTTGGTCAATCTATGTTTCACCTAAAAAGCAGATTTACAATGAAATACGACATTTCAAAAGCAACAGCACCTAAGATGCCTAACCTCGGAAATGGGTTGGAGTGCATCAAATTAATAGCCTCACAGATCAGTCCGGATATGCGCGAGGCCATCATTCCCGCGATTTTCCCTGCGCTTTCCGCTTATGTCAGCGGAGCAGAATTCCAGTATGCCGACCTCTCTTGGAAGGAGCTTTGTGGCTCAATGGCCCATCTGATTGCCGAATCGGGCATGGGCAAGGGCCAACTGACGTCTTGCATTGAAGCGATTATGCGCAAGAACCGAAAGCACGACGAGGAGGAACTGCAGAAGCTGGTGAGCTGGCAGAAGGCAGTCAAGACCAAGGGCGCCAACAAGGAGAAACCCGCTCGTCCGGAGGTCGCATTCTTCTTCCCACCTTCGGATGCAACCAATCCGGCCTTCCTCCAGAATGCCATGGCTTGCGAAGCCTATGGCGGTCATACCCAGTTCTTCAATATGACCGAGATAGAGCAGGCCGACCGACTTTGCGGAGGACACAAGCAGGTGAGCCAGACCATCCGAAACATCTACGACAAGCAGCGGGCCGGTGCCCTTCGTGCTACGGCCGACGGTGTGACGGGCAACCCTACGCTTCGTGTCAACCTCACCTTCTCTTCTACGCCTATTGCTGCACGCAGGTTCTACAAGAACGAGCTGCACGTGGGCACATTCGGACGCATACCTTTCTCCTACAAGGCACGCGAAAACCGCAGTGGAAAGATTCCTCGCGTGGGCATGTTCGATGAGGATTTCCTCGCGAAACTCGACGAGTACATCACCCGCCTGGAGGATTGCAAGGGGCGCTTCATCATCCCTCAGCTGAACAAGCTGGCCGACAAACTGGCTGACGATGTGGCAAAGATCGCCGACCTTGCCGATGACGACGAGGTGTGGGATATGGGCAAACGTGCCATCGTTTCGGCTTGGAAGAATGGCTGTATCCTCTTCATCCTCAACGGACAATGTTGGACACGCGTCATAGGCGAATTTGTCGAGTGGCTGGTCTATCACGACCTTTGGAGCAAGATGCAAGTGTTCGGCGATATGCTGAAAGATGGCGACACGAGCACTGTGGAGGCTGGCAAGAGTGGGCCCAAGAACATGCTCGACGACCTGCGTGATACGTTCAACGAAGCCGAACTGGAGGCTCTTCGTGCCGATGCAGGCAAGCCAAAGGAAGGCACCAAACGCCAGTTGCGTGTCTGGATGAGCCGACGCTTTATCGAGTATTCGGCGCAGACAGGACTTTACCGAAAGACGAAGGTTTACCTTAACCGCAAACGCTAATGGACAAGCAAGAACTTCAGAAGCTCCGCGACCTCCCCATCGAGGGGGTCGCAGAGCGACTTGGACTCCACGTGAGCCGCCACAAGTGCCTTTGCCCCTTCCACGACGACCATCACGCCAGCCTCTCGTTCAGCGTGCGCAGCAACCGGTATCGCTGCTTCGTGTGCGGTGCTTCGGGAGGGACCATCGACCTGGTGATGAACCATTTGCATCTCGATTTCAAATCAGCCTGCCATTGGTTAGCCGATGCGAACAACGTCTTGATCCAAACGGATGCCCCCCACGGCCCCGGCGTTGTGTCCCAGTCGGCAGCCATCCTTGGCTGCCACCCCTCCACCTTCGACCCCACCCGCTACGCCCGTTTCTTCGAGCATCCGTTCCTGAGCGAGCCTGCTCGCCACTTCCTTTTCGACGAACGCAAGCTCGACGAGCGCGTCATCCGCTGGTGCCGACTCACCTCATGGCGGGACAAGCAAGGCACGGATTGGCTGCAGATTCCCTACTTCGACAGGGAGGGCCATCTGATCGGCATCCAGAACCGCCTTCTCTCGAAAGGGACTTCGCCTCGCTTCCGCTTTCCCTATGGGGCACAATGCAGCATCTACAATCTGCCCGTCCTGAACAGGCTTCAACAAGGCGAGGCACTCTACATCACCGAAGGCTGCTCCGACTGCTGGGCGATGCTTTCGGCAGGACACAAGGCGATAGCCATCCCTTCGGCCACTTTGCTCAAGCCCTCGGACAAAGAACTGCTCTCAACCCTCAACTCTGAACTCTCAACTGCCTTCCACATGTATCCCGACCGCGACGAGCCAGGCGAACGCCTCTTCCTCCAGTTGCAGCGGGTACTCCCCAACCTCGAGCACCATCAGCTGCCACCCGATTGCAAGGACTTCAGCGACTATTATGTTTCGACGAAATCGTAAATAGTACCTTGTCGGCCGACAAAGTGCTTCCGCAATCTGCGGATGTCTATTCCTGGCCAAGATTGGTCATTCTTCAATCGGACAAGGTATTCCGATGGCCGACAGAATACTTCCGCAATTGTCGAAAAACCATTCTTGGCCGAGATTGGACATTCTTCGTTCGGAAAAATGCACCCTTTCGCCGACACAGCATTTGCTACGATTCTCGCATGTCCATTCCTGGCCAAGATTGCTCATTCTTCAATCGGACAAAGTTCTCCGACGCCCGACTGCATGCTTCCGCAATTGTCGAAAGAACTTTTTGGGCCGAAATAGTTCATTCTTCGTTCGGAAATAGCATTCTATCGGCCGACAAAATGTTTCCGCAGCATTAGAAAATGCGTCTTTTCCTGCCAGCAGCCGGCACGTTAAGCTTGTTTACATTTTGGCAAGTTTTACATTTAATAATGTAACAATCTAATCTTTTTAATTCTGAAAATATGGAAACAATCAAATGGGATGCCAGTGCAGCATTGGCAAAGGCAAGCAAGGGAAGTTTCGCCGAAAAGGCTGTACGTATCGATGTCTATAAGAACAACAATGAGATCTTCAAATGCGGAAGCTACGAGACGGCACGTGGAACGGTCGTCAACATCAGGGAAATGAACGCGAAATGCCTGGCAGGAACCAAGGTCTATTCGCGCCCCATCGAACTGGGTACTGTCGAAACGATTGAAGATGGAACGGCTTTCGACGTCCGCAACATCGGATGCCTGGAGATGGCCAGGAAGCTGGTTGACGCCGGCCTGAACCCTGCGGTGCTGAACCTCGCGGATGCCTACACGGCATGCGGATGGTACTACAAGGGGTCGAATGCCCAGGAGGAGAGCCTCTGCCGGATGTCCACTTTGTCCCAGTCGCTCTATCAGTACTATCAGCCGAAATGGGCCGAAACGGTTTCGACGGAATTCAAGGGCGAAGGGTATCCAATGGACATCAATTACGGTGGCATCTATTCTCCCGAGGTCATCGTTTTCCGCGAAGGGGTTGACGATGGTTATGCCCTGCTCGACCAACCCTGGAAGGTGGGCATCATTTCGCTGGCTGCCCTCGACTTCAACGAGAGGCATGGCAAGAATCGCGAATATCAGGCAAGGGGCGGCGGATTCACCGAAGAAGGAGAAGAGATCATGCGCAACAAGATTCGCACTATCCTCCGTATTGCCCTCGAAAACGGACACGACGGCATCGTGCTTGGTGCCTTCGGATGCGGCGCTTTCCGGCTCCATCCCGAGCGGGTGGCCCAACTGTTTGACGAGACGTTTGAGGAAGAGGAGTTCAAGGACAAGTTCAAGTACATCGTCTTCGCCATTCTGGAGGCTCCCAATGGTCCGCAGGGCCGCAGCGGCAAGTTCGCGCCTTTCTATCGTAAGTTTGCGTGAAGGGAACTTTTTGTGCGGAACAAATGGGCCGATGTTTACCTTTCGGCCCAATCCGCACCTATATACGCCAATTATTCTATTAACTAAAAACTTAAATACAACGGCATGGAAACATTCAAAAATGATGCAGAGGTAGCGTCGGCAAAGGCCGGCAACAATACTGCCGACAAGACCACAGGCCTCGACTACAGCAACATGGACCTTACCGTTCGTCCCGGCGACGACTTCTTCCGGTATGCCACCGGCAATTGGATCCAAAACAATCCGCAACCTCCCATCTTCCCCTCCTGGGGTTCATTCGTCAAGCTGGATGACGACAACACCAAGCAGATTGCCGAACTCATCCAGGGCATCGCGGCCGAGCAACACGAGCCCGGCACCGTGGCTCAGAAGATTGCTGACCTCTACAACCTCATGATGGACACCGAACGCCTCAACAAGGAGGGTTTCAGCGCCATCCAGCCGTTCGTGGACAAGATCAATGCCATTTCTTCGCGTGAGGAACTCCTCAAGATGATGGCCACCGAGCACCGCAACCTGTTGTTCGGCATCGGCATCTGCCCTGACGAGAAAAATTCCAACTTCTATATCATTGGCGTAGGCCAGGGCGGCCTCAGTCTCGGCAATCGCGACTATTATCTCTCCGACGACCCCGAACTCGTCAAGGTGCGCGAGGCCTTCAAGGAGCACGTCGTCAACGTCTATAAGCTCACCGGCGCCACCGAAGAAGTGGCCCAGGCCAAGATGGAGAACCTCCTGAAATACGAGACACAGATTGCCGAGGTCAGCTTTTCGATCGAGGAGCTCCGCGACCCCGAGAAGAACTATCACAAGATGTCCGTCGCCGAGGCCAGCGAGCTTTGCAAATTCGACTGGGACACCTACTTCAAGAACTACGGCTACGACCAGACCACCGAGATTGACCTCGGCCAGCCTGCTCCCGTCGCCAAGGCCTGCGAAATCCTGATGACGGCCCCACTGGAGGACCTCAAGTCGATTTTCGAGTGGTGTCGCATTAGTGGCTACTGCTCCTATATCAGCGACGATTTTGTCGAAGAGAACTTCCGCTTCAACCAGAAGCTCACCGGCGTCCAGGAGCAGCTGCCCCGCTGGCGTCGCGCCGTTTACCTCGTGGATGGTCTCATGGACGATGCCGTAGGACAGATGTACGTCGAGAAGTATTTCCCCGCCGAGTCGAAACAGAGGATGCTCGACCTCGTCCACAACCTGCAGACCATCCTCGGCGAACGCATCAAGGCACAGACCTGGATGAGCGAAGCGACCAAGCAGGCCGCCCTCGAGAAGCTCGGTGCCTTACGCATCAAGATTGGCTATCCCGACAAGTGGGAGGACATTTCCGGCCTCACCGTCGATCCCAAGCTGACCCTTGTCGAAAACATCTACAGGATCGGCAAGTTCTATTGGAACCTCAGAAAAAAGAAGCGCTACAACAAGCCCGTCGATAAGGACGAGTGGCACGTGGCAGCTCAGACCGTCAATGCCTTCTACAGCTCCACAAGAAACGAGATCTGCTTCCCCGCAGGCATCCTCCAGCCGCCGTTCTTCTCGAAGGACTTCGACGATGCTGTCAACTACGGTGCCATCGGTGTAGTCATCGGTCATGAGATGACCCACGGCTTCGACGACCAGGGACGCAAGTTCGACAAGGAAGGTAACCTGCGACAGTGGTGGGCTGATGCCGACATCGAGGCCTTCAAGGCATCCACCGACCAGATGGCCACCTATTTCAACTCGCTTTGGGTCATCCCCGACGAGCTCCACTGCAACGGCCGCCTGTGCCTCGGCGAAAACATTGCCGACCACGGCGGGCTCAACATCGCTTTCCAGGCCCTCCAGCTCGCCAGGCAGCAAGGCTCGAAAACCTATATGGGGGACGAGAACGGCTTCACCTCCGAGCAGCGCTTCTTCCTCTCCTTCGCCAACGTCTGGGCGGGTGTCTGCACCGTGGAGGTACTCCGCCTCCTCACCCAGAACGACGAGCATCCGGCCAACTTCCTCCGCGTCAATGGCGGTCTGGCCCAGTGCGAAGAGTGGTACAAGGCCTTCGACATCAAGGAGGGCGACAAGCTCTACGTCGCTCCTTCCGACCGAGTCAACATCTGGTAATCGTCATTCCATACAAACACAACAAGCGCCTGCAAATTCTTGCAGGCGCTCGAAGCGGAGAGAACGAGATTCGAACTCGTGGAACCCTAATCAGGTTCGTCGGTTTAGCAAACCGGTGGTTTCAGCCACTCACCCATCTCTCCAGTCAGAGGATACAGGATTGTAT
>JAEEGH010007859.1_pt1 | contig 25467 bp, 19 predicted proteins | sample 9134181 | NCBI WGS metagenome assembly JAEEGH01 (sample SAMN16246544, study PRJNA631951) | gut metagenome | biome: gut microbiome; feature: rumen; material: DP-attached | host: Bos | place: Iran: Karaj | collected 2018-10
TTCAGGTATCCTTGCAATATCATCCAAGGCAGCATTGGTTATCTTATTAACCTGTGAATCCTCAAAATGAAACGGCATCCAGCTTTCCCCTTCCGACACCTTTTTGCCAACCCTTGCGGTAGCTGTAATAGCATCTCTTCTGCTTTTAACTCTTACTCTTTCTCCGTCTTTAATATTAAGCCTTTCAGCATCCTTATAATTTAACTCTATAAATCCTTCACCTGCTATATCCATCATTCCCGGCGATCTTGAAGTCATAGCGGTTGCATTGTAATGATACAAAATGCGCCCCGTCGTTAAAATAAACGGATATTCCTCATCCGGAAGTTCCGCTGCCGGCTTATATTTTGCGGGATAAAGTAAAACCCTTCCCCTAACAGGCCCATGTTGGTGCATTATATAAGTTCCCTTATCTTCTTTTGTCTTACAAGGCCATTGCAAGCTTTCCCCATTATCAAGCCTTTGGTGGGATATTCCTCCATAACTTGGTGTAAGACTTGCGATTTCATCCATAACTTCTGCAGAGGTCATTTGCTTTTGAGGATATCCCATGGCATTCATAAGCATAGTCACAATTTCCACATCGGTTTTTGCATCACCACCTGTTTCCACTGCTTTTCTGACCCTTTGGACTCTTCGCTCTGTATTTGTAAAGGTTCCTTCTTTTTCGGCATAACTTACTGCAGGAAGCACCACATCAGCATATTTTGCGGTTGAAGTTAAGAAAAGTTCTGAAACCACAAAAAACTCTAACTTTTCCAAGGCCTTTACAATATGATTACTGTCAGGTTCCGAAACTACCGGATCCTCCCCTGCTATAAACAGCCCCTTTATCTTTCCTTCTATTGCAGCCGGGAACACTTCCGTTGCCTTAAGCCCCGGCTTCCTGTTCAAGCTTACTCCCCAGGCCTCTTCAAATTTCTTTACTACATCAGGGCTTTCAAGCTTTTGATAACCGGTTAAATCTCCCGGCTGTGCCCCCATATCGCAAGCCCCCTGTACATTGTTTTGGCCTCGAAGTGGGTTTACACCACATCCGCTTTTACCGATTTTCCCTGCAACTGCTGCCATATTAGACATGCTCATTACACCCTCGGTTCCTGTTGAATGCTCGGTAACACCAAGGCAGTAAATAATAGGCGCCTTTTTTGCCCTTGTATACATTCTTGCAGCTTCTCTTAACATATCAGGGTCTATATGGCAAATCTCCCCAACCTTTTCAGGGGTATATTCTTTTACAATTTCCTTTAATTCTTCATATCCTTCCGTAAAGTCTCTGATATAATTCTCATCCACGAGGCCCTCTTCGATCATTACGTGAATCATACCGTTGGCAAAGGCTATGTTGGTTCCGGGTCTTAACTTTAAATGAATATCCGCAACTTTTGTTAGTCCTATATCCCTTGGGTCCACCACAATAAGCCTTGCTCCTTTTCGCACTGCCTGTCTTATTTGCATTCCCACTACAGGATGAGCTTCCTCAGGGTTTGACCCTATAAGCAAAATGCAATCAACACCATGGGTTATATCTGCTATCGGGTTTGTCATAGCCCCCGAACCTAAGGTTTTTGCAAGGCCCGCTACCGTTGCCGAATGACAGACTCTGGCGCAATTATCCGCATTGTTGCTTCCAAAGCAGGTTCTAACCATTTTTTGTACCATGTATATATCTTCATTGGTTGAGCGGGATGTAGCAAAGCCTGCAAGTGCGTCCCCTCCGTATTTTTGCTTTAATTCAAGGAATTTCTTTGCACAAAGGCTAATAGCTTCTTCCCATGAAGCCTCTCTAAACTCACCTGTATTTTTATCCTTAATCAAAGGCTTTGTTAGCCTGTCTTTTGAATAAATAAAGTCAAAGCTTGCATTTCTTCCCTTTACGCAAAGGCGATTTCTATTTGCGGGACCGTTAGCCCCTTCCACGTTTATTATCTTATTATTCTTAACAATCAGGTAAATCTGGCAGCCTGTGGCGCAGTGTGGACAGGTGGTTAAAACCCTTTTAACTTCAAAGTCTTGGTATCTTTCCCTACGTTTTAAGGATATGGCGCCTGTCGGACAAACCGACGCACAGTTACCGCAGCTTTCACAGCCTGTTTCCTTCCAATCTTTTCCAAAAGGCGTTTTTATGAAATGATGTATACCACTTTTACTGTTTTTTAAGGCACCGTTACCCACAATATTATTACATGCATTTACACAGCGTTGACAATGTATGCATTTTTTTGAATCGTAGAAAATATAAGGGTTTCCCTCACTTAAAGCCTCTCCCCCATCAAAGCTTAAGTTAGCATATAAAAGCTTTAACATCTCATCCCTGTAAAGGGTCAAGGTCTCGCTTTCAGTTCTAATATTCATGCCTTCCTTAACAAAGGTTTTACAGGCGGCAAAAAGGTTATCATAGCCTTCAATTTCTACCATGCAAAGCCTACAGGCACCGTTTAAGTTAACGCCCTTCAAATAACAAAGGGTAGGTATTTCTATTCCATTTGCCTGGGCAACCTGCAAAATAGTGCTGTCTTTGGGAGCTATTACATTTTTTCCGTTTATAATAATATTAACTTTACTCATTTTATCCTGCCCCCTTCCATTGTGCCGCATCCAAAGTGGTCGCACCTTAAACACCTTGAGGCTTCTTTTTCGGCTTCCTCATCATTCATTGATATTTCCACAGGATCAAAATTATTTTTACGCTCAAATGGATCTTTTTCGCCAATTTCCGCCCGTCCGCAAGGCTTACATTTATTTGGCAAAGCCGGCGGAGCCTTCTCATCACACGCTAGCTTATGGTGATATCCCAGGAACTCATCTATGTTATATGCAGCAATCCGGCCTGCCGCTATGGCATTTATAGCTGTAGAAGGTCCCGTAACACAATCTCCTCCTGAAAACACCTTAGGCATTGCTTCAAGCTGGCAGTATTCATTTGTTACTATCCTGTTTTTATCTGTTTCTACTCCTTCTTTTTCAAAGTCCTTAACATCGCTTTCCTGCCCCACCGCAAGTATCAGCACATCACACTTAAAGCGGTATGGATATGCGCTTGAATGCTCAGTTGTTACAAAACCATATTCATCGTACTCCCCTACTATTTCAGGTTGCAGCCATACTGCAGTCAACTCATTTGTCTCTTTATCTGTTTCTATATGCAAAAAGCTTAAAAGGGTTCTAAAGCGAACTCCTTCCTGCATTGCCCCCTCTAACTCCTCTGAAAGAGCCGTAATATCATCTCTTTTTCTGGTAAAGACATGTACGGATTCAGCACCCAAACGCACTGCCGTTCTTGCTGCATCCATGGCAACATTTCCGCCACCTATTAATGCCACCTTTTTGTACTTTAAATCCATTGCTTTTCCCACTGCCACTTCCTGCAGAAAATCAGCCGCAGGAATAACATTTTTAGCATCAGCATTTTCCATAGGCATACGCCTGCCTCTTTGGGCACCAAGACCTAAAAAGACAGCATCATATTCTTTTATTGTCTCAAAGGGTATATCTCTTCCAACCTTTGTATTACAGTGAAGCTCTATATCCCCGCTAGTTAAAATAGCCTTGACATCCTCATCTAAACGGTCTTTTGGAAGGCGATAATCGGGGATACCATACCTTAACATTCCTCCGGCTTTCTCATGCTCTTCAAACACATCTACCTTATGGCCCATAAGTGCTAAAAACCAGGCTGCTGTAAGACCTGCGGGACCACTGCCCACAACAGCTATTTTCTTTCCGGTTTTTACATTTGCTTTGGGACATTTCACTTTATCGGCTCTTGCCTTATCCACCGCATACCGTTTTAAACCTCTTATGTTTATAGCTTGGTCGATAATTGTTCTTCGGCACTTCTTTTCACAAGGATGCTCACAAACGAAGGCACAAGCTGTCGGAAACGGATTTTTATTTCTAATTATGTTAACTGCCGCCTCATATTCTTTTTCTTTTATAAGGGCAATATAAGCAGGCACATCTACGTGTGCAGGGCATAAAGTACTGCAGGGTATGGTTTGACCCACCTCCTCAATGCAGGTTTTTCCTTCTATGTGACTTTTATATTCGTCAGGGAATTCCTTTATACTGTCAAGCACTGTGTTTGCCGCAACTACACCTACGGCACAGTCAGCTGTTTTTGAAATCATTACAGCTAACTTTTCCAACTCCTCCAAGCTTTCCTTGCTTCCGCTGCCTTCCAATATTTCTGATAAAAGCTTGTCTGCTTTTACAAGACCATCTCTACAGGGAACACACTTCCCACAAGACTGGTTTATTGATATTTGTAGAATAGACCTGTATAATGCCAGCGGGCAGATCCCCGGCGGAAATGCATTCATACGGGATTTAAACTTGTTTAATACCACCTCAATGCGCGAATTTACGCTGTTTTTGCTTTCGATTTTTCGCATAGTTTTCCCCTTTTCCCATAAACATATAATACTTCTACAATAATTGTATTGTATCAACAAATACATTTCAATCACAATCTGTAACTGCCACATAATAATGCAAGGACCTTTACAATTATTATTTTCCATAAATGCTTTCAGTCCGTGTAAGTTGTCAACTATTCGATTGATAGACTTATCGGCGTTTCAATCTGTTCCCCTACAGCATGATATCCTTTAGCATTTTTTCAATTCCTTTTATATCCAAGGGACTTTTCTCGCTTTCATATGTGAATAGTAGATTCTTTCCCGGATAGATACCGTGTTTCCTATATTCATCCAGCTTTAACAAGCAATTGGTTCTGTATTCTTCGTCATTCAACAATCCAAAGTGTTCAAGGTAAATTTCCTCCCTCGTGACTATCTGCAAAAGCGTAAAATCCGGATATCTTACCTTTCCTGATTTTAACTGCAACGGTCTTTCGTAATGGTAAGGAATACCCAGTCTATACAACATATCTGCAAGTATTGCTTCCGACTTTGATCGCACTTTCTCTCCTCTTCTTGTATCATATATTTTCATTTCCGGCATATAGGGATTTGGCTTAAAGGACATTGATTGCCACTCTTTGGCATAGAGTAAATCTGTTAGAATATATGGCTTAACCAGAGACTTTCGATGCTCGGAAAGTTCATCATAGGCACTTTCCGCATTATTCCCTTCCAGTTGATGAACAATCTTTTCAATCTTATCAAGTTCATTCTGTGCTTTCTTAAGAAACTTACTGTTATAGTCTTTCCGGGCAAGTGCTTCCGCCAAATCTCTCTGTTCTCTTTTTAGATAGCTTTCCGGCAGGCTTCTGTCCTCCGGCACTTGAAAAAACCGAATGCGACCGTTTCCGCGTGAGATCCTCAAACTTCCCTCCGGGAAGGAGCCTTCATCATGTTTGGCAGCTGCTATTGTTTTTCTTAGCAAGTTACTTCTACCCTTCAGTTGTTCTATTATTTTCTCCATTGACTTCATCCTTTCCCTTTTCTCCAATTTTCTAATTTTTTTGGGAGTTGTACCCTGCGGTAGTGTTTTGGCTGCGCGAAGGTACTTTTAACTTGCTTTTTTCACGCTTTAGCAAGTTGGGTTGTACCCTGCGGTAGCATTTTGGCTGCGCCAAGGTACTCCTAACTTGCTTTTCGCAAGCTATAACAAGCCAATCTGTACCCTGTGGTAGCTTTTTGGCTGCGCGAAGGTACTCTTAACTTGCTTCTCTCACACTTTAGCAAGTTGGGTTGTAACCTGCAGAGGTGTTTTGGCTGCGCGGAGGTACACTTAACTTGCTTCTCGCAAGCTATAACAAGCCAATACGTGCCATTTTGTACCCCACACAAGCGTTTCAACATGCTAAGGTACACTTATGATATTTTACACTGTGAATTTTTAAGATTTTTGTACCCCTGAACAATTATTTGTTCTGACTTGGGTACTTTCTTAGCATCAGAGACGATGCACAAGACATAAAAACAAGAATTTTTGTACCTGGGTGGGCGAAACCCGCCCGCTCAGGTACAAAGCATGTTATTTCATTTGTAAAAAATGAGTTTTTTGTACGTGTTCTCTTATTTGGTCGTAAATTTCGACCTTGCCTACCTGTAACAGCTGATTCTACGCCATTTCTTACTGAATAGATTTGAGCGTTGGGAAGAGCAACACATCTCTTATAGCCGCCGAATCCGTAAGCAACATTACAAGTCTGTCGATGCCGTAACCGATACCGCCTGTTGGTGGCATACCGATTTCAAGAGCATTTAAGAAGTCTTCATCTGTGTGCTGAGCTTCTTCGTCGCCTGCTTCCGCATTTGCATCCTGCTGCGCGAAACGCTCTCTCTGGTCGATTGGGTCGTTAAGCTCCGAATAAGCATTGCACATTTCCCATGTGTTGATGAAAAGCTCGAAACGCTCAACCTTTGATGGATCATCAGGTTTTTTCTTTGTAAGAGGTGAAATCTCGATTGGGTGATCCATGATAAATGTTGGCTGGATCAAGTTCTTTTCGCAATATTCTTCAAAGAAAAGATTGATGATATCACCGCGTTTGTGATGAGCTTCGTATTCGATATGATGCTCTTTTGCAAGAGCTTTTGCTTCATCATCTGTTTTGATTGTATCGAAGTCGATGCCGGAATATTTCTTAATAGCATCATTCATTGTCAAACGCTCAAATGGTTTGCCAAGGTCGATTTCGATACCGTTGTATGTAATCTTTGATGAACCGCATACAGTTTCAGCCAAGTATCTGAACATTTCTTCCGTAAGGTCCATCATTCCGTTGTAGTCTGTGTAAGCTTGGTAAAGCTCCATTAAAGTAAATTCAGGATTGTGACGTGTGTCAACACCTTCGTTTCTGAAAACACGACCGATTTCGTAAACACGTTCCAAGCCGCCCACAATAAGTCTCTTAAGGTAGAGCTCCAAAGAAATACGAAGTTTTTCATCTTCGTCAAGTGCGTTAAAGTGAGTAACGAAAGGTCTTGCTGCGGCACCGCCCGCATTTGAAACAAGCATAGGTGTTTCAACTTCCATAAAGTCTTTTGCATCCAAGAATTTACGGATTTCTTTGATGATTTTTGAACGTTTAACAAACACTTCTTTGCTTGTTTCGTTCATAATAAGGTCTACGTATCTTTGACGATAACGCGTGTCCGTGTCTGTAAGACCGTGGAACTTCTCAGGCAAAATCTGCAAAGATTTTGAAAGAAGTGTCATGCTTTCGGCATGAATTGAAATCTCGCCTGTTTTTGTACGGAAAATATATCCCTTTACACCGTAAATATCGCCGATATCGGATTTCTTGAAAGCTGCGTAATCTTCTTCACCGATTGAATCTCTGGCAACATAAACCTGGATTTTTCCTTTTAAGTCCTGTATATTGCAAAAAGATGCCTTACCCATAACACGCTTGAACATCATACGTCCCGCAATTGAAACCTGAATAGGACTTGCATCCATGATTTCTCTGCGTTCTTTATAATCAGCGTCGATGGCCGCCTTTTTATCCTCATCGCTAAGACCTTCAACTTCTACCGGTTTTCGATCCTTTAAAAGCTCTTTTTCGTGAGCTTCGTAAAGATCTCTTACCTCATCCGTGTGATGTGTCTGGTCGTATTTTGTGATTACAAAAGGGTCTTTGCCCGCTTCCTGCAAATTTGCAAGTTTTTCACGACGTACCTTAAGTAACTGATTGATGTCCTGTTGCTGTTCTGCCATCTTTTTTCTTCCTTCCTGACTATCTTATTATTTGAAATAAGCGGACCTTTATGCCCGCTTATCAATACACTTATTATATTAGTTTTCCACTCTCTGAATATCAAGTACTTTGTATTTTGCTTTTGTACCGTTTGGAAGTTCAACTTCCGCTGTCTGGCCGATTTTCTTACCAACCAAGGCAATTCCCAACGGTGATTCGTTTGAAATCTTGTTTTCAAGACTGTTTGTTTCGTTTGAACCCACAATCTGAAATGTAACTTCTTCTTTGAAAGTCATATCTTTTGTTTTAACGATACAACCAACATTTACTTTTTCAAGATCGATTTCGTCCTCGTCAACGACTTCCGCATTTTTAAGCATTGTCTGGATTTCTTCGATACGAGCTTCAATGTCGCGCTGCTCATCCTTTGCAGCATCATATTCCGCGTTTTCGGATAAGTCACCCTGAGCTCTTGCTTCTTTAAGCTTTTCGGCTACTTCTTTACGTCTTACAACAATAAGGTTGTTTAATTCGTCTTCAAGTTTTTTAACACCTGTAGCCGTAAATATATTTTTCTTTTCAACTGCGTTTTCTGCCATGTTTTTTTCCTTCTTCCAATCTCTTTTTTCTTATAAACCGCTTTCCCCGATGTTTACTATAGTTGCCATGCAGTTTAAAAATCGTAAAATAGGGAGAAAATAGTCTCCCACAATTCCGATATTATACAAAAAAGGGGACACTATGTCAAGTAAATAAACTCGTCCGAACTTATTTCGAATCCTTGCAAATAATATCCGCGATTTTTTTGGACGCCTGTCCGTCGCCGTAAGGATTCTTAGCCTTTGCCATGGCATTGTATGCCTCCTTGTCTTCTATAAGTTCTTTAAAGTTTTTGTAGATGTTTTCCTGATTTGTACCCACAAGCTTTAAGGTTCCCGCTTCTATTCCTTCGGGACGCTCCGTGGTGTCTCTCATTACAAGCACAGGTTTGCCCAGAGACGGCGCTTCTTCTTGGATTCCGCCGCTGTCGGTAAGAATCATATAGCTTTGTTTCATGAAGTTGTGGAAATCTATTACTTCCAAAGGCTCTATAATATGGATTCTGTCACAGCCTTCGAATATCTCACTTGCGGCCTCTCTTACGGCCGGATTCATATGTATCGGATAAATGGCGCATGTATCCGCATGCTCATCCAAAACTCTTCTGATGGCCTTAAACATATCTCTTAAAGGCTCGCCCAAATTTTCCCTACGATGAGCTGTTATAAGTATAAGTTTTTTACCCTTTGCAAAATCAAGTTCCGGATGATGATAATCTTTTCTTACAGTGGTTTTAAGAGCATCAATGGCTGTATTTCCCGTAACGTATATATTGTCCGTTTTTCCTTCTTTCATAAGATTCTCTGCCGCAAGAAGTGTAGGTGCAAAGTGGTATTTTGCAAGCAAGCCCACACCCTGACGGTTAAATTCTTCCGGGAAAGGACTGTATATGTCGTGGGTTCTTAAGCCCGCTTCCACATGTCCCACAGGTATTTGCATATAAAAACATGCAAGAGCCGATACAAATGTTGTGGTTGTATCGCCGTGCACCAATACAAGGTCCGGCTTTACTTCCTCAAGCACTTTCTTTAAGCTTTTCAAAATACTTGTGGTAACATCAAACAAAGTCTGACGCGCTTTCATTATGTTCAGGTCATAGTCCGGAACAATATCAAACGCATCCAAAACCTGCTTAAGCATTTCTCTGTGCTGGCCCGTTACGCACAAAAGAGTGTTTATTTCCTTTCTTTTTTTCAGCTCCATAACCAATGGACACATTTTTATGGCTTCGGGTCTGGTTCCGAAAATAACCATTACAGTTTTCATTATTGATTGCCTCTTTTCAATAAAATCTCTAATTACAATATTGATATAAATCTTCTATATGCTCGTCCAGATATGCAAATCGTGTCTCTATTGCGCTCTTAAGCTGACTGATTGCTTCTTCGTAGCTTGTTATATCTCTGTCGTCTCCCGATAGAAGATTCTTATAAAAAGTATAGCCCCAAACTTTATAATTTCGATTAACCGCATCCCCAAGCTTAGTTGTAGTCGAATCTATAAGCTCATACATATGTTGCGTTGAAAGAGTGGTCTGTCTAAGCTCTCTGTATCTTGTCACTACTTTGTCTATAAAAGCCTTGTCTGTTACGAGCCTGTCAAACCATGCTGTTTTCGGCAAATAAAGCTCGCTGTAATCTTGGCTGAACCATTGATAGTTGTCATAAGCATTGTTATAGTCCCATACCGCCATCATAAGTTTTCCGCCGAGTTCTTTGTAGGCATAGGTTGACAAACTTCCCGCATCATGGTTCATAACCACTTCATTTAATACAAAATAATCCGCAAAATTATCCGAATCTATATATTTTTCATAGCCCAATTCCGGATCTTTGTAATTATCCCCATAGAGAGATACTTCAAAATCGCTTATGTCATCTTCAATCCATTTGTATTCTTTTTGAGTTATTGCGGCCTTTCCCGGATATTCCACATAAAGATTGTTATATGTAAATCCCGCTGTTTTACCGTAGTTATTCAAAGGCTCGTCGTCCGTATCTTCACGGTCTCTGGCAACTATGTAGGCACAGTCTCCACCAAGAAGACCGAATTTTGAAAGTCTGAGTCTTCCCGCTCCGTTTGTTATAGGCTCAACAACCAAATATACACCCTGATACTCTCCGTTTACAAAAAGCTCGATATATTCGCACTGCGGTGCCCATTCCATAATCTCGCCGGCCAAATTATATACCATGTAGTTTCTTGCAAGGGTTTTATCAAGATACGGGCCGTGAAGCACCCATTCGTTCGCTTCTCCCATTCCCAACAAATCATAATTGTAAGGATTTGACATGGATTTGCCTTTATAAAATTTTATTCTGTACTGCTTTTTGTCGAAATGTGCCGATGATGCGCCTCTGTAGTTTACTCCCGCATTTAATGTTATATCCGGAGTTTCTGTTATGTTATGTAAACTTCCGTCATTTGCATTATTAAGGACGCTAACCTTTCCTTGCACGGCATCTATTGCAATGGAATCCTCCGTTTCGATATAAATCACCGGAAGACTTGTGTCAAATTCTCCAAGCTCGTAATAGTCAAGATATTCCTTATCGAGATTTGGCATTTCCGCATTTGCCGACTTTTTGGCTTTTTCCTCGTCAAGATTGTCAAGCAAATACTCTCTTGCAAAAAAGCACACCAATAAAAGGCTCGATATTATCAGCACTCCGACAATAATAGTTAATAACTTTTTCATATCTTACCTTGCTATGTCGTCCTGCTGTTCAACAATATTTACTCTCTTTACGCCTTCAATATGCATAAGACGCTGTGAAATCTCTCTGGTGTTGTGTTCGTCCGTTTTTCTCATTACGCCTTCTTTAACCGAATATACAAGTTCGCACTGTACTTCGTCCTGGCTTTTGGAAAGTCTGTGAGCATTTTTTCCGAATGTTTCGTCTATTATTGCTTCCGCTTCCGCCTGAGCTTTCAAATCCGACTGAACCACAAGAAGCTGTCTGTTTGAACCGATGGATTTCTTTGTTACAAGAAGGAAAATAAATAAAATTACGCTTCCAACCGCTACCATAAGGTATTGTGAAACACCGCATCCTATACCTGCGGCTATGGACCAGAATATAAATACCGAATCCCTTACATCTTTTACCGCTGTTCTGAAACGGATGATTGAAAGAGCACCGACCATACCCAGTGACAATGCCACATTGTTTGAAATAATGGCCATGATGGTTGATGTGATAATAACAATTGCACCGGTTGAAATGTTAAATCTTCTTGAGTACGCTGTTCCCGAATATGTTACTTTATAGGTAAACATTATGAAAAATGCCATTATCAAAGCTGCTATGTTGTTTATCACTATCTCCATTAGTGAAAATGATTCCGATGTCAGATTTTCAATTATAAATTCTCTCATTACTCTACCTTTCCGCAAGGACCTGCCTTGCTTGCACCTTTATATTAATTTGATTTATTTTAATTTGTTAAAAATCTCGCTTGTGAATATTTGCTCATTGCCTCCGGAAGCGAATCCAGTTTTTCGACTATTTCCTGCAAAGGTCTAACCAAAAAGTCGTTGTATTTTACTTCCAGCACTCCGTATCCCCCTATCATTGTGGGATATAGGCTTACGTTTTCATTGTAAAGGCTGCCCGATGTCATGCTTGCCTTTATATTATGGTCGTAGGTTATTCGCACATCGCTTACGGGATATGTGAATGCCGTTCTGTCATAATCCACCACCGTCTTTGGCCTGTATACGTTTCTTGTCATTTTATCATACAAAAATGTTGCCAAATCTTCCTTGTGAGAAAGCAAGACTTCAAAATGCCCTTTTTCAAGCTCCAAAGCCTCGGATTTTGTTATTTTAATGGACATTTTGCGTGAGTCGGATCCGCTTTTGCATTTGTATTCCAGCAAAGCGAAATCGCTTTTCATGTCATATGTCCTTATTCTTATTTTTCTTTTTTCCATGACTCCGTCCAAATTGTCATGAAAATCTATGTCGGATGCCGAGTCGAAATACAAAGACCTTACCCTGTATTTCATGTCTTTACTGTGGCTGTCCATCCTCATGAAAGCCATCAGTAGGGGCTTTAGCTCTATGAAGTTTGTTTCATGTATTACGTATTTTATCTCTTTTCTGAATACATTTCTCATATTATCTTCTATCCCCTATTCTTTTATTTTTTGACGATATAAGCTGAATTACAATGCCAACTGCCCCAAATACGCACATAACCCAGATGTGAAGGTCAAAGAGACTTGCAAGTCCGAATGCACCGAATGCCGCGGTTACAACGCAGGTGGTGTATACCGGAAAAATAATTGTCATTACAAGGGCTGCTGCCATGCCGATTATTACAATCCAAAATCCGAATCCCAAAAACAGACATATTGCCGCCGCAAGCAATGCGTTAACAACTATTGCTCCCAGCATTTGTGCCTTATACAGCAAGAATGCAAATATTACTCCCACTACAGCCACAAGAGCAATGGTGTTTTGCCATGTTGTTACTTTTGACATGAAATAGGCTACCGCCGTGGCAAATGCCACGAAAAACACAAATGAGAACAATATGTTATACAAATATATTCCGAATATCAAAAGTAATCCGAACAAGACCAAATATATAATAATCTTATAATCGGCTATAAAGGAAAACTTTTCCCAAATATCCGTGAATTGTCCTAAAAATCCCCATACATTTTCAATAATCGCTGCCATTTTTTACTCCGTTACAAATCCGTTAACTGCTTTCGAATAAGACGCAAGTCCCATTCTTTCCACCGTTTGTACCATTACCACACCCTCTGCCGGGTATGTTGCCAATATTTGTCCAAGGGTTTCGCTTTCGCATTCCTGTATGCTTACATATATTACTTTTTCGTAATTTGCGCAAAAATACGGAACCATCATCTTTGCACGACTATCGCCCACAATAATTATATTGCCGCTTCCGCTTCCTTCAACTATTGCATAATCTATGCCGCTTCCCACAACGCTTGTGGCCGCCTTTGGAATAACCGGCTTTTTAATAAGCATATTTAAAGAATTGTCATATACTTGCTCGTAGTTTTTAAAGTCATCCGCATATCTGTATATAAAAGGATCGTGAGGCATATCATCAAGCAAATCCTTTATTTCTTCCGTTGCTGCGGCGTCATGGCCCGCTTCGCTTCTTATATCACCGCCGAAGTTTTCGTATTGGTAAGCGCTAAAATAATCAAGAGGATAAGCTTCCAAACCGAAAGCACTCATTGCTCCTTTGTATCCAAAGTATGCGCCGTCCATGGTCCAGCCGTCCTGAGTTCTGTAAAAATCAAAGCCATCGCTCTCAAAAAGCTCCGTATCGGTATTTACTATGCTTATGTTGCCGCTTGTATTTAAGCTTTCAAGAGTGGCAATAAAGTTTGCGTAAATCTCCCTACTGCCGAATGTTTCCTCTTCGTACATTATACGCTTCGGCACCGGAATCAATGCCACTTTCACGCCACCGGCCGCATTTGAAAGCGCTTCGGCTCTTGAAATGCTATTATTTGCGGCATTTTCGTTTATGGTGAATTTTTCAACCAAATGGTCGGAATATATTACATAGTTTCCGATTTCGGAGACTATGGTATTTGAAATCACGGCATCTCCAAGTAAGCCGTAATTATTGTAACTTTCGCTTTGCTTGTGTGTCTTTGTTTCCCTTGCTTGTTTTTCAAGCCTTAATTTGTCAATCTGCCAATAGCACAAAAGAACAAAAATAATCGCTGCCAGCATCACAATAAACAATATTATGTTTTTAAAGATTTTTCTTTCTTCCATCTTTTTCACTTTCTTATTACAAGCTCTGCATTTTTTAATATTTCAGGCAGTTCTTTTATGCCGGGCTCATCTTTTATTTTTTCGTTTACAGATATTTTCTTTAATCCATCGCATCCTCTGAACGCGCTTATTCCCACGCTTTCAACGCTATCCGGCAATTCTATGCTTTTTAGTTTCTTGCAATCTCTGAAAGCATGGTCCGCTATTATTTTTAAATTTGAGCCTTCTTCAAAAACAATGCTTTCTGTTTCTTCCATTCCGGCACAGCCCGCACCTTTTATCACTTCCAAAGACTTTGGGAAGCAAAGGCTCTTTATTTTCTTGCAATTTTCCAAAGCGGATACACCGATTATTTTTAAGTTCGAATATTTAAGCATCGGCAAATCTTCAAGTTTTACGCAATCCGCCAAAGCAAAGTCGTCTATCATTTCCATGCTTATAGGCAAAACAATGCTTTCCAAAGACGAACATCCGCAAAACATACTGCGTCCCAATACTTTCGCTCCGTCGGGAATAATCGCACTCTTTACGGCCGCATCCATTCTGTAGGCCGACGGGTCTGCCGATTCGTATTCGTGAAGATTGTTAAATCCTACGCTCTTAACCTCTTCTTTGTATTTTATGTAATTGTAAATCTCTTCGTGACGCGGAGTATATTCCGAATAAAGAGGACATGATATTCCGCCCTGTTCGCAGCTTACATAGCCGTAAACAACAGAATTTTCTTTTATTGTTATTTTTCCTCTTGCAACAACGGAGACTATGTTGTCTTTTTTACCTATCATTACATCGGATTCAATCTCGATGTTTTCCTGAGAAAATACGTTTCCGGCAACAAAGCTACCTCTTTCTATAAGGATGTCTCCTTCGGAAAAAATATTTCCAAGAACACCGGAACCCTCGCAAATACGCACACTGTCCACCGTATGTATATCACCTTGAAGTATGGCTCCTTCAACTATCATTGTTTTGTTGGGAGTTACTATGGAATAAGGCGCGGTTCTGAATTCCGTAAGCTTTTCGCTTGTAACATATGTTATGTTTTTCTTATCCCTAATAATTGGAAGTCTGAAGGCAAACTCGTTTTTTCCTTCCATGGGATCTTTAAAAGAGCCCGGATATTGTCCGAAATACACCGTTGGCGCAAAAAGCCTTTTAAATGTTACATTTTGTCCCAAACTTAAAACCTTTGCCGCCGTTGCACTGACTCCCAAATCGCAATCATCATAAACCGCAAGAGTTTCGTCGGAATCTATCCAACGACTAACCTTTGTTTTGTTGCCGATAACCATTTTGCCCGCAGCATAAGCCGCACGCAAACTCACATCCTTTACATTAAAGAATGCATTGTGTTTTACATATATTTCTTTTTGATATTCTTTTATGTGTTCCGGCGCAAAAAAATCTCTATCCATAACAAGCAGCATTTCATCTATGCTGTCTTTTTCGAAATTTTTCAAAGATTCGGAATCCATAAAATGTTCTTTTCTCGAAAGTGTTATCTCATTGTCTTTTGCGCTTTCGATTGCCCCTTCTATCATCTCAGCAAAAGAATGGGCAAAGTAGCGCTCATCCTTTACCTTGTCCTGATCTATCTTCATAACGATTCCCGGAGTCGCAAGATAGTAAAGCCAGGCTATTATTATAGGTGCCAATATCATAGCGCAAAAAACTATGATTAAAACGATCATTGTACTCATTATGTATTCGCTTGTCCTTTATTTAAAAATCGCGTGGTTTTTGCCCATTTAACTTTTCTCTTTGTAATAAGATCCGCAATGGAATCAAAAAATCCCTGTGTAATGGCCCACATATAAAAGTAAAAATTAAACAAAAGAAGAGGTAAAAGGAATACTTCTCCCTTAATTCCGTCTAACATCAAGGATACTCCGATTTCATAAAACGGAGCAAAATTTCCGAAGGAACAATATGTTCCCAGGAATAAAAGCACCCACCAACCGGAGAATATATCCATTTCTCCCATAAAGAAGAGTAAATATGAACAAATATGTCCAAACAAAAGTATTACCGGCACAGCATATACAAGTAACAATAAAAAGCCGTCCAGTTTTTCTCTTGCCGTTACATTTCTTGAAAACAAAAGAGGAAATGTCTGACGCCACATTACCTGATTGTGGCCTCTGGCCCATCTTCTTATCTGTCTTGCACGCACGCTCCAGCTTTCCGGCGCTTCTTCATAGCATTCTGCGGAGTTGGCATACATTACTTTCCAGCCTCGTCTGTACATTTTAAATGTAAGGTCAGTGTCTTCCGCCAAAACGGCCGTGTCGAAGCCTCCCATTTCCAGCATTACGTCTTTTCTGAAAGCTCCCACCGTTCCGCCGTATTGCGGAATCAGTCGCATATTGTATCTTGCTTGCTGGTCTACTTGATATCCGCCGGAACGTTCTATGTTAATAAGTCTTGTAAGAATGTTTTTTCTTGCATTGTATGGAATTACCCTACCCATAACCGCTCCGACCTCAGGGTCTTCAAAGGCTATTACAAGCTGTTTTAAAAGATTTTTCGCAGGTCTGTAATCCGCATCGAATACAACAATTATTTCCCCTTCGGCAAGCTGCATGGCTTCGTTTAAGCCTACGGGTTTTCCTCTGTCGGGACAATCTCTGTGAAGAGGTCTTATAAATTCGTATCTTCTGTGATAGTCATCCAACATCTCCTTGGTTCTGTCCGTTGAATTATCATTTATAGGGATTATTTCCAACATATCTCTGTCATAATCACAATTTAAAAGCGCCTTTAATGCTTCATCCAAAACCTGCTCTTCATTATGCATCGGCACCAGCACGCTTATTCGCTTCATTTTCGAGGTATAGATATCTCCGTAATACATACGCTGTCTGCCCTGAAAACGATTTATGGCAAAGATAAAATGCCTGATTGCGTAAACAAGCATAATAACTATGACAAATATTAAATATCCCTTTATTATGCTTATAGCCACTTCCATTCGTTTCTCCTCTTTCCCGAATCGTATATCTTTTGCATTCTGCGCTGGAAAAGTGCATAGATTGCAACCATATACAAAAAGTCGTACATAGGTCCCGCCACGAAAAACATATCCGCCATATACAAGGACGAAACCTTAACCAAAATGAAATTAAACACCGTATATCTTAAAAATCCCACACATGCGGAATATGCCATTATGCCAAAAAATGCCAAAAGCTTGGTGCCGAAGGCTCTTCCGTAGAAAAAGCCCACCACAAGACCCACAAGCACAATAAACAAAAGCCAGATGCCTATTTGTTGCTTTATCAATAATCCCGAAAATTCTTCACCGGTATAAATAACAGTATCTTCCGCAAAGGCATAAAAAACACATGATATAATGTGCACCATAAAAGAAAAGAGCAAATATATCATAAGAGGTCTGCCTCTAAAGCTGCTAAATAACATAATGATTATTATTGCCAATACAATCAAAATATTTAAAGTTACTTCCTGTATGCCCGGTGGCGCGGAATAATAACTCAATGTAAAAATCCTTCCAAAAGGCGGATATTCGCTTGCTGTCGTAAAAACAAACTTACCCGGAAGTGCAGATTTTATAAACATTCCGGCCACGTCCGACATAAACTTTGTGATTCTTTCCAAATTAAAACAAAGCAGCAAAAAACAAGGTGCCGCAATGCATAGCATAAAAACTATACCTCCGGCACGATTAACCTGAAGATGTCTATATGTTCTTGCATACCAAATTCTGTTTTTTTGACTCACGATTGTCTCCCTGAAGTTATCATCCTATGATTTTAATATGATAATATAATTATCATTAACTGTCTACAAATGCAGCAAAATAAACTATTTTTGTCGTTTTAGTTTATTTTGAATAAGCCTTTTAAGCCGTTTTTATTTCATAAGGTCCAAAAGTCTTATTATTTCTTCCTTATCTACGGTTTCATTTACCGCTTTTCTTATCTTGGTGGAGTTGTGGCAACCCGCCGTATACCAAGATATATGCTTGCGCATTTCTCTGATGGCGGTAAATTCGCCTTTTTGCTCTATCATCATATCAAGCTGGCGAAGAATCATTTCTTTTATTTCTTCCACGCTTGGGCGCGGCAGCACTTCGCCGCTTTCCAGATAATGTATTATTTCTCTGAATATCCATGGATTTCCCTTAGCTCCGCGGCCTACCATTATGCCGTCACAGCCGGTATGCTCGTAAAGGGCCTTTGCATCTTTGCCGCTAAAGACATCTCCGTTTCCGATAACGGGAATCTTAACAGCTTTCTTTACATCGCGGATTATATCCCAATCGGCCTTTCCCGAATAGTATTGGCTTCTGGTGCGTCCATGTACAGCTACTGCCGCCACTCCCGCGCCTTCCGCTATTTTGGCTATTTCCACCGCATTTATACTATCCTCGTCAAATCCTTTTCTGAACTTAACGGTTACGGGCTTTGTACATTTCTTAACCATTTTTGTTAATATTTCTTCCACAAGCTTAGGCTCTTTCATAAGAGCACTGCCTTCGTGGTTGTTGACTATTTTCGGCACGGGACATCCCATATTTACATCAATGATGTCATGCTCACTGTCATTAAAACGAGATGCTATATCCGCCATTATATCAGGGTCCGAGCCGAAAAGCTGCAGGGCGTGTACACCTTCTTCGGGCACGGTCTTTAAAAGCTCGTATGTATTTTTGTTATTATACAAAATCGCCTTTGCACTTACCATTTCCGTGCAGCTAAGACCACAGCCCTGCTCCTTGCAAAGAAGCCTGAAGGGAAGATCCGTAACCCCCGCCATGGGGCCGAGGCACAAATTGTTTTCTATTTCAACGTTTCCGATTTTCATGTATTAATGTCACTTTCTTAATTAAGCGCAAAACGGCAATGCTTAGTTTTAAGCATTGCCATTTTAAATTGTCATGTTTTTTAATAAACCATGCCGATGCCATTGATTTAGATATTTTTTTCGTAAATCAATCTAAGCCCGTGCATTGTAAGGTCGATATCATAAACATCAATTTTTTTGGTTTCATCGGCAATCAACTTTCCAAGGCCTCCCGTTGCCACTACTTTTATATTCGGCAAGCCAAGTTCTTCCTTCATTTTATCTATGATATATTCGGTCAAACCTATATATCCGTATACAATACCTGCCTGAAGGCTCGATACCGTCTCTCTTGCAAGGATTGAATCCGGCTTCTTGATTTCTATTTCAGGAAGCTTTGCTGCGCCCTGCCAAAGAGCCGTGGCGCTTAGACGTATACCCGGGGCCGTTACGCCGATTGGAAATGTTCCGTCTTCGCTTATATAATCAAATGTTGTTGCGGTTCCGAAATCTATTACGATTACCGGACCTCCGAACATCTCGTATGCTCCCACCGCATCAACGATTCTGTCGGCACCTATTTCCTTTGGATTCGGGTTGGTAAGCTTTATGCCCGTTTTTACACCCGGACCCACTACTATTGCCTGTTTTCCGAAATATTTGATAATTCCTATATTTAAAGAATACATAAGATCCGGCACAACGGATGCAATAATAATATCCGTTATACTTTCTTTCTTAATGTCCCTATGTTCCAGGCATTCCAAAATAAGAAGTCCGTATTCGTCCGATGTTCTGATAATATTTGTGGTTATACGAAACGTAGCCACGATTTTTTCCTTATTGAACACCGCCATTGTTATATTTGTGTTTCCTACATCAATTGCAAGTAGCATATTTACTCTCCGTTTATTGTACGAATTGCTTTGTAATAAGTTTCGATGCCCTCAAACAAATCTTTTTTGTCTGTTTGCATTTCTTTTATTTTGAGCTCGCTTCCTATTTCATCAAAGAGGAAATCCTTTTCGTCCGCCTGCACGCTTATTTCAAGGTTTCCCGCTTCATTAAATTGCAAGATAATGATGCCGCCGACTTCCTCCGTAAATGTTACACAGGCTATCTGTAGCTCTTTTTTAACAATATCCGGCAATTTATCAAACTCGTTGTTAAAATAGTATTTTTGCAAATATGAATTTGCACCGCAAAGAACCGTTTTTGCCATATTCTCACCATTTCTCTTATGCGTTGAATGCAATTTTTAATATTATGCCTATTACAAGCAAGACTCCGCCTATAATGGCTCTAATAAGAAAAGCCTGATATTCATCCTTCAGGTATTGTTTTATACAGATAAAAACATTCATAACGGCCGCAAGTATCAGCACGTTAGCTACCATGTAGATATGACTATCAGGTTTTACCAAAACAAATACCGCAAGTGCTATGCTTAAAAGACCCATTATGATATTGGCAATATCCATGGCTTTAACCAATAGCACTACAGTATTTGAATTATGTTTAAACATAAGTATTCCTCCAAAGACCTAATGTCTTTTTTATATTATACTATATTTTCAGTTTAAACAAGCGTTTTGTTCCTTTTTGAATAAGCTCCGGATTAAAGCCCATAAAGAACATAAACATCATTTCATTAAAGCTTAAAGAAAGGTTTTCAATGTCTCCGCTCATGGCCAAACCAAAGGCTGTAGGAAGATCTTCTTTTAAAATTTCCATAGCTTCTTTGTCATCAACCACTTCTTCAAGTCTTGTGTTCATGTTGTATTTTGACAAATAATCTTCAGCAGGTTTGTATGTTTTTTCAAACACACCCGGCTCAAGCTCGATTTTTTCGCCTTTTGTTCCCGGAAGATATGCTTCGGCTCCGCATCCGAACGGCACTTCAAAGCGTACAGTCACCGTACCGTCATCGTTTATTTTCCAACTTGATGCATATTTGCCGCTTATGGAATCGTATTCCAAGCTTACTTCTCTTAATTTGTTATTAAGCTGAGGCTCAAATATTACTTCTTTGAATCCCGGCTCTTTTGCTCTTATGCCGGCAATGTTTTTGTAAACAAATTCCATAACCGAGCCGTAAGAATAATGATTTAACGAGTTCATTCCCGTTCCGGAAATCTTGCCATCCGCAAGTACGCTGTTCCAACGTTCCCAAATGGTTGTGGCACCAAGATTTATGCAATACATCCAACCCGGATAACCGTTTTGCAAAAGCACATGATAAGCCACATCGGCAAAGCCGTTTTCGGCCAATACCTGACACATGCTTGTAGCGCCCACAAAACCGCCTTTTATTTTGTAACAATCTTTTTTGAGACGAACTTTTAAGCCTTCTATTATCTTTGATTTTTCAACATATACGTTAAATTTAAGAGCAAGTATGTAGGCCGTTTGCGTATCTATGCAAAGTCTGCCGTTTTTGGAAAAATATTCATCCAATATTGCATTGTAAATCTTTTCCGCTTTTTCGGAAAACTTGTTGCAATCTTCTTCTTTTCCGATAATTCCGGCAGCCTGAGCGCACTTAAGTACCGACTGATAATAGAACATGCTGGCAATATAGCCGTCATCCGTTCCGCCTTTCATACTCTGGTCCGTTACACCGTCTTGCGCAAGCCAATCTCCGAAATGGAAACCGAAATCCCAAAGATTTTTGTTTCCGTTATTTTTATCCTGCTCCATAATCCAAAGAGCCCAATCACGCATCAAAGGATAATGTTTCACAAGGATTTCTTTGTCGCCGTAATAGTAATAAAGCGTCATTGGTATAAATGTTGCAGCATCCGCCCAAACACTGGATCCTCTCGGGTTTCCTCCAAGATCCGGCAAATATCCCGCTACGGCTCCGCCGTTTTTTTGCTGGTCTATTCTAAGATCCGTAAGGAATTTATCGTAAAAAGCTCTTGCATCCATGTTATAGCAAGCCGTCGGTGCAAATACATTTGCATCTCCCGTCCAAGCAAGGCGCTCGTTACGCTGCGGGCAGTCCGTCGGCATATCAAGAAAGTTTGACTTTTGTCCCCAAATGCAATTTAATGCCAATCTGTTTAATTTTTCATTTGATGATTCAAACTTAATTGTTTCATCCAAATCCGAATATATTGCTCGTCCCATTATTTTGGAAGCGTCCAATTTTCCCGGCCAGCCACATACTCTTACATATCTGAAGCCGCAAAATGTAAACTGCGGTCTTACATGTTCTTTTCTTCCGTCGGATATGTATGTGATTTTGGCCTTTGCACCTCTGTAGTTGTCGTTGTAGAAATTGCCATCTTGAAGTATTTCGCTTGCTTCGAATGTTATAGTGCTTCCTTCTTTAAAGTCAGCATCGAATTCCACAATTCCCGCAAAATTTTGTCCGAAATCAAGCACGCATTCACCCTTAGGTGTTTCTATTACTTCTTTAACCGGCATTGTTTCTTTAAGGCAAACAGGCACGCTGTAACGAGGGACTAATTTTTTCACATCCCCGTCATTTTCGCTTACCACAACTTTCTTTTCCGGATTTTCTTTGTTTTTCCACAAAAGTCTGTTAATTGTTTCACCGTCGTAGTTATCGCTAAGCTCTATGTCGCTTCCTTTGTAAGTCCAGCTATCATCAGTTACGATTTTTTCCGATTTGCCGTTTTCGTATTCTATTTCTATCTCGGCAATCATTTTAAATTCATTGCCGAAAAGCTCTTTTTGACCGTCATAGCCTATATTTCCTTTGTACCAGCCGTTTCCGCAAAAAACATTAATCTCGTTCTTCTTAGACAAGATATCCTTTATGTCATATGTCTGATACTGTATTCTTTCGCTGTAATCGGTGCAAAAAGGTGCCATATAATCATTGCCGACTTTTTCGCCGTTAATATATGCTTCGTAAAGGCCCAAGCCCGTAATATAAAGCTTTGCTTTTTTTATTTTATCCTTTGCTTCAAATCTTTTGATAAATACAGGATGGAATTTGTCTTTTTCCGCGCATTTGATAAATTTTGCGCTCCAAGGCTCCGCCATTTTCGATGTTTCGAAAAAATGCACTTCGCTTTCTGCTTTATCGCCTGTTTCGTCGGTTACTTCAACCTTTATATAATATCTTGTTTTGGCTTCGATTTTTAAATCCAACTCTTCGCCGATATTTGAAAGATTTTCGCCTTTTTTCTCCAAAACTATTTTTTTGAATTGTTCATCCGTCGAAACTATGATTCTTGCTTCATTTTGATATTTTCCTTTAGCATCCTCGACTTTCCAGGAAACTTTTATTTTTTCAAAATCAAATCCCACAGGATTCTTTACCCCATTTACTCTTAACGCATTAACTATCATTCTATTCTCCTACCTTTTTATATTTTGCCTTTTATCATTTAAGCAAAAAAAGCCTTTTCCGGTTAAAGGCTTTTTTCGTAAACTACACTTTTATTTTCATAAGGCTTTTAACCTGTTATGAACTAGTATTTTAAATATTCTTTTCCGCAGAAAGGATCTACAGGATTAATGCCTTTAAACTCGCTTTTACCCAACAACTTGTCGACAACGGTCTCGATCATTATATCATGATTTGAATAAGCGTTCACGTATGTCTTTATCATAGGAACATCAAGCAAGTGATACGGATTTTGCAATGATACAAAAAGCGTTGGCACTATTTCCACAAACCAAGGTACATTGTTGCCCGCGCCGTACGGTGCATGCCAATTTAAGCGGTTAGTGGTTTTATTTGATGCGTTTTCCACGTTACCCACGTAGATAACCAAATCGTATTTGCTTCTGAATTCTTCAACCGTTTCCATATGCATCGGTTTGCTGAAGTCAAATACTTCTTCTTCATAAGGAATAACTTCAAATCCTTCTTCTTCCAAAAGTGATTTAAATTTATTAAGTACTCTTTCCTCGGAAGGAAATTTACCAAGGACCTGAAAAAGTATACGTTTATGCCTTAAAGGAGAAATAGGAAGTAGTCCTTGGCTATCCTTCACAAGTGTTACAGCCTCATCAGCACACTTTCTCGCCCAATCAGCATGCTTAGGACTTCCGATAATGTCTTTTTTGCTTTCCTCTGGAATAAGTTTTCCTTCGGCTTGTTTCTTGTGAAGTTTGATTGCGGCTTTTGCCGCAAGTATTCTTGTTACAGCTTCATCAAGACGAGTCTTTGAAAGAATACCTTCTTTCAAGCCATCTTTCATATATTCAATATCTTCTACATAATCTTTGTTGAAAAGCAGCATATCGCAGCCGCATTCTATACAGTAAGGAACGCTCTTTTTCCTATCCATTGCACAAAGGAAACCTACCATTGGCGATGCATCGGAAATAATCATTCCGTTAAATCCGAGTTTTTCTCTAAGGAGATTCTGCAAAAGCTCAGGTGAAAGAGGCGCAGGCATAAGCTTATCCGGATGTTGTGGGTTAAATTTTTTCTGATATTCCGGCATCGCTATGTGCCCTGCCATAACCGTTAAGGCTCCTTCATCTATAAGGGTTTTGTAGATGTCTCCGTAAGTATTATCCCATTCTTCGATGCTAAGTGAGTTAACGCTTGTTAAAATATGTTGGTCAACTTCGTCCACACCATCTCCCGGGAAATGTTTTATCGAATATGCCATGTCATTTTCTTTCATGGCACGGATGTATTCTCTTGCAAATGCTTTTACTCTGTTTTTGTCACTACCGTAAGTTCTTACATTTGTGATAGGGTTATGATATTCCATATCAATATCGATAACCGGAGCGAATGCGTAGTTGCATCCAACAGAGCCTGCTTCTTCCGCGCAGATTTTGCCGAGTTTGTATGCTTGCTCTTTGTCATTTGTTGCAGCTACCTGAAGCTGTTTACCAAAGGCTGTTCCCTCGATTAAAAGTCCGTCTGCGCCGGCCTCTAAGTTTGCGGCCAAAAACATAGGTATTTTGGCATTTGACTGCAAATATTTATATGCCTTGGAAATTTCTTCCGTTTCAGCTGTTCTGAACATAAGCCCGCCCGGAGCTCTATCCAATATTTCATGCTGTAAATATCCTTCATTTGATGAATATCCGATTGGGAAGAATAACTGACCGATTTTTTCATCTTCAGTCATGCTTTCCAATGTTTTTTCCACCCATTCTATATCTTCATCCGAAAGGAAAAATGGATTTCCCTTTAAGTTGATATTTGACATTTTTGTCATCCTTCCTATTCTTATTTATAAATTCTCGGGAGCTTTTACGCTCTTTTTAAAGACTTTTTTGATATTTGCGATCCATCCCGAACCTTGAGCAGCTACAACGTTTAATACAAGAATGAATATACCCGTTATAACCGTTGATATTGCCGCACCGAGTTCCGATGAAAATACGGCACTGAGTGCATATGACAAAATGCTGAGGGTCAAGGCACCCATAATGGTTCCGATTAAGTCACCGCAAAAGCCTGCTAACATAAGTCCGATAAATACAGGAAGGATGTTAGAGAAAAGTTCTCCCGCAGTGGTGAGTGATGTAAATGATGCATCGTGGTTTGAATTTGTTGCATACATAATTGTTGCAAATCCAAAAATAAGTCCACTGAAAATATATGAAATAATTACATTTTTCTTTTCGTTAATACCGATATTTACGGCTGCCTGCTGGTTGTTATTAAGCAACTGTGACTGTTTTCCCGAAACCGTTACATAGCTGTATATGCCGTAAATTACAA
>JAEEGH010007861.1_pt1 | contig 25458 bp, 32 predicted proteins | sample 9134181 | NCBI WGS metagenome assembly JAEEGH01 (sample SAMN16246544, study PRJNA631951) | gut metagenome | biome: gut microbiome; feature: rumen; material: DP-attached | host: Bos | place: Iran: Karaj | collected 2018-10
TTCTGTTGGATTCCAGCCACGCATACAGTTATAACGTACGAGAGTATTTCCGTTCCAATCAACGCCTTAACTGATAGTTTATGATCCGATGAGTACTTTGATTGGCGCTGAAGGATCATTGAAAGCGGTTGTAATCTTCTGTTTCTGAAGATCTGTTGTTCCTGAATTCATCAGAGCTATTGCTTTTGAAGGGATTCCGTTTTTTGTAAGATATTGTTTTACGGAAGTAGATTCTTTAACTCCTCTCGGTAGATAGATTATCTGGCCGCATTCAGGGCGTGCTTTATAGACTTCGATAACAGTTTTGCATACAACCTGAAGTTTTGGTGAGCTGTCTACTATTTTGGACAGTTCAGGAATCTTGATTCCTTCTCTAACATCATATTTTTCTTTTACTAAGGCAGGAGAAATCATATTCATTCTAAGGTTATTCATTCCTTTAAATATGTCTCCAAGTGATCGTGTCATAGCAATTCGCCCGATTTCTCTTTCGCAAATTTTATTCTGTAAATCGGTCATCTCAATTTTTAAAACATGTGTTTCTTTTTCAGGACGTTTTATATTTGCTTCTTCGGCATCAACTTTGTCTATGTAGTTCTGAATAATCTGCTGCAGGGCATAGAGGGAGCGAAAGCTTTTCATTACAGTTTTCTGAACAACTTGATTTTTATTGTTTACGGTCCATTCAAGCTTGATTTCTGCAAATTCGTTAAGAAAATCATTGATTGTTCGGTACCCCATATCGGAAAAATCACGGCCACCTACAAAAAGAAGCATTGAATATATTTCCATTGGGGAATTAGTAAACGGGGTAGCAGTAAGAAAAAACACATTTTTTCTTTTATTGTGAAAATGAATATAGTCAGTAAGAGCAAGCATTTTTAGGGCTCTTGAAGATGATTCTCCAAAACCAAGTCTTGAAAACTCCGTTGAGCTGCCTGAAGCTTTCCTTATAAGATTTTTATATCGGTGTCCTTCATCAACCAGTACAAGGTCTGCACCAAGAGAATCAATCATAACGTATTCATCTGCAGGAAGTTCTTCTAGGGGTAACAGTTCCTTTTCTAAATGCCTTTGAGAAATCATATTTCCTATGGTCACACTGATTGAGGTTCGAATGAAGTCCTCGTCATAAAAGATTTTTTCAAGAGCTTCTGCAGTACAAATTGATATAGAATAGGCTGATAAAAGAAAGCTATCATTTTTCTCTTCAAAAACTGCATCCATCCTCATGGAATCGATAACATCTTTGTTTAAGTTGTCCAGTTCATTAACTTTTATATCAGGAAAAAGTTCTTTTGTGTCGTGAATCCATTTTGGATAAACAGCTTTTGGAACGATGATTAGCGGTCGTTTGCATTTTCCATGCTGCATCTGATATACAATGGCGGCAATTCCTGTCGCAGTCTTTCCGACTCCAACATCGTAGGCAAGAAGTCCGTTACCTTTTGTACAAAGAAAAGCAATGCCTTTTTTCTGCTGCTCGTGAAAGACAAACTTTTTTCCATCGAATTTGCCGGAGAATCCTTCTATTGAGTAATCAAAGTTCTTGTAATCAACTTCTTCAAAGGAATTAAAAGTTCGGTTCCAGTCATCTTCAACTTTTGTTTTTGTTTTCTCATCAAGTCCTTCGTGAAGAAATTTGTCAAAAAGGTTTTCAGCAGTTTCCATTCTAAGGATTTTAAGCATGTCATTTTCTGTTTCAGACAAACTCCTGTTGTTAAAGGGAATACATTCTGTATAATCAATAATATCTTGCCATGAGATTTCTTCAGGGAAGTCAGTTTTAGAAACAGGAGAAGAAAGCCAGTCAATTACTCTATAATCATTGTCTCCTGCAACCCAGTATAAAAAATTATATTTCAGCTGCAAATCAGTAATAACGGAATGTACCGAAAAATGTATGTCTGCTATTGTTTTTCTTTCCATAAAAAATCACTCCTGTGTTTTTAGTTTGGAATGTAAGTTGCCTTGTTTCGGACCTGTTTTTTTACCCACGATTTATGCTTTTCATATTCCCTTTTACCAGTAAATATCCAGAGTACATCAATCGGACGTTTAGTGTTGAACACTGGTTCGGGTGCGTATCCATCAGTAAAGTAAATGAGCCCATCATATTCAGGGTGAGAGCCGTAATAATCTGCGGCAGGCTGAAAGTTTGTTCCTCCGCGACCACTGATTTTGACTTCCTGTTTTGCTTTTTTGAAAGGAATCGGTTCTTTTGTCTTTAGTTCATGGTCAAACTGGATAACATCAAGTTTTTCAATTCCATTTTTGAAGAACCTGTTTATGACAGAGAAGAAATTTCTTAATGAATTTGAAGTGACAGATCCGCTTACATCTACTGCGATTAAAAGATTTGTTGAAAGATTATAGCGGCTTCCCATGTATGCAAAGCCAAAACGTCGGCTAGGACGCATTCTTGTTAGGCTTCTTTTACTTGAAAGTATTGAGGTTTTAAAAAGAGAAAGTATTTTCTGATAATCCAGCGCAATTACTTTGCTGGCTTTTATTATTTCAATTAAATTTCCTGATAGTGTTCCCCATGTATTTGATGTTTCTGCTATTTCGATAATGTCGTTTATGTCACAACAGATATCTTCATCTTCTTCCCAGAGAGCAGAGAGTTGCTCCTCTGATGATTGTTCATTAACCCAACCTTTTTTTGTAGTTGTTTTTTGTGAAGATGAATTGCTCCCAGATGATTCAGAAACAGATTCCATGTCCTCATCTGGCGAAGGGGAACTGAAATCTGGTGGTATTACCGATTCTCCTGAATTTGCATTTTTTTCAGGAGGTGTTGAAAGTATTGCAAATACCTTATTGTAGTATTCTTCAAAACAGAGATTTTTCGGTAACGGCCATTGGTTTACTCCAGGTAACAGAACTGAAGTTTTGTAACAGTCAACAATAGTAATGTTACTTGCATAGGTCAAAACTTTTCTGTTTGGAAAAGGAGGAAGCCTTTGATAAGGATGTTTAAGAATAATGCGGATTACCTCAATTTTAAGATATTCCATTATTTGTTTATCTGAGATTTCTTCTATTATGGTGGGATTATATTCGATTCTTCGCCGGCCTGTTCGTAATGGAATCTTAATTTGATTATTAGCAATCAGTTCGTGAGTGCAATATGCTGCAAAGAGAAGAGGATCGGTGAGAAACCAGAATTCAGTTATATTTTTTAGACGTTGTTTTATATCCATTGTTATAGAACTCCCTTCAGTTATTCATACTTGCTGTATCCGGGAAGACAACCGTTATTTAATATTTCAAGGTCTCTCCAGTCCGGCATATATTGATTGAGTAAAGCCGCAAAAAGAGGCCCATGATTCGCCTGTTCCAGATGACAAAGTTCATGCAGAATCACATATTCAAGACATTCTTTTGGTTTATAGACAAGATCTTCATTCAGCATGATTTTGCCGGTGGAAGGTCTGCACCAGCCCCATGCAGATGTGCTTTTTCCAATGAACCAGCTGCTGCACTTTAAGCCTGTTATCGTTTCCCATTTGGGCATGAGTTTTTTTATTTCACTTTTGAAGGTTTGTTTCATTGAGGATTTGAGAAAATCTTTCTTCTGTTTTTCAGTAGATTTTTCCGGTAGGGACAGAATTATAATCTCATTTCGTTCAATAAAAAGTTTTTGTGGTGAGGGGATGATAATCACACCGTGCTGTTTTCCCCATAGTACTTGTAATTTCCAGACATCATGTCCATTATATTTCATCTTTACTTCCTACTCTCTGCTTATATCGTTTTTATGAACTCTGTTAGTCGTTTATTAAGAGTAGGGCAGTTTGTAATAATGAAAACAATCGTAGACGGATATCCCGAGGAAGAAAAAAGATTTACAAAGTGGGCGGCTGTCTCCCGGAGTTCTTCAGTTTCTAAATATTCAAAATAAGCGGTAAGATTTTTGGATATTCTGTTGATTTCTTTCTTTTCATAGGCTTCGCTTTCTATCAGTCTGAAAATAGAATCATTTAAAGTTGCAAGCTCATGAGTTTTATATTTCTTTAGAAAAGATTTTACTTTATCGAATGAATCAAGAAGAATGTCTTTTGCAGTTATATAACGGGTTTTTGACATCGAGGCAAACAATTTAGAGCTAGCCGCCATTCCTACGATACCTGCAATTACAGATTTTAATAAAGCATCCGGCTGATTGTTCTCGATAATTTTTGCAACTCTTTCCCATCCACGACGATCAGGAGTCTTTCCAAGGCCCTGGTCTTCACGCTTAAATTCAGAACCATCGAGCATATCCGGATTTTCAGCAATAAAATCAATTACACGGGAATCAAGATTCTGCTTTTGTGCCCAAACAAGCCATTCAGATACGGTTGGTTTGAATTCATATATGTTGAAACGACTGACAAGGGCTGGATCTAAGTCTGTAAGCTGATATTCTTCTCCGTCATTTACAGCACTTATGATTCTGCTGCCTTCTGGAAGTGATTTCCCTGCCAAAGTTCGGTTTAGAGTAAGGTCCATAATAGTCTGAAGAACTTCCGGACGGGCACGGTTCAACTCATCAAGGAAAAGAACAATTGGTTTGTTATCAGTAGGGAACCAGTAGGGGAGCATGAAATCAGTTTTTCCTGTTATTTCATTGAGACGAGGGAGGCCGATAAGGTCTCCGGGGTCGCTCATCTGCCCAAGAAAAAGTATAACAACTTTCTGACCACGTTCTTCAAAGAACTGTTTTAATATTTGAGATTTACCGATTCCATGCTTTCCAGTAAGCATGATATTCTGATTTTCTGGAGTTATTTGAAGTACTCGTATTAACTGGTTAATGTTGATTACTACGGCCATAATAGGTTCTCCTTGTTTTCAGTAATAGATTTTACATAAGGGGAACTATCATTTTGTGATATTGTTTATTTTTTATTGAATGGCTTAAAGATGGCGAATAATATTTTGTAAAAAGTTAGACACACTATCATATTGACAGAAAATCAGAAAGGAAAAAGCCCGGAAGAACCAGAAACAAATCAAAAAAAAATCCCTGCCAGAAATATGTAATAGACCTTTCTGAAGAAGAAAAAATCTGCAGCAACTGCGGAATAAAAAATGGTAAAGGTTCGTGAAATCGTCAGCGAAAGAATCGTTCATGTTCCTTCATCAGAATACATCGAGGAAGTTCACCGTTATGTTTACGAGTGTCAAAACTGTCTTGATGAACTGGTCATTAAAAGTTCATGAAAGGCTCAAGCCTCTGGAAACTCTTCTTAATTCAGAACTGAAGAAGACAAAACTTAGATATAATCCAAAGCCAGAAGGTGAAGCATACCCTAAAGAAAAACTACTTTCAAGGGTGAAGAATGGAGACTTCTTACAAATCAGTACTATACAAAGTATGCAATAAGTAATCATGGAAGAGTGGCCTTCTTAGACAAAGATGGATTGTATCATGTGCTTGAGCAGCATAATAAAGTTCATCGGACAAAGAAATAATTTTACAATATCACTGTATGATAGTACCTCCGTCTATACTTTGAGATAGACGGAGGTTTTTTATGTCTTTAATTTTAAGTGCGGTGGTTTCATTTCTGGTATCTTTATCAACCTGTTTTGTTTTCTTTCTGATTATCAAGAAAAAGAAAACAGAAGAGAAACAAGAGAAAAATATTCAGCCGGTAGCACCATTACAGAACGGTGAACTGGAAGAAAAAGATGCAGATCATAGCGAGCCAATAAAAGATTTTTCATTCGACAACTTCTATGCTGATGATCCGACTTTTGTCAGAAAGATGAAATCGATGCTAGATGATTACTCGGTTACAAATCCAGTTATTTTGAGAGGGCCGACCGGTTCGGGTAAGACTCATTTAATGCGGGCTTTTGAAAACTATCTTTTAGAAAAAGATCCTTCGAAGAGGATTCGCTTTATTTCGGCGGAAACGTTCACTAATGAATTTGTAAATTCAATAAAGCAAAATACAATAAGTGGTTTTAAGGAAAAATATAGAAACTTGGATGCCTTGTTTATTGATAATCTTAATTATCTTAGTTTCAAACCTTCCACTCAGGAAGAATTGTTTTATACGCTATCAGAATTACTTGAGAAAAAGGCTTTTATATGTTTTGGAGTAACTACACCGATTTCCCTAAAAGAAGGATTTTCTGTCAGATTAATTCGTTTAATAAAAGGCATCCTGATAGATATGCCTTACCCCGGTTTTGAAACTAAACGAAGAAAAATCATACAAATCTTCGAAAAGGCGAACTGCTTCATAAACGGAGATCTTGTTGATTATCTGGTAAAAACTGAAGTTGGCTTTAATGAGCTAACTGGAATATGCCAGAAAATCATCCTCATGAAAGAACTGAAGGGTAAAGGCTGCGTGAACCTGAAGATTGATGATATCAAAGATTTGCTAAATTAAAATTTAGATACACAGCTTTCTGTAAACAACTTTCAGGGAAATAAGAATATCGCCCTTGTTTGAGAGATGGAAAACAATTTGTACGAGAGAGGCTTGGGCAGCATTAAAATATTACAAACAAGACTTTCCCCAGAATTAAATGCAGATGAATTTTGTTTATAGGAGGAATATATCTAAATGGGAGACTTATATATTAACTGTCTGAAAATTGATTGGTCTGTAATAAGCGAAAATTCTTACTTAAGGAATATTCATTCCATAGCAAGGCTTCAGAAACTTAATTTTGAAAAACCGGTCACTATTTTTTCTGGAGAAAATGGTTCTGGGAAATCTACATTACTAGAGGCTATAGCAAAGAATTATGGTTTTAATGCAGAAGGTGGCAGTTTAAATATGAATTTCAATACTTACGATGACACCTCTGAATTAGATAATGCTATGACTCTTGCAAAAGGAGGAATGAAACGCTCTGGATATTTTTTTAGAGCTGAGAGTTTTTTTAATGTTGCCACAGAGTATGAGAACTTAAGAACTTTTGGAGGAGGACATACTCCTAAATATCATGAAATGTCTCATGGCGAAAGTTTTCTTCAATTTATGGAAAGCTTTAATTCTCCCGGTTTGTTCTTACTTGATGAACCCGAAGCTGCTCTTAGTCCTAACAGACAAATGGAACTGCTTTTGTTCATTAATAAAATGATTCAGCGCGAGTCACAATTTATAATAATAACGCATTCTCCTATTCTGCTTGCTTTCCCCAATGCAGATATATGTAATTTTTCTGAAAGTGGGATAAAGAGAATTTCTTACGAAGATACAGAATCCTATAGAATTATGGAATTGTTCATCAATCACAAGGTTAGTATTCTAGAAAATTTGTTTAATAATTCTGAGCTGGAGTAAATTATGATTTACATAACCGGTGATACTCACAATACCGAAGACATGTCAAATCTCTCATCAAAGAATATGAAGCTTTGCTGTATGGAACAAAACACTGATTTTCATGCAATTACAGCTGCAATTGTTCTTGGTGATTTTGGGCTTCCATGGAATTCTGACTGCACAGTTGATGAATCTGGTATCCATCCGACAGACCATACAGACCGGTATCTTCTCAAATGGTATATCCAGAAGCCTTTCAAGATTCTGGCTGTTATGGGCAACCATGATAATTATGACATTATCGAAAAACTGCCAGAAGTTGAAATGTATGGCTCTACGGCACTGAAAGTTAGCGATAACGTGTTCTATCTCAAACGAGGAGAAATCTACACCATCGATGAAAAAAGCTTCCTTGTTCTTGGCGGTGCAATGAGTGACGATAAAGCCTGGCGTAAACCGCATGAATCCTGGTGGGAGCAGGAAGAGTGGAGTGAAGAGAAAAAGGAATCCTGTTTCGCAAAGATAAAAGAAAACAACGAATTTGATTATGTTCTCTCACATACAGGTCCGTCAGCAGGCATTGCCCTGACAGATGATTTCTTCTGCAATGAAGAAAACCTGAAACAGCTCCATCGCGATTCCAATGTCGTTCTTAATGACAAAATCGACTCATCTATCTCATATAAGAAATGGTTCTTCGGGCACTGGCACAGCGACTGGGGATATGAACATTACAATGAATCAAAATACGTTCCGCTGTATCATCAGGGAATCGTATTATAATGAAACTATAGTTCCGTCAAAGACTTTCTTTACAAGATGTACAGATAACGGAAGTGCATAATCAATACTCTGAAGAAGACGCTGTTCTTCGGCAGAATATCTGACTTTATCCTCGGTATACATAACCCCGGTTGTATCATTAATTGCAATCTGCATATTCAGAGAAGAAATAAATCTGTAAGTCCAACCGGGTTTCTGTTCCATATTGCACCTGGAAATATTAGTTTAACTCTATTTTTTCAGCCATTTCATGAACAGCATCTTTCCAGCGTTTTACTAAGTCAGCAGGTTCTAAAGGTTCTGCATCTTTTCCCCAGCCTAAAATCCAGCGCAAGATTGGCTTAAACTGACTTGCCTCAAAGCTTAATATATAGCCATCATCACATTCTTCAATCGTTTGCTTTGCACCCCAGATTCTGTCTTTAGAATAAAGCCAGGCATAACTGTCTTTAGAAAATTTAATCTTGTAAATCTGAGGATTTTTATCATTAAAACAACCAAAGTTACCAACAACAAAATTCTTGAAAGTATAATTTTTAGGGAGAACAAATTTTCCTGCAAGTTCAAGAATTGCAACGCTAGAAATTCTTGAAAGATTGAACAGTCTCATTCCTTCATGTTTTTGTCTGAGACAATAAGCCCATAGATCCCATATTCCGTTATCAAATATTAACTGGTATGGCTGCACCTTATATATTTCGCTTTTAATTTTTACTTCCGAGGTATACTCAATCTGGAGGACAGCATTCGTACCCATTGCCTTGTATATTTTATCCCAGATTTCTGTTTTGATATTTGCTTCGGGCGCTCCCATAAAAAGGATCCGAGAATAGTTTGCTGAATTTGTATTTGTATTTCTGAACGACCGTAATTTCTCTTCTTCTTTTGTTAGGAACTCTCTTGCTTTTTCATAAACTGGAGAATCTTTTATAGAATCAAGAAAACTTGAAATAATAGAAATTTGTTCTTTTTTTTGAGCTTCTGACAACTCCTTTTTGTCTATTTCCTGAGATATTTTACTTTGCTCAGCATAGGTATTGTTATAAAAATATTTTCCTTCAGAATCTTTCTCTACACAATACTCATTCAATTGATCTGGAAGCCATTTATAAAGATTCTGGAATGAAGCACCTTTTTTAAGTCCGTTTCTGATAAGAAGTTCTGACATATCTTTGATAGAGAGGTGCTGCTTATCATATTTTAAAGCACGTATAATAAAATCAATTTTTTCAGCCTCGTTCTGAGACTGTCTCTTAGGTTTTTCTACTTTTGCATTTTCTTTCAGAAATTCTTTTATAAACTTTCTTATTTTTTCATTAGATGGTTTAGGTCCTTCTTCATCTAAAAACATTTCCCAACGCCATTCAAATTCTTCAATAAGAATTTCGCGTTCAGTCTTGGAAATTTTAAGTTTATTCAGTTCTTCATCAAGAATTTCTTCCACATTTTTCATAATACCCCTAATATTCTCATTTTTTGAGAATCTCATTGTATATTATAAAGCCGTATTTTAAGAAAAACAAGGGAGGTTTTTATGAAGACAGAAATGAAAGTCAGAAGAAATACTTATTCTGAGTTTATTGAATTCGAGCTTCAGGATGTAGTAGCTGCAAATGTAAAACGTTGTATAGCTGAGTCTGGCTTTACTGTAGATGAAATCTGTATCAGAACCAATCTTTCTGTTGCAACTATCAACCGTCTTAAAGCGGGAAAAAATCTCTCTTTTCACAGTATATGTGCTCTTGCAGAAGCATTGAATAGAGACTGGAGAGTTTTCTTTATGTAAAAGCATAACTTGGATAATTAAGAAAACTATCACGAAATGATAGTCAACCTAAATAATAATTTAATGGAGGAAATACTATGGGTAGAGACACGGTAGCAGACATGAGAAGAAGACGGCTTAGGAGGCTTAAAAAAATGAGTAACTCTTCAATTACTTATACTAAGGATGAACCTTATGCAATTTGTTTTTATCTCTATAACCTTTTTGAAGAAAAAACAAATACAAATGTAATTAATGATAATGATGAAGCCATAAAGGTTTTTCTTGAACACACAGAAAATCTGAATAAGACAGAACGCTTAAAAGCTGTCTTGAAGAAGGAAATTCATAATCTTGAAAAACAAAATAAATTAAAACGACTCACAACTCCTCCATCAGAAGAACTGAGTTTTGAAGATGCAGATATTCCGTATGAATATGAGCAGGATAAAAAGGTTGAAAGAAGTATGCGTCATTCTGAACGAGCAGATGAAATTATGATCGACCTTCACCGCGTTTTGTATTGTTCTGAAAAGCCTGTATTTTCTTCCATAATAAATACCGTTATTTTCGGAAAAGAAGATGACATCTCTTTAAGTTCTAGTATGAATCTTTCAAAGAAACAGAAAGAAGCTGTCTTTGATGTATCAAAAACAAGATTTCTCATTGATAATGTAAATCTTTCAGAAAATGAAGCCCGCTATATACTTCTAGAGTGCCGTCTTGATACAAATGAAGATTTACGTTGTCTTTCCCGCAGTTGTGAAAATGAACTCCGCAACAGCATTCCAGAATTGCTTGGTATTACAAAAAAAGAACTGACCTATATGCTCCGTAGTGACCAGAAATTAAAATCTTTCGGTTTTATTGATGGTGAAGGTGATTATGATTCTTCTCTGAATGAATGCATTGAATCTCAGAGTATTGAACCCTATTTCAGTGATCTGTTAAAAACCTTAGACTGCAGCAATGCTTATTCCCTGGATAGTTTCTCCGTAAAGCAGGAGTCTCTGGAAATTTGCAGCGATTTATTGAATGGTAAAAACCCGGTTTCTATTCTTTTTTACGGTAAGCCGGGCAGCGGAAAAACTGAACTTGCAAAATCGCTCTGCAAGCAGACTGGAAAACAGGTTTATATTTTCAAGAATGAAGCAGAAACAAATGAAAGGTGTAATGTTTTAGGCCGCCTTGTTTGTCTTCTTTCTATGGAGCGTAAAGACTCAATATTGATTGTTGATGAAGCAGATTCTCTTTTAAGAACTATGGATTTCAGTTTTTTTGGAATTTCTCCCTCAAGAACAAAAGGTACAGTCAATAAGATGCTTGAAAATAACAGGGACAAAGTAATTTACATCATAAACCATCAGCATCAGATTGATGATTCTACTCGCCGTCGCTTTACTTTCAGCATACGTTTTGAAGCCATGCCTAAAAGTATGATGAAAAATATTGCAGAGCAGAGACTTGAAGGGTTGGATATTACCGAAAATGCCAAGACTGAATTAGTTTCGATGCTTGATAAATATCATCTTACAGGCCAGAGTGTAGAAAATATTGTGAAAACAATTGATGCAATGGAATGTAAGGACGAAGATACTCTCTTAAAAAAAGCAGATATCGTAATGAAAGAAAATTCTCTTTTACTTAACGGCAAGAAAAAGAAAATGCGCGACAGGGTAAAGGCAGAATATGATTTGCGTGTTCTTAATGCTTCCATGAATCCTGGCGAAATTGTAAATATGGTTCAGAATGCAGCCAAATTTGCAGAAAGGAATAAGAATACTGAAAACGGTATACGAATGCTTTTTTATGGTTTAAGCGGAACTGGAAAGACAGAACTTGCCCGTTACATTGCAGAACAGCTTGGAAAAGAAATTATTCTCCGCCGCCCGAGTGACATTTTAAGTCCATATGTAGGTCAGGATGAACAACATATCCGCGAGGCTTTTGAAGAAGCTGAACAGAATGATGCTATTCTTCTGTTTGATGAAGCAGATACTTTCTTCTATGACAGAAATCAGGCGCAGCGCACCTGGGAACGCTCCCTTGTAAATGAATTTCTTACCCAGATGGAAGAGTTTACTGGCATCCTTATTTGTACTACAAACCTGCGCAACATAATGGATCCTGCTATGCAGCGCCGTTTTCACATGCTTGTTGAGTTCAAGCCTATGAAGTTTGACGGAATTAAAATCATGCTCGAAAAATATTTTCCAGATTATCATCTTTCAAATAAAGAAATTGAAGAACTGGAAGATTGTGAAAGTGTAACCCCAGGTGACTTTGGTGCCCTTTCCAGCCGTATCCGCTTTATGAATCCAGATGACGTAAAGTCAGAATACATTCTGGATGAACTCAAAAAGCTTCAGGTAGAAAAGAAAAAGCAGTGGAAGGATGAAGGCTACACAGGAGATTCTGAGCATAAAATGGGATTCCATCTGGAATAAAGTAAAACTGGAGGTATTTATGGCAGATTTTGAAGAAAGACATTTGAAGATTTCATTCGATGAATTAAATACAAAGCTGAACAATTGTATTCAAAAAATATTGAAAGCATCTTTCATGGAAAACAAAGATTCAGTGAACGACTTTGAAATCTGCCTCAATGAATACAGTCAGCTTAGAAAAGATTTTCAGGAACAAGGCTTCTGTTACGATGAAAATCTATGCGGGCACTTCGATAAAGAAGCAGAAGAAAATGTTCAATTAAGAAAGCTTGCCTTTGATATAATCAAAGAAAAACTTCAGTTATTGTACGAAAATCCAGAAATAAAATTACGCAAACAAATTGCAGACCTTCTCTGGGACTTTAGAGAGCAGGTCGAACTCACAATGCCATTTAAGATTTATGCACTATCAAGATTTTCCTCAGCTTTACCTTATTATATTCCAAAAGAAGAGCTGGAGAAGGGGAGCGGATTATATATAGAAAAGAAAGAAATTAAATGGCGTTTTGTAGGGTTTGCCGAAAACATTTTTGAAGCCTGGTATTATGTTCAACAGAATACATATGCCGGTGTAAATCCCGAGATGGGACATAAATATGTTTGCCATCTTCTTTCCGACCCCTCCGATGAAGGTTATAACGACTTTGTAAAAATCGAATCAGAGTATTACACAGAATACTTTGATTTATATGCCCCAAGTCCTATCGGACAAAGATTTGGTTATAGAAAAACAGAGGCGATTTGTTTTTTCTGCGGCAAAAGATTTGAAGGTTGTGGAAATCATATTTTTCCTATCAATTATTTTAGTGATAGGTCATATAATTTTAATCGTGCCTGCGATGAGTGTCATGAAAAATTTGTTGGGCCTATAAAACGAAGCAAAAGGCCTCGCATGACTAAAGAAGAAAAGACCGAACGTGAAAATAAACTCACAGGATTAAGAATAAAGTATTTTCTTGAAATGCCTAAGTTTGAGGACTAGCTTATGCTAACAAATGATAATGATGAATTAAATTTGTCATTGCGCTGGGACAAGCAAGAATTACTCGTAGATAGTCATAAGACCTTTTGGAAGAACTTATTTCTTGATGTTCAAAAATTAACAAATCCAAAATCTAATTCTAATTTTCAGGATTTGCTGAGTTCAGAAATAATAAAAAACATAGAATCCTTGTTAGAAAAAATATGCATACATTATAACCTTGCATTTTCAAAAGAATGTCATCATAACTATTATGAATACGGTCTTCAAATCTGTAATCCTATTAATAGTTTCTGTAAAGATGAACTAATAATTCATGTATCTTCGCAAACAATTGAAGTAGAAGTAAAATTACCGAAGCCTAGTATTATAATTGGTACAGCTGCTACAATATGGAGTTACGTAGAGTTTGATAATTATATCAATGTAACATGCGAATTATTATTTGATAAACAGCAGCTTTCAGACCTGCTGTTTGAGCAGATGAGAATTGATGACTGTGACTCTAATTTAACTCTCAAAACTATTGAAATTGCAAAGAATTCTATCCAGAGTTTATATACATCTATTAAAGAAAATGAAAAAAAATTAGTTCAATATGAACTTTATTCTACTCTGTATCTTAGAGGAAAAAAAATCTATATTTTACACAAAGAATTTCTGGAAGATCCCAGGATTCTGATAAATGAATTAAAAATGTAATTTCTGAGTTATAAAGAAGGAAGAAAACATGCTGATTGATCGATTTTACATAATCAAAACAGGACAGACTCATCCTGCTGATAATAACAAAATCTATTGGTATGAAGATATCGAAATCAAAGAAGGTGATTTTGGCTATAAGAATTATCAGGAAATGCCTTCAGAATATCCAATTTTCACAACCTTTGAAGAAGCTGAAGCTGCCTGTAAGGGAGACTGGGAAGGAGAGCTTTTTGAATATTGCGATGACTTTGCAAAAATAATGGAGTATACCTATCATTATTATCACGGGTATTTGTTAAGTCATGAATGGCTTTATTCACATGAAGAAGCAATTCGTCAAAAAGTTGAAAGCAAATACGTATATGAATTAGTCAACGAAAAAGAATATCCTGTTCCTGAAGGAGTTAATGAATGAGTATTTTTAAGAAACTAAGAAGCTGGTATTACGAATTATGGGATTACATAGATGAATCTGAATATGTCCTGATTAACAAAAAAGGGAAGGTTGTTGCAATTATTGATAGACTAAATCCCATTACGTATACAATCTTAAGCCACATTTTTACTGAATCACATGATATATATGCTACGAAGGAAGAATATCTTAGACTTTATCCGAAATATGCTAAAAAGCATATTTTTACGGAAACTGAGTTCGGACAGAATTACATTAAATTTTCAAAGTTCAAGTATTCTGATTCCAGTATGCGATTTGAATTGATAAATGAACAGATTGATTATAATGATAAATCGATTCAACATAATCAGGAATCTAAAGATGACAGCTATACACTTGGCGATATTTTGAAAAACGTTTAAAGCAGTGTAACAAAATGGGATTTATTCCACCTCAATATTAATCTCAATATAAAAACTATCTTCTGTAAGTTGTATAACTTCATCCAGCGCCATTCTGTGTTCTTCAAGCAAACAATACATTGGATAAGAAAGTTTTTCTTCCCTCAAAGCTTTCCATGGTAAGTGAACATCTTTGTTCAGCTGCCATTCAGATACATCTAATACATGGCCTTTGCATATATGCTCAGAGCAAACTTCAGAGTAAAAATCATCTCCATTTGGTAATTCCATACCGCAATAAAGCGTGCCTTCAATACAGTAGTCAGGGTATTCTTCTGCAATCGGTGAAATTTTCTTATCCAGATCCTGAATCTTTTGAATCAATTCAAGGTACTTTGTATGAGAAACATCACTTACTTTAAGAATTTTTTCTTTGTTCTCTTCAGTCCATCTAAACTTATGATTTTTATTAAGAATCTGGTTCCATCGTTTCCAATACAGTTTGTCTAAAAACTTATCTTCCGTTTTTAAAAGTTTTTCTGCGTATTTTACTCCTGGAAAATAATAAGTACAGGAAGTTATGTGTCGAATCTTTTGTTTAATCTTTTTCATCTTTTACCTCACAAAAAAGATTTTACATAAACAGATTCTCATTTTATGAGAATGGTTAGTGATATAGTTCTTGAGAAAATAAATTATGGAGGTGAAGTTATGGAAGATGCTGTAACAAAAGTAAAAAGAATGCTTAAGGAAATTGAAGATTATTATGAGGACATGTTAAAAGAAGCTGGAGAGCTGATAGAAGAGGGTAAAAGAATTTGTGAAATTGAGAATACCAGAAAAATACAAAGCGAGGAGAAAACTTATGGAAAAGACTAATGGAAGTTTTGAATTAACAAAAGATGGAATTACTCTTTATGTAAACTGGGATAAGAAAAACTATCAAGTCTCTTCAACCATAGGCGGGATTCAGTTCTCAGAATACAGTCACATGATGTTTATGTGTCCCAGATTTTTTACTGAAGAAGATGTCAGAAAAAAGTGCGTAGAATTAATACCGGATTTCCTTTTTGCATACAGAATCATTTCGGAAAACAAGGATTATTTTAGCGAAAAGGAAACAAGTCTCATGCAAATGAAAAGCAAGATGCATGAAGAAATACAAACACTCAATGAAAAGAGGCGCGAACTTAAACAGCAGCTGAAAAACGGAACACTTCCTAAAAAGGAATATGATAAGCAATATTCAGAAATAAAATACAAAAAATCCGAAAGTGTTCAGACAATCTCAGATTTTATAACATGTACAGCAAAAGAAATAACTGTCTCAAATACCCGCTGTTGTAGCATCATAAATAATTATCTAAATGATATTCTCAAAAAATGAGAATGTCATGTTTTATATTATAGGCATAAGTCAGGAGGTTCTTATGAAAAAGACAGATGTTGATCCATTAGATATGTATACAAATGGTTTAAAAGGAATAACTCTTGCAGCTACTATGCTTACATTTTCTATTCTCTGCCAAGAGATAAAAGATGATTGGCCTGAATGTGAAAAGGTAAAAAAGGCTTATTGTAGTTTTGATAAATCAAATCGCAATGATTTAAAAGCTAAAAATATTTGCAGCTCTAAAACATCTAGTTTAGGGAAATCGTTTCTAAAAGAAATTAAGACATTTAAGCAATTACCGGAAGCGAAAGATGATGATCTTCAGGAGATGATTAAAAGCTCCATTGAAATTACAGCATCAATAATTTCATAAACAGGAGGAAGCCATGCAGAGATTCTGGTCTTATAATATAAAGCAAAACAATTATATTCCTACAACCTTTGAGCCACTTTCAACTTTTCCGACTATTGTTGATGCTAAAAATATGAAGGTGTGGTGCCGGTCGTGTCATCGCTGGGAAAGTATTCTGGCTTTTTCTCAAAATGTTCTTAAGTCTGAATGTAAGAAGCTTTATACAGGACCGTTTACGACTAATCATAGTGTATTCTCTTATGGTTTTGATATTTCGCAAAAAGATAAAACATTTAATATACGTATCCAATCTCAGATGGTTTCTACAAATTACCGTAGACTTTTGGATAATCACTTTGAAGTTAATTTGTATAAAAAAAAGCTATATAAAAACGGTAAAGAAACTTTTGAACGGGAAGAAATCTCAGGTCTTCTTTGCAAAGAAATAACAACTCAAATTATAGATGCTATTGGCTTAGTATATAAAAAACAGTATGGAATAAAGCCAACAGTTTCTTCTTCGCTGAAAGGTTTTCCGCTTGTACTGGGATATATGCTTTGTCCATTTAATGTGAACTTTTTCATTATTTGTCAGCACTGGGGTCTTAATCCTTATGATGCAGATTTTACATCCCTTTCTTCAGGAGATACCCCAAATGCAGAAAATGAAATGTTTGCCTGTCTTGGAATAAAACCTTCAAAAAGCATAAGAAAGCTGTATCAGAAATTCCCTCAGGGAATTATAAGCTATGCCGCTGCGAAAGAGCTTGGCATTACCGACGTAAACCTTTTAATGAAAAGTGCCAATCCAAAGTGGTATGCATTTTTTAAGTACTATATGATTTCCTGCAACAATGGAGAAATAAGATACGCTGTTCAAACTGCCCTTAAACAGTTTGTTCAGGATATGCTGGTAATTACAGACCAGAAAACTATATGGAATTCGCTGAACCGGACTGTAAACTGCCTGGTAGACAAGACGGTCTCGAATTTTTACATAACTGATGGAATGCAGATGTATTTAGGATATTCAGAGCATCTAACCGAGAAAGAAAAAAGAGAAATCCTAAGCGAAGGATTCAACAAATACACACATGATTTTCTATTGCGCCGGAATAATGAACTGAATGCAGAAATGCGACTTAATAGAACAGTTTCATCGTTTAAAAAGACAATAGACACTAATGTTACCTTTAATATTGAAAAGTCTTTTCTTGATCTAGAATATAAAGCAGGACCTTCCTTTAAGAAAAATTCAAAAGGTGAAATGGTGCCCGTTCCTGATGAAGAGCGATATTGTTTTTTTGTTGCAAGAGACAGTAACACCTTAAAAGTAATAGGAAGCGAAATGAACAATTGTGTAGGGTGGGGATATAAAACAGAAGTACTAACTCGACGAGCCACAATTGTTTATGCTATGTACCAGGGAAAATACAAAATCTGCATAGAAGTAACACCAAAGTTTTCGATACGTCAGGCCTATGGTCCCTGCAATAGTAATTTACAAGGCGAAGCCTATGAAGCCTATACTGAATGGTGTAAGGAAAAACATATTGTACGCCATAAAGCGTTTTCATTTTAAGAAAGGAGACCTACTTATGAGAACAATAACAGGAACAGCCGTTACACCTTATGGAATGTGCGGTTTTAGCTATGTAGACGAAGGCCTCCCAAAAGAGCAAGCTATTGCAAAGCTCAGGGAAGAAATGCAAAACAATCCGGCATTTTTGATGTTTCTTTCTACGCTGCCAAAACCAAAAAAGTATGAAGTTGTTAAGGAAATTGTAGATGCTGTAACTGGAGGAAAATAGTATGGAAAGAGAAAAGCCACACCATAAAAAAAGACCATTCGCAAAACTGTATGTATGGATTCGCGATGGATTTGATACTTATAAGGGTAAAAATCCTTTTAAGCTTCTGTTAAATGAAATTGCCTGCAGCATGTGGGACTTTCATGAAGCCAAAGATTTAGATATGTACTTTTTGAACAGACGAAAAACCCAGATAAATTATATCAGTTTCCCTCGATATCTTTTTTTGTCCAGATTTTTTAAGCAGGAATATACAAGTCAATGGTGGGACCGTTTTGCTGTTTATATTCCTACAAAAGATTTACCAAAAGGCCTCAGAATTGAAATCGTTATGTACAACGCAAATGATGCTCACGCAATGCCGAATTTATACCTCTTCCCCTATAAGCATAAAGTTCGGGAAGGTATTGAAAACAATTATGATTTAATTGGCCGTATAGAACTGACCGATAAACGCCCAGAATCGATAGATGATATTAGACCTCTAAAAGGTTATGAAGTTCCTATTGAAGTTAAGAGAGCAGTACTGGAATGGGCAAATGAATCAGACAACTGGGAAAATGCAAAATCCAACTGGGAGCGGGGTAAAAAGGGATTCATACATGATGTAGATATAAAAACAATCACCAACGAACAGATAATTGCACTCTTTCCATCTAAAGCAGTACGACAATATCTGACAAAAATAAACTGGCAGTTTAGCGACCGTGACCGAGAAATTCTCTATCGCTACCTTGCATTAAACGAAGAACCGGCTTATGAAGCTGATTACATTACTATTCCTTTTCCGTTTCGTAGCGGTGACCTTGTTCACGTAATTGGAAATGAAGAACAAATCGGTGTCTTCTGCAGCTGCAAAGATGATAAAGATTATGAAGAATGGGATAAAACAATTCATGAAAAATTAAGCGATGCCGCAGACTGGAGTGATAGCGGAATCACCCGAGTAGAGTTCTTATATCCTGATGGCAGATTCTCACATGAGCATCCATATTGCTTTGACCTGGAACCTGTTGCTTTTCCTAAAGACTCCATAAAAGGAGATCCATACAAAACTGCACTTACAATTGCTTCTGAACTTATCCGCGGTACAAACAGTTCTATAGAATGTTTGCAAATGTACTGTAAAGACTATGCAGAGAAAAACGCTAAGAACCACAAGTTGTTAAGGAGACGAAAGTGAAAATCTTACTCGTACAAGTCAAAGGTTTTGAAAATAATTCTCTTGAAAACGAAATTAAGGCTTTTTTTGAAAGCAAAAACTTCGAAGTAAAAGATAAAGCTTTCGACTTATCAGAGGCAGCAAAGATTCCAGAAGTTTTATTGAAGGACAGTGTTTCAATAGACTATATGATTGGGGTAGGGCTGGCAGGCTTTTTCGTTCTTTCAGAGACTAATTCAAATTCCAGAATTGTAATAAATCCCTGGATGTCACCTTCTCAAAATCTGTCGTATATAGAGTCTGTTTCTCCAGATTTACTGTTCACATTGAAAAATATGGAATTAACAACCTATGACTGGGTAGATGCAGAAATGAGGACGGCGGGTTACGGCATTTTTCAACCTGATGCGAACTCATGCGATAAAGACATGTTTCTTAAAATCTACGGAAGAAACATGAATGGATTTGAAAACTTTTCGCTTATGAAGGAGGAGAATCTTTTTGAAGAGTTAGAAAAATCTTTGAAATATTTCGAGCATATTGCTTCATCAAATTATTGGGGGCATATGCCAGGTGGATTACTTATATAAAACTTCAAAAACTTAATCCTCATATTCGGTATAATCCACACCAAACTGCTTTCGGAACTGCATAATTAATGAATGGTCATTACGGGCTGGAATTACATATTTGTCATTACATTCATCACAACAACGGTGTTTTTCGCAATCTACCTTGTAGTAAATTGGGAAGGTACTGTTTCCATCTCCATCAAATACTGAATCACAGAAACAGCAGAAGTTTTTTCCTTCGTTTGGGCGGAGGATTTCGAGAGATGTTAAGTCATAATCAACAGGACCAGCATTGAAAGAATCCTGCATTTCCATTTTTATCTGTTCAAAGAACTTAATTGCCTCATCATAACTCATGTCATCCATATCGATATAATATTTTTTCTGAGGCACAAAATCTGCTTTACCACTTTCTTTGTAGCTGTAAACTATTCTATACAGAACCTGATGTTGTTTTGGTTCAAGCTTTATTTTTAATGCAACATGAAAACTTGGAGAATCAATCAAAGCCAAATTATGCAAAATGATTATTCCCTTATTTACACGAACAAAGTTTTTGATAATTTCTATCTGTTCGTCCGAAAGACTACATTTTTCCCGTGGCTCTAATAGATGTGGATTTTCAATTGTAACGCAAAGAGGAACTTTTTTATTTTCCGGATCCTGGAAACGGATTACTTTTTCATACGCTGCTTTCCCATCTTCAGTAAGATATGGTTCTTTTTCCCAGCCTTCATCACAACCACAGAAAATCTTGCAAGGAAGATTCAGTTCAGGGATATCCTCCGGATGAACTGTCGTAGAAAAAAATCCAAATATTTCATAAAAGTAAAGGTCTTTTATCACCTCATAAAAATGTTCAATCAGTTTCTTAAACTCTAACGCAACTGGAGTAGTCTTATCAGCAAAACGTTCCCATTTCATCCGGCTGATTTTAATTTCATTGAAGCAGTCAATAATGAGAAAATCTGTAAACTCATCAATAATTGCAAATGAGTCAAATAACTTTTTAAGAGTTATAAAGTCTGAAGAAAAATCACTTTCATTTTTGTTGGTAAAAACTTTATCTGTGAGCACAGGTAATTTTTCTAAGAACATTTTTGCTTTCTTATCAATATTATTTGTCATATGCAATCTCCAATAAATTTACACCTGATAAATATACATCTATTCTTTTTTGAATTTTCCTTTATTAGTTCTAATGTAGTTCGCAGTCCATTCCAAAAAATCATTAAATGTAAGTTTCTGGCTTGATGTTTTATCATATTCCAGAAGCTTTTCACAATACTCATCAAAATAGTCTTGAGCATTCACTTCTATATCAAGATTATCTGATTGTATAAAGCACATTTTAATCACAAAAATGTACTGAGCTCCTGTATAATATTCATCAGCAATACTTGGATCCTGATCTACAAGAAACTTCGGAAACATATCCAAATGCCTGCGTAATTCCAAATCCTGATTGTAATCAGCAAAAGCACAAAGGCTACATAACAACATAGCGATACAAAAAAACAACTTCTTCATAGTGAACTCCTTAATTCATTTTATGTTTACATTTTAATTAATAGGATTCTCATATTTTGAGAATTTTTTATTCTTCAAGCTTTATAATCTTCTCGCTTGTATTCTTAATACGATCTATAAGTTCCTGCAGATTATCTTTCTGAACTTCTGGAAAATTCTGAAAAATATTCAGTTCGTCAAGAAATGCTTTTCCATAATTGACTACATCAGGAGTAAGTCCAAGTTGATTGTTACAAGCTTTCTCTATAGAGTCATCGAACTTTGTATATGCATCTTCGACCTTCTCGCATTCTGGCCATTCCTTTTTTATGGAATCACAAGCTGCACCAAAAACCATCATACCGGAAGCAAGCGACATACTTTTTATTGCGAGAATATAACTTTGTACTGGGTCATTTTTTTTCTTTTTAGACATAAGAACCTCCTGTTTTACAAGATAAATATAAAACAGAAGGTTCTCATTTTATGAGAATTTATGAGATATTGATACTAATCTTTTACTTTTTCCGCCATAGCAAGAACTTCTTCTTTCCAGCGTTTTACAAGGCGGGCAGGGGCGAGAGGTTCTGCCTGACGGCCCCAGCTCAAAATCAGTTCCAGAACTTTGTCAAACTGACTAGATGAGAAAGAAACTGTTGTGGATTCTTCATCTTCTTTAAAAGTCTGATTATCTGCCAGTTTGTGATTTTTCATCCAGTCTTTTGCATAACCGGTAAAGCGGATTTTATAATTCTCAATCTTATCGCCTTTGTAAGCACCAAGACGGCCGCCACCGCTGTATTTGTTTATGTCATAATCTTCCGGCAAATCAAATTCTTCATTAAGGACAACCACATCAGTCATATAGTTCAAATCATACAGAAGAACTAAATCTGCATATTCGCTGTAGGCAAAAAGATAAACAGAGCCATTATCCAAAACAAGCTGGAAGGGCCAGACGATTCGCTGTGCTTCATTATTTGTGTATGGCTTTGTGTAACGGAACCGTAGTTTGTGATTCCGCTGAATGGCATCATATACTTTTTCCCAATTCTGGGTATTGATATCGTATTCCATCTGAGGAGAAACAATTACGCGGCCTGAAGAGAAGATTTTGTCGCTTTTTGCGATTTCCGGCTGAAGGAAGTAGATGAGGTCTGTTACGCTGTCGTAAAGGGGAGTATTTTTATACTGCTGCAGAACTCCGCCAAGACTTGCGATGAGTGCAATGTTCTTCTTAATTTCTTCCGAACAGGACTGTGAATAAAAGTCTTCATAATACTTTTCTTCAATAGCATAGCTTCCGTGAACCTGCTTATCTTTAATCAGATTATTATCTTTGAGTTTTTTAATAGCCCTAAGAATTGTGATATTAGAAACATCGAATCTTTTTTCAAAATACTCAGAATTGTATTTTATTCCAGGATTATCCGCAGCTTCTTCACGTAAAATACGAAGAATTTTTGCTCCGTATTTATCTACCGGAGGATGTGCCTCTTTTTCAACAGCCTTTTCGTCGCGTCGTAACTGACGCTGCATTTTCTCTTCATCTGAAAGTTTTCTACTCATACTCATAGTATAGCACGTTATTTTCAAAAGTCTATCATTTTATGATAGCATTCACATCATCCATTGTATAATGGAAATCCGTATCATAATCCGTCTGTTCATTTGGAATACAGAAAAACTTGCGGATTTTATTCAGTTCACGCTTTTTAAGACCACCATGAAGTATTGTGTATCTGTCAGTATCTTTATGAAAAACAACGCGGCCTCGTGGAATGTAAAAGTATTCAGAGCGAAGGAGGGGAGGAATCTTTTCTAATTCTCCGGCCGCATCCAGTTTGTCCCAGTAATCGGCATGGTCAGAAAGTCCTGCGATACAGTCACCATAAGGAAGACCTTTTTCAACTTCTACCGGATCTGCGAAGAGAACGTCATCATAATAAAACCACCAGATTCCTACTGATGGACTTTTACATTCTTGCATTTCAGTTCATCTCCAAATAATAAAAGCCCTGGTAATTCAATAAAGAAATCCAGATTTCCTGTAAAATTATGGTCTGCATTCTTTACCCGGACGAAATCTATCTTTTCTGATTCCAGTTCAGAATACAGCTTTAACATATCAAATGAAGGATCTTTGCTGCCATAAACAAGGCTCATTTTCTCACCGTTGAATTCTTTGATTCCCTGAACAAGCTGGTGAGGATTCATCATCAGCGGAGCGTTTATACAGATCAGTTTCTTTATCTCAGAAAAATGCCAGGCATTAATTATTCCAAGGGCTGCTCCATTTGAATGTCCAAGATAGTAAACCTTATAATCTTCCAGATTATGTTTCATTGCATAATCCCGAATAAAACCCATTTCTGCGGAAAAGTCAGTATGAAGTCCAAGCGGATTTGAAGAAGAAATAATTGAACATCCGTGTTTTTCGTTTAATAATCTTCCAATCCTTACATACTTTTTTTCATAGCCATAACAACTGCCTTCCATACCAGCTTTGATAAAGATGATAATATCATTGCCATTAATAATGCCGTACTCAATTTCTTTACCACTTTGAATCAACTTAACCGTTTTATCAAAATGAGATTCTAAATTTGATGGAGCAATACAATTATCCATTTTCTTTCCTTATCTTTGTTCAATCGGCATTGAACAATTTCTAAATACAACAAAAACAATATATCTCAAATCTACTTTCTCAGACTTAGACTGCTTTGATTTCTGTTCTTCAGTCAGGCTAACAAGTAGGCTCATAGTTCCAGCGAGTAGGGCTGCTGTAATTACAATCGGCAGTAACAGAATATCAGAAATAACCGCAATTCCGATTGCCATAGTTGCAACACACGGCAGACAGAAAGTGAATACATCATTCAGTTTCCGATGCTTCTCATCTGATATTTCTTTTATCCAGTTTGCAAAATAAACTGACAAAACCATAACACTTACAACCATAAAAACTGCAATTACGCTTTCCATAAAGAACTCCTTGTGGCCTCCAGGGCCCTTTTTTCTACTTTATGGCTCTTATTATAATAGTCAATAGTGCCAACAAGTGGCATTATGATTTTATTTTTGCAGAAAAAATGCAGATTTTCAGTTAAAAAGCCCTGATTGAAGTACCGCAAGCTTTAAGAAGCTCTTCTACAGAACTGACTCCCCATTTATCTGCAGCGAGTTTGATAAGCTGGCCGCAAGTTCTGGAATCTTCAAGAGCATCGTGAGCAAGATATTCAATCCCAAAATGAGCTCCCAGTTCTGTCAATTTATGCGATTCCAGCTCCGGCCAAGTCTTTTTGGCCACAACAAGCGAATCAAAATATTCTATTTTAGGAACATCCATCCCAAAATACTCACAGCAGCTTTGGATTACAGGCATATCAAACATATTCCCGTTGTGAGCTACAAGCGGAACTCCGGGAGTCTTATTTACAAACGGCATAACCATTGTATCCCAAATTTCAGGAAAGTAGGGCTTGTTGCGGACATCATTATAAGAGATATGATGAATCGTCTCCGTCCATTCAGGTATAAAGTACATCTTAGCCGGATGAATCAGAGAATAGCAGAAATCGACTTCTTTTCCATCAATAAAGCGCACAAGGCCCACAGAGCAGGCACTGTTCCGGTACTGATTCGCAGTTTCAAAATCAATGGCAATATAATCTAATTTATTGTTCATACTAATATAAATAACATTATAACACTATCAAAGAATGATAGTAATTGAATTATATGCTATAATTATCACATAAAAGGGGTAGAAAAATGAAGAAATACCTTAAAACACCGCTATATCACGGAACTGATGATTTCATTGGCTGTATGTCGATAGAGGAAAGGGAAGACATGAAGAGAAAATGCTTCCTGATGATAGAACTCTTAAGCAA
>JAEEGH010007862.1_pt1 | contig 25457 bp, 22 predicted proteins | sample 9134181 | NCBI WGS metagenome assembly JAEEGH01 (sample SAMN16246544, study PRJNA631951) | gut metagenome | biome: gut microbiome; feature: rumen; material: DP-attached | host: Bos | place: Iran: Karaj | collected 2018-10
TTGAATCCGGTTAAGAATTGTTCGGTTTTCACACCATATGCTTCTGCGACTTCTTTACCTAAAGAAGAAGTAACGATTGTGTTATACATAACACCATTATCGGATAATAATCCTTTCTTCTTTCTTTCGGAGAGGATGTAATCTAATAAGATTGCTGCGGATTGATTACCGGTAAATGTTTGATATGTGCCATCACTAGCTAAATAACCTAAGCCAACACGGTCACCATCTGGGTCAGTCATAACTAAGAGTTTAGCGCCCACTTCTTTTGCGAGTTTCAAACCTTCGATATAACTTCTTGGATCTTCTGGATTTGGAGATAATGTACCAGAGAAGTCTGGATCAGGTGTGCATTGTGATAATACTGGAACGATGTCATATCCTAAATCTTTGAATATTCTCATAGAAGGAACATAAGAAGTACCGTGATTTGGAGTAAAGACAATCTTGAAGTTAGATTTATCTAAATCTTTATTGATTGCGATAGATTCACAAAGTCTCACATATTCATCATCAACCTTGTTATCTAACATAACGGTTTCACCTAACTTATCGGCTTTTTTGTATTCAACATCGAGTTCATTTGGTAATGCCGCGATGAGTTCTAATAATCTTTTGATCTTTTCAGGCACTAATTGGCAGCCCGTTTCATCATATACTTTGTACCCGTTATATTCTTTTGGGTTATGGGAGGCGGTAATCATAATGCCACCACAGGCTTTAAGATATCTTACTGCGAATGATAATTCTGGTGTTGGTCTTAAAGCATCAAAGATATAAGCTTTAATGCCAAAGTCATTTAAGACTTTCGCGGATAATAATGTAAATTCTCTAGATTGATGTCTATTGTCGTGTGAGATAACAACACCCATCTCTTTGGCTTTTGGGAATAATTCCAATAAGTATTGGGCAAAGCCCACTGTCGCTTTTGTAACAGTAAAACTGTTCAAGCGATTTGTACCTGGGCCTAAGACACCACGCATACCTGCGGTACCGAATTCTACATCCTTAAAGAATGCATCATCGATTTGTGCTTGGTTCATCTTTCTTAATTCGTCTTTGATGGATTCATCAACTTTTGGTGAGTTCAACCATCTTTGATAGTTTTGTTCGGTAAGAGTCATTGCTTAATCCTTCTTTCTGTCTCTTAATCTATTTAACAAATCATCATATTCTTGTGGCATTGGGGCTTTAAATGACTTTTTGGAGAGATTATTTAATGGCGCTTTTAATTCTCCAAAATGGACACTGTAGGCATGTAAGAATTGGTTTTTAAATCCATATTCTTTTTCAATTAAATTATTAGCTTGGAAGTCTCCGTATTTACCATCGCCGACGACATGGTGTCTTATATAAGACATATGAACACGGATTTGATGGGTTCTTCCAGTAATAAGTGTGATATCTAATAATGTATAGTCACCAAATCTTTCGATTGGATGATAGACAGTTTTTGCGGGTTTAGCACCACTACTGATTGGCGCCACAACAACCTTCTTAGCATCAAAATTCTTTCTAAGTGGAACTTCGACAGTTCCTTCTTTAGCAATATCACCTACGACTAGACATAGATAATGTTTTCCAATAAGTTCGTGTTTTTGGAATAATTCGAAGAGATAGGCTAATGCATCATGGTTCTTACCAAAGATAACAATACCTGATGTATTTCTATCAATTCGATGTGCAGGTCCTGGTTTAAAGGCTAAATCATTTTGTGGATCATATTCGCCTTTATACATTAAGTATTCAATAACCATTTGGTCTAATGGTTTTTCGTTATAGTTTTCATCTTTTTGGACTAATACACCACGAGGTTTATTAATAAATAAGACATTATTATCTTCATATAAAATCCAAGGTTCTATAAAGTTGCTTGGTGTGTAGTTATTCTTTTTATTGAATTCTTCCATCTGTTCATCGTTGATGAAAATAGATATTTCTTCCCCTTCATTAACGATGTATTTTTCTTTCTGCCAATGACCGTTAACCTTAATATCTTTCTTTCTAAATAATTTATAAATAAAAGATAATGGAGCGGTATTTAATACCTTCTTGACGTACTTTTCTAAAGTCTGTCCGGATTCCTTTGCATCTACTATGTATTTCTGCATAACTCAATTCTATCATTTTTCTCTTTTATTAAAGAGTAGTTTTTACTATAATAACTATCGCACATTACCAATAAACGTCTAAAGATGCCTTAAATACGGAGGAATACCCAAGAGGCTGAAGGGGCGGGCTTGGAAAGCTCGTAGACTGGTAACTCGGTGCCAGGGTTCAAATCCCTGTTCCTCCGCCACTTAGATTATTAGACACGCGAAAAGCGTGTTTTTTCTTTCTTTTTAGCGATTTAATAATTAAATAGCTTCATTGTGACCATTATTTTGCTAATAATAGTAAACAATATATTTTTAATAGAAATGATGCGATAATTTTATAAGAGGTATTTTGGTATGAAAATAGAAGATATTAAGAAATATCAATTAGATGGATACTTTACTTTAAACGAAGATGCAGAGGAGCTTGAAGATTTTGCTAAAATCAAGCTTATCGAATTTTGCGCACAAGATATCCAAACTATTATTCGTTATGGCATACCAGAATTATTAGCAAGGATCAAAAAAGAAGATGATGAACTTCTGATGGCTAAATATAGTGAAAAATATCACATCACTCCAGAAGACTTCTTGATTAGATTTGAATTTGAAAACAACAATGAAAATGGCTTTGATTACGACAGCATCTATAGTTGGAGTTACTCAGTGAACATTAAAGGAGTTACGTCTCCTAAATTTGATGATCAATCATTAGAAGATTATAAAGATGTAACTGATTATCTTTTTGAAAATGACGATCATTTGCTAAAACATTGTATTAGAAAAATTAGAATCATGAATTCTGATAAACCACAAAAAGAGTGGGAAGAACTAAATTCATTTTTAAAAGATATTATCAAACAAAATAAATTGCCAAGAAATCAAAGAAATTATAAAGATAGCACCTTATCTCAAATTCTTTATGAGATGTCGGCAGCATCGACACTTAACATTAAAACAAATGATGAATTTAATAGTTTTTATCATATCAATGTTGAAAAACTTGCAAAGCAAGGCGATTACACTTGTATGAGACTTCTTGGATATAACTATTATGAGGGAGATGGAGGATTCCCTCTTGATCCAAAACAATCTTTATATTGGCTAGAAAAAGCTTATCAAATTTCTCAAGACCCCGATTTAGCTAGAACCATTGGCTATATTTATTATTATGGAAGAACTTCAGATGGGGTGCCTCAAGGAGATAAAGCATTTCAATATTTTGCTATTGGCCATTTTGCCGGTGGCTATTATGAAGCAACTTACAAATTAGCGGATTGTTATTTGAAGGGATATGGTACTCCAGTTAATAAACAAGCAGCATTTAATTTGGTAAGTAGCATATTCAAAGCAACTCAAGATGATTATTTATCCGGCGAAGATAGCAAATTTGCTGATGTTGCTCTAAGAATTGGTTCATATTTTAAAGACGGAGTTCATGTCGATAAGGATATATCTGTTGCTCAAGGTGTCCTGCTCCAAGCAAGGGACGCAATCAAGACCCGTTTAGAAAATATGGAATATGTTGGTGATAGAAGCGTCGCTCTCTCCATATCTAAAGCATTAAATGATGTAGAAAAAGAATTGAATATAAAAGATAGAGTTATTGTAGATAATGGTTATGAATTGATAGGCTTAAATGATGCGTTTAAAGACCGAGAAATCAGGTTAAAAAAGCTGTCCGATGATAGTATAGAAGTAATAGTTAAACCTAAAAAAGAAGACACAAAATACATAATGCCCGTTTGGGAAAGTCTTTCATATGCTGAAAGGGCCGAAAGTATAAAAATAGTTTTAAAAGACCTTTATATTACAGATGAAGAGTTTAAAGAACATTATGATAAAAAGTGGGAGACAATAGATTTTTATGGTAACGAAATCTATTTATCAAAAAGCAAAGATGATTGGGTGATGTTAAGAGCAGAACATATCATTTACATTCCACAAAAAATCAAAAACCTAGCCAAAGACTATAAAATAGTCTCTGTCGAGTTTTATCCTGGCTCTAAACAATATGATTATTATTGTGAATTCGACATTAAAGTGGGAGACATTGTTAAAGTGTATTCGAACGGAGAAAAGAAAGAAGTTCGAATCGTTTCAATTAAGAAAGTTTACGAAGATCAACTTCCGTTGCCATTGCAAAAGCTTTCAAAAATATATAAATAGTAGTCGTATCTGCTGTAGATAATTCCTCTATTCTGCTAACTAACTTGTGTGTGCCGACAATCGACTTTGAAATAGTTCGTGTGTGAGGACAATTAAGTGCAAATGGAAAATAAAACGCGTCACTCGGCGCGTTTTTTATTTATCATCGAAGAGGTCTTCAATCATTTCTGCTTCTTCTTCCTCTTCTTCAAGTTCTTCCCACTCCTCATCAGAAATGAAAGGTTCTTTAGGTTTCTTATCCTTATATGTTTTATATCTTATAGGTTTTGGTTGTTCATTTTTCTTTTCTTCTCTAACTGGTACATATCCTTTAGGAGGCATAAAGACAAACGCTAAAACGAAGAACGCTAAAGCGTTAATGCCTGTGGATATAATAGAAGCCATATCAGAATCTGCGCGGATTAAAATAATGCACGCAATAACCATTGCTAGCGATGAAACAAAACAGCCAATCGTTAGCCAGATTCTTCCTTTTTTCGACATTCTATTCATAACTTAATTGTAATAAAAATAAGGGCAATTAAATATAATATTCCTATACGGAGAACATATTATGGGCAAAAAGTTACTTATATTAGGTGGCACTGGTTTTTTAGGTTATTACTCCACCTTAGAAGCTTTAAAAAGAGGATACGAAGTTGGTTCTATCTCTTTAGATGATGTGAACTTAGAAGGATGGTATCCAAAAGAAGTTAACGTTAGATTCACTGATTTATTTGAAACACCAGAAGATGAACTTGTAGAAATGATGAAAGGTTATGACTACATGATTTATTCTGTGGGCCCAGATGATAGAGAAACACCAGTTGCACCAGCCTATGATTATTTCCACCGTCGACTTGTCGACGAATGCGCTAAATGTTTCCGTGCTGCGGAACGTGCAGGTATTAAGAAATCAGTTTGTTTTAATTCATACTTTGCTTACTTTGATCGTCGATATCCAGAAATGGAACTCGCAAAGAAACATCCATATATTAGATGCCGCGTTGAACAAGCTAAGTTATTAAATGAACAAAAGAAAAAGATGGAAGTTGTCATCTTAGAATTCCCATATATCTTCGGCACAATGCCTGAGAGAATGCCTATTTGGAGAGGCGTCTTCTTAGATAGATATGTAAATGGACACAAATTCATATTCTTCCCTAAGGGAAGCACCACAATGATTTCCGTTGAACATATTGCTGAAAGCGCACTAGGCGCAATTGAATATGGTAAAGATGGAGAAAGATATCCGATCGGTGATGAAAACAAATCATTCAACTTTATGCTCTCCACAATGACTGGTGCTTTATTAAAGAAACCAAGAAAGATTATCCATCCAGGAAGATGGGCATGCACAATAGGTGGCCAAATGGTGGCTAACCAAGAAAAGAAGAAAGGTTTAGAACCAGGTCTTAACTTCAAACTTGTTATGAAAGAAATCATGTCAGGAGATAAATGTTGTGTCGAACCTGAAGTTATGGATAAAGTTAATGAAGAATTACATGTCGGTAGAGGCGGTTTAGAAGAGGCAATCGTTAAAACTATGCACCGCTGCTACAAGGACGGAGAATTCAAATAAAGAAAATAGGAAGATGCTCGCATCTTCTTTTTTTCTAATACACAGATATCAATAACTAATACATAATATAGATAATTAAGGGGCATGTTTATTATCTAGTAATAGCATATTTTCTTTCGCTGTGATAATATACTTCGGGTCGATAATATGGCTAAGTTTAAAGAATTAAATGGTATTAAAGTAAAACAAGTTGGAGGAGGATATTTCTTCTTCAAACGTTTAGGTGACTTTTTAACTGCATTCTTTGCACTATTGCTTATCGGATGGTTCTTAATCATCATGGCGATTATCGTCGCTATCGGTAGTAAGGGTTCTCCAATCTACTGTGATAAGAGAATAGGTAAAGGTGGAAAAGAAATCAGTGTTCTTAAATTTAGAAGTATGTATAAGGATGCTAATGAACATCCAGAGAAATACTTAAATGAAGAACAAATGAAACAATTCCAAGAAGAAAGAAAAGTTGATAACGATCCACGTATCACTAAAGTTGGTAAGTTCATTAGAAAGACATCTATCGATGAACTCCCACAACTACTTAATATCTTTATTGGCAATATGTCACTTGTTGGTCCTAGACCAATCACTAAGTGGGAACTTGAAAAACACTTCACTGAAGAACAAAAGCAAATCTTCTTATCTGCAAAACCTGGCTTAACAGGTCACTGGCAAGTATCAGGAAGAAGTAATGTTGAATTCGATAACGGTGAAAGACAACAATTAGAACTTGAGTACTTCGCAATTAGAGGACTCGGAACAGATATCAAAATCTTATTTAAAACAGTTCCAGCTGTTCTCAAACATAAAGGTGCAAAATAAAATAGGACTTAAGTCCTATTTTTTAAATATCTTGTAATAATGATGAGCTACTCTTTCCGATTCTGGAGGGAGTTTTTTATAATCGCCGTAGTCGCGGTTTAATAATTCTTCCGCATCATATGGTACGCGTAGTCTTATTCCGTGATAGATATGTGAAGCTTCTTTAGTGAAGTAATGTTCTTTGCTCATTACTGGTTTGTTATTGCTCCAGAAGACCAAGAGATTATCTGTATCTACATCTTTGAATTGAGTAGCAATCTTATCAAACTTTCTTAATAACTTATTAATGTTCTTATGTTTAACAATTAACGCATAAGGAAGTTTAAGAATATATCTTAACGTGGATTTACCCTTAGGAATATGTTTGCTACCTGCGATAGTAATTTGCTTTTGAAGACGCACTACTTTTTTGATGAGTTTTGGATTAACAACATAGTTATCTAATGGATATAGATCAACGAATGTGCCTAGTCCATAATCTGGAATATTGTAGTATTCACTGCGGAATTCAGTGTTTGTAAATCTCGCAATTGGATATACATATTGTGGGTTATTCTTGTAATGAATAATTTTGAATGGTAATAGTTCCTTTTCATGCTCAATCGCATAGTCGATAAAGGCATCGTAATCTTTTCTTGGAACAAAGATATCAATATCATCATCCCATGGAATAAAACCATCATGACGATAGGCACCTAACAAAGTGCCATAAGCAAGATAATATTTCCATCCGTGTTCGTCGAAAATTTCCTTTAATTTTAAAAGGATTCTAAACGACTCTAGTTGGATTTCTTCTAACGTTAATTCTTTTTCCATCTTATACCTTATTGAGAATGAACTTTAATTTTAGAATTAAATTACGATTTCTTTTTCTATATTTCTTATTAAACATTAATTTCCATTTATATTTGAACTTCTTTTTATAATCTCTAATCATGATGAGATCTTGTAAGTTCTCTGGATAGATATCTTTTTCAAAACCTTTAATTAATTCATCAGCGGTATGGTCTTGGCCATTTTTACTATGAAGAACTTTGGAGATGTTCTTTCTAGTCCACTTCTTTTTATTTGTGCCAATTTGGTTATCGCCGTGTTGTCTATAAAGGATATATCCATTGAAGTCATACACGTAGTTTGCGGTGTACTGCGCAATCATGAATAACCAATAGTCATGTAAGTTAACATTATTTGGATAATATTTCACCGCATGATCATAGAATTTCTTATCCATCACCATGGTACATCCAGTAGCGATATTTTCAAATAAATAGGTTTGCTTGTTAGTTTTGGTTAAGACCGTCTCATCTTCTTGCATGCCAATCTTTTCTAAGTTCTCATTAGCAACGATGAGGTTAGAGGAATAAAGACAGCCATTTTTAGTTTCGCCAACTTCTTCAATTTTCTTAATTCCTTCTATGAGTTTATTAGGCATCCAGAAGTCATCTTGATCAGCAAAAGCAACATAGTCAAACTTCTTATCTTTTACCGAGAAGAATAGGTCTAAAAAGTTATAAGTAAATCTCTTGTTTTCTTTGTTCACGTAAAAAGAGAAATTTGGATATTTTTCAGAATATTCTTTCAGAATTTCTTGAGTTCCATCCGTTGAACAATCGTCAGAAGCAGCGATTTCCACTTCCACACCTTCTTGTTTTAAGATGCTGTCGATTTGTTCTCTGAGATATCTCTCACCGTTATAAGTTGCAAGTAAAACTAAGCACTTTTTCATCGTATTAAATTATCACTAAATCTGGGTAGTAAGTCAACGTAAAGAAATTTACGTTATGTTGCTTTTATGAAAGTGTGATTATAAAATAATTGCTATGCTAGAGAACGAGAGCATCAGTAGAAAACAAATAAAGAATGGAGCATTGCTCAATCCGTATTTCGCTTTTTCATTTATTTGGCTTTTCTTACTCATCATTCATTTATTCAATTTCAACACGAAATTCCCACCTGCCACAGTTGAGTTGACAGTGTTTTCTTTATTCATCTCGTTTACCAGTTTTGTGATTGGCATTTTCTATCAAATCCACATTAGAGAGAAAACAGATGGATTAGCGGTTGATGATCGACCAACATTCAAATTAATGATTCTTTCGGTTCTCATATTCCTTGCCGCAGTCGTTTATGGAAGAAGCGTTCCAATTATCAGCGTTCTCAAAGGTAATGTTGAAGCATATCAAAACTTCGGTATCACCACGATTACTCCTATTGGCTATTGCTGTTCTGTAACAGTCATCGTTATCAGCGCAGTCAAATTCTTCTATGGCGAGAAAAACAAATGGAAAAACCTTCTCAATATTGGAATTGGTTTCTTAACATTCGTTCTCGTTTATTCTCGTGGTCTTATTATTCTCTCCGGGTTAATCGTTGTTATTATTGGCGCTAGTAAGTATCGCTTCTCATTAAAATCTATCATCTTCTTATTAGTTTTGCTAATAATCGGTATGTTAGGATTTAACGCTTTCGGTAACATCAGACATGGTTATGCCTGGAACAATTCCAGCTACTTATTAGATGTTGCTGGTTTTAACAAAGACTACTTATTCTTAAGTAACTTCTCATGGACAATCGTTTATGTCGATACACCATTTGGTAACTTAGCCTATAATATGCAAAACGAATTCACTGACTATGACTTCATGGGTTTGGTGTCTCAATTATTACCAGACATGGTTTCTAAAAGAGTACTCCCTGACTATGTCGGTGGTATCCAATTAGCTGTTCCATCACTTACAGTGAGTTCTATGTTTGCCGGTGGTTATGTCTACTTCGGTGTCCTCGGAATGTATATTCAATATTTTGAAATGATCTTTGTGACATTTATTGTCACTCGTTTAAGTAAATGTAATCGTTTAACATTCATCGCAGTATCTGCAAGTATGACCGCTTTGTTGTTCTTATCGTTCTTCGTTAACACGATTACTTATTCCGGATTCTTTATGCCGGTTATCTTTATGCTTATCTATGGATATTTCTCTCTGAGAAAGCCTCAAGGAAAAGTCCTAGTCAATAATATGGGAGCAAATGCATAGTATGGAAAAAGCACAAGTCAAGAAACCATCTATAGCAAGAAACGGTGTATTCTACCTCGTTTTTAGTGTTCTCAATGCACTATTCCCATTCTTAACATCGCTTTATGTTGCAAGAGTTCTATCCTCTGATGCGATTGGACAAGTTTCTTATGCGATTAATATCGTCACTTATTTCTCCATCTTTGCTTTCGTTGGTATTCCAACCTATGGCATGAGAGAAATCGCAAAATGCCGTGACGACAAGATTTCATTAAATAAATTATTCACGGAACTATTCACCATCAATACAGTGACCACCACAATTGCTTTAGCGGCATATATTGGTTTGGTCTTTATCGTTCCTGATTTCCACTTGCATGAACACCTTGCCTTATATCTATTCTGTGGCATCTTAGTTGTTCTAAATTACTTCAATGTAACGTGGCTTTATGAAGGTGTAGAAAAGTTCTCCATTAACGCAATTGTTAATGTTTGTACAAAACTTATTAGTTTTGTGTTCTTAGTCTTATTCGTTAAGAGCGAAGAACATAGTTTAATCTATGCAATCCTCGCGGTAGTCGGTTTCTCTGGCTACTATTTAGTGACGTTCTTCTTCTTCCCAAAATACGCAAAATTTGACTTTAAAGAATTACAATTCAAACGCCACTTCAAACCAATCCTTTTCTTAGTGGTTGTTAACTTAGCTATAGAGATTTATTCCTTAGTGGACATCACCATGATTGGCGCAATTACCGGTGAAGATTCTTTAGTCACATATTACAAATATGCTCACCAAATTCAGAAGACTCTCCTTATGGTAGTTAATGCTTTAACAATGGTTATCGTTCCACGACTTTCCAAGTTTTATAAAGAAGAGAGATTCGAAGAATATAACGATTTAGTGTCTCGTGTCTTCAGCATGATTATAATGATTGCCATTCCAATGATTATCGGTATTATGTTCACCGCTGATCAACTCGTTGTTTATATCTATGGAGATGAATATCTCGCTTGTTCAAATACATTAAAGTTATTATCCGCGAACCTCATCATTTCACCACTTGGTTATTTGTTAGGTTCTAGAATTTGTTTAACCGCAAACAAAGAGAAATATATGCCAATTGCTGTTGGTGCGGGTGCTTTAGTTAATATCGGACTCAACGCCTGGTTAATCCACGTTATGAGTATCGAAGGTGCCGCTATCGCATCAATCGTTGGTGAGTTAGTAGTGTTAGGTGTTTATCTAGCCTTCTCACACAAATATTTCCGTTTGAAAGTACACTGGATGAATCTTTCAAAGATTCTCATTGCTTTAGTTGTGATGACCGGTTACTTATTACTCATCTACTTCCTTGTCGATCATATGATTCTCAAGATTTGTTTAGAAATTGCCGGCGCTATTATCATCTACTTTGGCTTATTAGCCATCATTAGAGAAGAAGCGACATTCAGCGTTATCAGAAAGGTATTCCATCGTTAGTATGCAAGAGAAACATTGGACGATCATTAACTATATTCTCATCGCACTTGCTGGTGTGTTTGGTTTTTATATGTCTAACGGTGTCTTTGCTTTTGGTGGCAATAACCGTCTTTTATCAGTTCCAGAAACTCTTATCGCTAGTAGCTTACTTTTATTAGCGTTTGCTGGTCTCATCATTATTAATATAATGAGAAATAAATATCGCCCAAACTGGGTATTAATCGGAATCTTAGGATGTTTGTTCATTATGAACATGATTAATATCTTATGTTTTAGAAGCGGAACTACATTCACATTTACAGGCGTGGATAACGAAGTTCATACCTTTGCATTTGAATTAAGCGAGGCAGAAAAGTTCACCACGATTATGGCGTTTTTAGCCACGATGAGTTGCGCTTTATTAGTCTTAGATATTTGCTACCAAGTAGTTGATTTCAAACAGTTCATTAAGATTGTTTGTTTCACCGCGATTGTATCATGTGTGGTGTTAATCATCATTTCATATTTCATGCAAGGTTATAAATATTTTATATTTTATAAACACCTATTCGATAGCGAGCTTTACCACTGCTCTATTCAATCAATCTTTGCAACGAAAAATGCTTACGCTGCAGTATTAATGATTGGTTTATTAGCAGGTATTATTCTCCACTCCCAATACCGCAAATGGTGGTACCTAGCTATCAGTGGTTATATGTTCATTAATATCCTCCACACAATCAGCAAAGCAATGATCATCATGGCGATATTCATTATCGCGGCATATTTAATCTTCTTGTTCATCACCACTTACAAAGAACATAAGAAGATGAATCTCATTGCGCTTGCCGCAATTGGAGGGGCAATATTAACTGCGGTTTTAGGTTTATTTATATTCCTCGCCGCAACAGGTCATATCAATGGCTTCTTTAGAACCATCTTCTATAGCAAGGGTGTTGATACATTCCAAACTAGAATTTATATCTGGGAAAAAGTTATTGATATTGTCTCTAAATTCAATTGGGCTACAGGATGCGGACATATCCTATTTAGTAATGTTTTGCATCAATATAACGTGTTAGATACAGGTACAGGTGAAGTCGTTGCGAGATACAGCGCTCACTCAGGTTATCTCCAATATATTGGAGAAGGTGGCATTATTTACCTATTAGTCGTCTTAGCATTAATCGCCTTTGTGATTTACTTAGCAATCAAGAACTATAAGAAAGATAAACCAGCGATGTTTATCTCCTTAATCACTATGGTTGCCTATATGGCATTTATGTTTATCGAAAGCGGTTCGATATTCATTGCCAGTGGTATGGAATTCGGTGTTGTTTCCATGCTAACTATTAGTCCGATATTATTTGTCAGTAGACAAAAATAATATATTTTAAATAAGAGTAGATGGTATACTACTATCGTTCAAAAGAATGTGAGGAAAACATTATGGAAGAAAAGAAAGAATTAACTCCAGTCGTTCAAGAAGAGGAAAAAAGATTAACTCTCAATAAGTGGGTTCAAGGTATTGTCCACTACAAATGGTGGGTCATCGGAGCCACACTTGGTTTAGGTGTCGCGGGCGCATTAGGCACACAATTTGGCCTAAACTCCATCACCGAGAAATTAACTGCTGGTTATACATATAACTTAGCGACAATTACCGACGAAGATAACGTCGAAAGATTTGTTGATGGTACATTATTTAACTACGCATCCGTCGTTAGCAAAGGCAACATGGAAAGCATCAAGGCCAGTAATGAACAATTCAAAAAGATTGATATCAACAAGATTGTTAAGAACAGCGCTATCTCAGTCGTTCGTAATGTCGACTATAAAACAGATTCAAGTGGTAACGTTGTCCCTGAAAGTAGAACAGTGACATACACTATCACCGCTAAAGCAAAATTCTTCCCAAGCAAAGAAGTTGGTAAAGAATTTATTGAAGCTTTAATCCTTTCTCCAAAGACTTCCTCGTCTCTTGCTATCGCACGTTATAGCGTCACATCATATATTTCCACTAACTTCAGTGAATTATCATATTCCGAAAAAGTCGGTGCCTTACAATCACAACAAAGAGTGATCGCTTCAACATATGAAAACCTCGAAGATAAATTCGGTGGTTATGTTATCGGCAATGCCAACGGACAAACACTCGCACAAATTTCTTCTGACTTTAATTCAGTCGCATCTAAAGTTAGCGTTTTAGCCAATGCTTTCTACGCAAACGGATATGTTGATTATGTTTCTGGACAAGAATCACAAAGAATCTTAGAAATCAAAGCAGAAGCTGAAGCAAATGCTAAAGCATTAGAAAGTAAGCAGAATGAATTAGATGTCGCTAAAGACTTATTAAAGACAATGCAATCTGCAACAGTCATTTCCACATTACAAAGTGAAAGCGAATATTCTAAAGAATTAATTAAATTAAAGAACCAAATCACAGCATTATCTAACGAAATCGATAGTATGGTGAAAGACCTTCATTGGGCTGGTTACTATCCTAATTCAGAAGGTGTTTGGGAATTTAATGATTATGATGAACACAACGCTTGCTTTCAATTAACAAATCTTGATGCTACCTGGGTTAATAAGAACGCCGCTTATGGTGAAGAATTAGCCTCCGCTGCATCTTCCTTAATCGTCGAACGTAGCGAAGCCACAGATAGTTTCAAATATATGTACGATCACTACAATAATGGTGTTTCTATTTTGAATTCCGGTTATGTTGAAGTTAAAAGCAGCATTTCCTGGGTTATCGGCTTTGCCGTTGGCCTCATCTTAGGTTTCTTAGTCACATCATTCATCACTGGTGAAATCGAAGTTAATTACCAAAAGAAAGAAAAAGAAAGCAAATAGTTATGTTTATTTTTAATAAAACAGAAATTGAGGGTGTTTTCATTATCGAACCAAAAGTGTTTGGAGACGAACGCGGTTTCTTTATGGAAACATATAAGCAAAGCGACTTCGAAGAAGCCGGTTTAAATTATAAATTTATTCAAGACAACCAATCCCGTTCTCATAAAGGAGTTTTAAGAGGACTCCACTATCAAAAGAATTTTCCACAAGCCAAACTCGTCAGAGTCATTCAAGGTGAAGTCTTTGACGTCGCTGTGGACTTAAGAAAAGATAGCAAGACCTATGGCAAATGGGTTGGTGTTATTTTATCCGCAGAAAACAAAAAGATGTTTATGATTCCTCGTGGTTTCGCGCATGGTTTCTTAGTGCTCTCCGATGCTGCAGAATTCGTTTATAAATGCGATGAGTTATATCATCCAGAAGATGAAGGCGGAATTATGTGGAACGATCCAGACGTCAATGTCAAATGGCCACTTAATGAAGAACCTTCACTTAGTGAAAAGGACAAAGAACATCCATTATTAAGAGATAGCAAAATCTCATTTTAATCATGAATAAAGACGTTAAGATTATCGTTACTGGTGTTAAAGGCCAATTAGGTTATGACTGCCTTCGTAGATTATCCGAAGCAGGATTTAATAATGTTCTAGGTATTGATATCGAAGACTTAGATATTACCGATGAAAAGGCTGTTAACGAATTAATCTTAAAAGAGAAACCAGATGTCTTTATCCATAATGCTGCCTGGACTGCAGTCGATAAGGCAGAACAAAATCAAGAACAAGTCTATAAGGTGAATGCCTTAGGACCTAAATACATCGCAGAAGCTTGTAAGAAAGTAGATGCGAAAATGGTATACATTTCTACAGATTATGTCTTTGATGGAAAAGGAGAAAACTTCTTTGAAGTTAATGATCATAAAGGTGGATTATCCATATATGGCAAAACTAAATCAGAAGGAGAAGACTTTGTTAGAAGCATATTAGATAAATACTTCATAGTCCGTATCTCTTGGGTGTTTGGTATCAACGGGAATAATTTTATTAAGACAATGCTTAGACTCGCTGATAGCGGCAAAACTGAGCTTAATATCGTTTCTGATCAAATCGGTTCCCCTACTTACACTTACGATTTAGCAAAGCTACTTGTAGAAATGATTCAAACAGATAAATACGGAATCTATCACACAACAAACGAAGGCGTGTGTTCCTGGGCGGAATTTGCAGCGTATATATTCACCGCAGCGCACAAGGATGTATTTGTTCATCCAATCACCACTGCAGAATATAAGAAATTAGTTCCATCTCAAGCAGACCGTCCACTTAATAGTAGAATGAGTAAAGCATCTTTAGATGAAGCGGGATTTAACCGCTTACCATCTTGGAAAGATGCAGTCGATAGATATTTAAAAGAATTGGAGAAATAGTTATGGCAAAATTCTTAGTTACTGGAGGCGCCGGATTTATCGGTGGTAACTTCCTACACATCATGGTGAATCGTTATCCAAATGACCAATATGTGTGCATTGACGCACTTACATATGCGGGCAATATGGAAACACTTGAACCAATAATGAATAAACCGAACTTCAAGTTTGTTCATGAAGACATCACCAACCGAGAAGCAGTTTATAAATTATTTGAAGAAGAACACTTCGATTACGTTATTAACTTCGCCGCGGAAAGCCATGTTGATAGAAGTATTGAAAACCCAGAAGTCTTCTTGAAGACCAATATTTTAGGTACCCAAGTTTTAATGGATGCTTGCCGCAAATACGGCATTAAGAGATATCACCAAGTTTCTACAGACGAAGTCTATGGTGACTTACCTCTTGATAGACCAGATTTATTCTTCCACGAAGACACTCCAATCCATACATCCTCTCCATATAGTGCTTCTAAAGCAAGCGCAGACTTATTAGTCCTCGCTTACCATAGAACATTCCATTTACCAGTAACAATTTCCCGTTGTTCTAATAACTATGGTCCATACCACTTCCCGGAAAAACTCATTCCATTAATGATTCAAAAAGCATTAAGAAATGAAAAGTTACCAGTTTATGGTAATGGTTTAAACGTTAGAGACTGGTTATATGTTGGTGACCACTGCAACGCGATTGATTTAATCGTCCGTAAAGGAAGAGATGGCGAAGTCTACAATATCGGTGGTCATAACGAAAAGACCAACTTAGAAGTTGTTAAGACAATCTTAAAAGCATTAGGTAAACCTGAATCTCTTATCGAATACGTTAAAGATAGACCAGGTCATGACCTTAGATATGCGATGGATCCAACAAAGATTGAAACTGAATTAGGTTGGAAGCCAGAACATAACTTTGATACTGGTATCGTCGCCACGATCAAATGGAATTTAGAAAACCAAGAATGGCTCAAACACGTTGAGTCAGGTGAATATCAAAACTGGATGAAACGCCACTACTAATATGATTGATATAGATATTGTTTGTCCGATTTATAAAGAAAGTGCAACACTAGAAACCCTAGTGAAGTCTTTTGCTACACAAAAAGGCGTTAATATCAAAAAGATTATCTTCCCTGTGACTTTGTCACACACTGAAGAAGATGACGTCATTAGAGATGTAGTTAAAAGATATAACATCATTTCTTTTGAACTCGAAAAAGAACAATTCTCTCACTCCTTAACTAGAGAAAAAGCCATTAGAGATTACTGCACATGTAGATGTGTTGTGATGATGTCTCAAGACATCAAATTAACTAATGAAGATGTGCTTTTTAACTTAGTTAAGAGTATCGATGAAAAAGAAACTGCTTATAACTTTGCTAAGCAAATCTGCACAAACAAGAGTATCGAAAAATATATCAGAGCCAAAAACTATCCAGCGGAATCTTATATTGTCACAAATGATGATGTCGAAAAGATGAAGTTCATGGCTTATTTCGCAAGTGATGCATGTAGCGCATATGACCGCGATATTTTTATGAAAGTCGGCGGTTATGGCGGTTATGACATCATGATGAGTGAAGATGCTTTATATAGCAAAATCATTCTCGACGCTGGTTATAAAAAGAAATATTGTGCGGACGCGGTTGTTGAACACTCCCACAAATACACCTTGAAACAACTTTATAAAAGATACTATGATACAGGTATATTCCAAAGTCAGGTTACATTCTTTAAGGATGTAAAGATGGAAGGTTCAGGAATGAAGCTTGCAATGTATGTCCTTAAACAAGCACTTAAACATTTTGATATCCCTGTTTTATTTAGATGGTTACCAGATATGGCAACAAGATATCTCGGTATTAAAAAAGGCAAGAAAGTAGGTAGCAAAAAATGAAAGGTATTATCTTAGCGGGTGGATCAGGAACAAGACTATATCCACTTACATTAGTGACTTCCAAACAATTATTACCAATTTATGATAAACCAATGATTTATTATCCTTTGAGCACATTAATGCTCGCTGGAATTAGAGATATTTTAATTATCTCCACTCCTTTGGACACTCCAAGATTTGAAGCTTTATTAGGAGACGGCAAGAAATTCGGTATCAACTTATCCTATGCTGTTCAAGAAGCACCTAACGGACTAGCGGAAGCCTTCATTATCGGTAAAGATTTTATCGGTAACGATACCGCTTGTTTAGTCTTAGGTGACAACATCTTCTACGGCAATGGATTTAAGAAAGCTCTCGCGGAAGCTGTTTATAACGCAGATATGGGTTATGCGACAGTCTTTGGTTATTATGTCAATGACCCAGAGAGATTTGGCGTTGTCCAATTTAACTCCGAACACCGCGTTTTATCCATTAAAGAAAAACCAAAATTCCCACAATCAAACTACGCAGTAGTTGGTTTATATTTCTACCCACGTGGTGTCGCTGAAGAAGCTAGCAGAATTAAACCATCTAGAAGAGGTGAATTAGAAATCACCACTTTAAATAATTTATATTTAAGAAAGAAGAAACTCGAACTCATCTTATTCGGACGTGGTTTCACATGGTTAGATACAGGTACTCACGAATCTCTCGCTGACGCTACTAACTTTGTTAAGTCAATCGAAGAACACCAAGGTTTAAAGGTTTCTTGTATTGAAGAAATCGCTTACCGTAATGGTTGGATTAGCCGTGAACAATTAATCGACATCGGTGAAAAGATGGGTAAGAACGAATACGGCAAACACTTACTTAACGTTGCGGAAGGTAAGATTATTTAATCTTTCATAGGAGAAACGATTATGAAAATCATCACATTTGAAGACATTAAAAATCTCAACATCGAGAAAGAAAAGTTCTATGCTTGGGCAAAGGAAACTTTTGAAAATAAGTATTCCAATATTTTGCCTGCTAAAACATCGATGAAGTATTACGATGGCGAAGGCTTTGTTAATGTCATGCCCACCATCATTCCTTCTTCAAATGTTTATGGTGTGAAAGTCGTTTCCAGAAATCCTCATTCCGTTCCTAATTTAAGAAGCGGACTTATGTTATTTGATTTAACCACTAACGAATTATTATCCGTTATGGATGCAGATTACATTACCGCATTTAGAACAGGCGCTACCGCTGCTCTAGCAATTGAAACATTAGCGAAAAAGGACTATTCCTCAATCGGTTTAATCGGTTTAGGTAATATATGTCGTTCTGTCGTCTTAGTGCTCCTCAGCGTCGTTAAAAATAGAAATCTCAAGTTCAAATTATATTTATATGAAGGCCAAGACAACGGTCTCATAGATATATTATCTAAATATGACAATGTCACCGTTGAAACATATGACAATATCGAAGATACAGTAAGAGATAGCGATGTCGTTGTTTCTTGTGTCACATTCGCCGCGGATGATTTAGCCAAAGAAGAATGGTTCAAGAAAGGCGCATTACTTGTACCTATCCACACAAGAGGATTCCTCAACTGTGACTTAGCCTTTGATCGCATTATTATTGATGATAGAGATCACGTTAAAGGATTTAAGAACTATCAATACTTCAAGAACTGTCATGAATTAAGTGAAGTCCTTAAAGATAAATCCTTAGGACGTAATTCTGATGAAGAAAGAATTATCGCTTATAACATCGGTATTTCTATCTTAGATATGACATTTGCTAAGAAGATCTACGACTTAGTTAAAAAAGATGCCGATTACGACATCTCTGGTGATAAACCTCTATATTGGGTTGAATAACAAGTCTTCGAAAGAAGGCTTTTTATTTTAGATATTCTTTCATCGCTTCGATTAAAGCGTTGTTATCTTTTTCGTTTCTAATTGCTAAACGAACGTAGTTCTTACCGTGGAAGTAATTCTTTGTGGATAAGTCCTTGATAAGGATGTTCTTTTCATCTAAGAGTTTAGCCGCTAATTCTAAAGAATTGTTTTCTTTTAAATCAACGAGAATGTAGTTTGCTTCAGAATCGAACACTCTAATGGATTTAAGAGTTCTGAGTTCATTAATAACTCTATTTCTTTCATTCACGATTGCGTCGCACGCTTGTGCGTAATCTTTGGCGAACAATTGATAGATTTGTAAGTAATATTCCGCGAAGGAGTTGATATTCCAAATTTGCATATCGTCTCTTAACGCTTTGATAAGTGCGGTATCAGATGTTGCTAATAAGCCAAGTCTTAATCCTGGAACACCATATGATTTAGAGATGGATTTAATAACGATGACATTTGGATTTTCATTAATGAAATTATCATCCAATAATGTGAATTTTCTCTTACCATCAGCGAAGTCGACGAAGGATTCATCAATGATGAGTTTATGGTTTGCTTCTTTGGCAACTTTTGCTAAAGCAAGAACTTCATCTTTGTCTAGCATAAAACCACTTGGATTATCTGGATTGATAACTGCGGTATAGTCACATTCTTTAATGGCGTTTTTGATGGTTTTAAGATCCATTTTGTAATCAATCTTGGAGTTATCGATTTCTCTAATAACGCAGTTCTTGAAACATCTAACGTATTCGTTGAATGCTGGTAAGTTAACAGCGATTGTTCCTTTAGCGATATGGCCTAAAGCATTAATGAGTTCCGCTGCACCATTACCGACTAAGATATGTTTATCATCAACACCGAATAATCTTTCGGCATTCATGTTTTGCACATTCTCGCCAGATGGATATTGAGTCAAAAGAATTGGAAATTCATTTTGCATTTTTTCCACTAATTTTTGTTGTGGGAAGTATGGGTTAACTAAGTAGCAGAAGTCTCTAACTTTTGTATATCTCCAGAATCCACCGAAAGCGGATGTGATGACGTTATATTTTTCAATACCTTTGGTAAATAAGGCATTTGCGATACTTAAATCTTGTGCGTCATCAATTTCATACCAATCGATTTCTCTCATATAGAAAGCTTTGACTGGGAAGTCTTTAAGCATGCATAAAACCTTTAATGTGGTTTCATAATAAGAATTCATGCCATAGGCTTTCATATAGGCTTCTAAGAATGGGAGATAAATATCTCTTGTGAAGGAAACGGAGAACTTATAGATGTTAACGGTTTTGTAATATCTATCAAGCTTAGCGTTATCCATATCTTTCTTTTCGATAAAGGATGTGATGTTGTGTTCATCATCTGCTTCTACGCAAGTGCCATCCATCCAGGATTCATACTTGGCAACTGCAGCGATGTTTTCGTGTTTATATTCCACCATTTTCTTGATGAGGTCTTGTTCGAAAATAACATCACTTTCTAAAAGAATTGTGTCGTCTTTAACAAGTTCTTTTCTCGCTAAATAGAATGAGTAAATGTTGTTTGTTGTGGCGTAATCTTTATTTTCAATAAAGACAAAGTCCATTTCGCCTTTATGGTTTTCTAGGATATATTTCTTTAAGTTTTCACCTTTATAACCGATGACGATAACGAAACGATTGATACCCGCAATCTTTAAAGCTTCGATTGTGCGATCAATTAATTTTTTACCCGCAACTTCCACCATACACTTGGTGTTGTTTTGTGTATATTTTGCTAATCTTTTGCCCATTCCGGCAGCTAACATTAAGGCTTGCATAATGACGACCTCTTTTCGTATGTAATTGTAATTACGTGTATGAGTTTAATCAATAAAAAATCTTGCCGAATTATCGACAAGAATTTTTAATTATCTGGTTTAATAACTACGCTTTGAACAAACTATGTAAGTTGCAATAAGCATAGGCGGCCACTACTTTTTCACCATCAAGTAATGCAAATTCCGCACGTGGAGCATCGCCTGGCTTGAGTTCTTTTCTTTGATTGCCTTTATCTGTTTGTAGGGCAATCCATTCGATGTAATGGACATCTAACATTGGATGGGCAACTTCGCCGACTTCAACAACGACATGGTTTCCATTTACTTTAATGACTGGTACGTGTTTTTCATGGGCACCATCAGAGGTGTTTGGAACGATTTCCACCATGGCTTCACCACAGCATTTTGTAGGACAACAACTCATATCATTGACCATAGCAACAATCTTGCCACATTTTTCACATCTTAAGAATTTCATTATCTATTCCCCTATTGAGTTCTGCTCACTTTTAGAAAAACACATTTTATATATTTAATCAAGGTTAACGCTTCAGGATGATTTTATATGCTTCAACAAGTTTATCCAAACTCATTGATGCATTCGCTGCGCTGCTACTTGGAAGAGAGACGGCCTCCACTCCTACTTGAGGAAGTAGGTATTTGTCATAGAGTTCTTTAGCTTTCTTACCTGTAGTAAATATTTGTTTAATGTTTGGATATTGCTTTAGCAAATTCTTCAAATCTATCGGTTTTACATTCTCAATTGAGGCATCACTGCTACCATAAATATCACAAGCAAAAATCACATCATAAAGACCAATTTTGTTTCTTATTAAAAAGTCTTTTCTTTCTTCGGTGGTCTTTGGTTCTTCTTCATTGAAAACCATTGATAAAATCTTAAAAAATCGATTTTGTGGATGAGCATAGAAAAAGCCATATTTTCTTGATGCGACACTTGGAAGAGAACCAAGAATTAATGTATTGGCATCTTTATTTATAAAAGGTGGAATACTTGTATGATCCACATGATTTTTTAATTTTTGTTCGGCCATATCTTAATTATATTCTCAATTTTGTAAAATTATATTATTATATAACCAGCCCAAAGGTAAAAAATGAAGAAAACAAAGTTAGCTACATTGTTAATAATGCCACTACTTCTCACAGGTTGTGATGCAGATTTATCCAAAATCTCTCAACCTAATTTTGCGCCTGTCGGTTCACAAATTTCTTATGATGATTTTATGGCCGCTTATGAAGAAGCTGCGGATAAAATCGATATCAATCAAGAAGCACTTTTGAAATCCAAAGAGATGTCTTATAAAAATCTAATTTCAGTGAAATCAGGTTCATATCAAAATGTGAACACTGTAAAGCCAAAAACAATTACTAAAAACGAAACCATTGTGGCTTCCAAAGAACAAGGAACCACTAAGTACGATTCTAAAAAGAATATTATTCTTACCAAAGAAACATATGATTTCTTAGATGTTTTCAAAGATCAAACAGGAACTGTTAAAGAAGACAGCACCATTGTCACAGAAACAGGTGTCGCGGTTGTGGATATTGATGATGGTAAATCCGCAATTACATTTAATAACAAAACAATGACTTATTCAGTTACTAAAGCTTTTGGTGACGGAGAAGAACCTGCTCCTTATGTTGATATGCAATTCAAGATGGGGTGTCACCTTAATTTATTAACGCCATTTACAACATATCTTCCAAAAAATGAAGAAGTGAAAGCATTCTATAAGTTCTATCAAAATGGTAATACCTTCACGTATGTGTATAGTGATGTCACAACGCAAGAAAACATAGACTCCAATTCTATTGTTGTTTCCAAAGATCACATTGATGAAAATATCAAAGTCCAATTAGAATTGTCCGAAAATAAACAAGCGCTTAAGTACTACACTTCTACAAAAACGACAACAACTTATATTGTTGATGGTAAATTTGATGAAACAACAATTGAAGCAGCCTCAGAAATTAGCGTTAAGAATAGAAGCGTGTCTTTAAAGGCCATTAAATTATCACGCTATGATGCGGTTGAATAGGAACTAATTATGAAAAAGATTTATAAATTAGCACCAACATTATTAGCGGTTATCTTATTAACAGCGTGTGATTCCTTCGCCATTACAGTTAAGGAACCATCTTTTGCTAGCAAAGGTAAAAACATTGACCAAGACACTTTTAGGCATGAAATCGTTAATGCATATAACAACTGCGAATATTTCAAAGATGAATATGATTTAGATTCTAAAGTTGTCGAATTTAAAGAGACTTTAATTGAAAAACAAAATAGAGCAAAGAATAAAACAATCTATTTTAATGATGAACACACCACACAAAAAGAAGGTGTCATTAGATATGACTCTGAAGACTTATTGTTATCACAAGAAGTTATTAATAGAGAAATTAGAGAGGTGAAAGGTGAAGAAACTAGTTCCAGAAAGACTGGTAAGACAAACGATGACTTCTTCTATCAAGTTGGCACTGATGAATACACAAATAAAGTGTTAGCAATTGATGAAGCCAGAAAAGAATTCGAAGTTGTAAAACAACTTGGAAGCGAAGAAAGTGGTAAACCAGTATTTGATGAAATTATTGCTTCTCAATTTGTTACATATTTCAACGAATCAAGAATGATGCACTTCGCGGAAGTAAGTGATGTTCATCTATATAAGTTCTATAAGAACAACAACATGTTTACAGTGACTTATAAAGAAAAATATGAAACTTCCGAACAAGGAATTATCAATGATCATTCAGTTGACGTGAAGAAATATTACGTATCACGTGAAACAAAATCACAAGTTGATTTCTCTGAGTCATCTCAAGCAATTAGAATCTCAGATAAAGTTGATACAACCTGTGAAATTCTTCAAGATCATCTCGGATATAAGAAAGGCGAAATCATCGATATTCAAACCATTAGATATGTCGTCTACACAGTCGCGCATCGATTAGTTAATCTTTCCCGAGTCACCATTACTGACAGTTACGAATTAAAATAAATAAAATAACCAGGCTCGCCTGGTTTTCTTTTTATTAAAAAGATGTTTTAATATAATTATCGAGGGACATTTTATGAAAAAGACAACAGTTACGAAAATAACTAGTTTAAGCGTTCTTTTTGGTGTGTGTTTAGCAACAGGTATTGCCGCTTTTGTAGCAAACAACCAATGCTTCCAAAAAGCGGATGCCTATAGCGTTTCTAGCTTGCCAACCACTATTAATTTGAATGCTAATACTGAGGAAGAAATAAGAAACTATTATTCCGCTTTAGATTCGCTTCCAGAAAGTGAAAGACAAGGCACAAATCTTTTAAAAAATTTAAAAGAAATCTTAAAGAACGGACAAAAATACTATTCCTATGATTCCGGCAGTAACATTTGGAAGATGTATGAAATTACCGATAGAGACTGGGTGAAATCACCAGCTTCTGAAATCTCCGGTTATAATGCTTCCACTAACACCATTACGGGTTATAGTTATGGATCAAGCGCAACCAATAAAGGGATGAATCCATACCTACATGCCTTATATGTTAATCGTTCAGTAGATAACAAAATGCATGCTTGGGCAAGAGAAAGCGATGAAACAACATCTCATGGTAATAACAAAGAATGGGGTATTGATAGAGAACATATTTGGCCAAAATCTCACGGCTTTGAAGACGAGGCACAAGGTGGCGCTAGAGGCGACCCAATGCACTTATGGCCAGGTGATTCTGACGTCAATAGTTCATTACATAGTAATGAATTCTACGGATTTGTCAACATCACAAGTTCCACAAAACACGGCAAATGGAGCTATGCCTCTGATAACTATGTCGGCACTTCATTAACACTCGGTACAAGTATTAGTTCAGACGAAGTTTTTGAACCACAAGATTGCGATAAAGGCGATATCGCTCGTGCTTGCTTCTACATGGTTGCAAGATACAACTATTTATCCGGTGCTGACTCTGATGGCATAAATTCAAACAATCCAAACTTAGCGTTCATTCAAGATAACACCAGTCCAACAAGTGGTTATATGTCATCCACTACTGTGACAGGTAACATGGGTATCTTAACTGACTTACTTGAATGGCACCATTTAGATCCAGTCGATGAGTTTGAAATTCAAAGAAACGACATTCTCTATAGAAATTACACAAACAATAGAAATCCATTCATCGATTATCCTGATTGGGTCGACTACATTTGGGGAACCGCTACTTATGACGGAAGAACATTCCAAAACTATAACGACACTCCTACTGGTGCGGCAGATAGATTAAACGACACCATCCATGCTTTCGCTGGTGAAGAAGAAAAAGAAGTCGTTAGAATCGAAGTCACAAAATTACCAAATAAAGTTAAATATGAAGTCGGTGAAACATTCGATAAAACAGGTATGGTTGTTACCGCAACATACGCTGATGATTCAACCGCTGATGTGACAGCAAAATGTGCAATTACAGTTGATTTATCAA
>JAEEGH010007864.1_pt1 | contig 25448 bp, 20 predicted proteins | sample 9134181 | NCBI WGS metagenome assembly JAEEGH01 (sample SAMN16246544, study PRJNA631951) | gut metagenome | biome: gut microbiome; feature: rumen; material: DP-attached | host: Bos | place: Iran: Karaj | collected 2018-10
CCTGTTGAACAGCCTGCACTCCAAACCTTGATTGTTCTGTCCATTCCGGAAGAAGCCTTTTTTCTTTCGATAATATCAGGAATAACATAATTCACAAGAGCATCAAAATGAGGCTGATTTCTGAAAAAACGTGTAAGATTTGTAGTGATTGAATCAAGCATTTCCTTCATTTCTTCGGAATTGCCTGTAACAAGAGCAAAATAATCTGTAGGAGTCGCAATATTCTTCTGACGGAGAAGCTCTTTTATTCTGCTGTCCAAAATAGAGCGGTTTGTTGCGGAAAAAGTTATGCCACTTTCATCGTAAATGAGTTTACGGAATTTTTCAAAGTCACTGTCGTTTAGAATCTCTAACATAAATACAATTATACACCATAAATTTATAAATGTAAAAATAAACTTCTAACCGAATTAAATTTTTGTTATAAAAAAAACGGTGATTCAAGAGAACCACCGTTGTTAAAGTTCAAAAAGACTTGTTATTACTCACCTAAAAGCTTGTTGATGATGATGTTGGCAAGAACTTTCTTCCACTGAATCTTTATATTATTTGATTCTTTACCACCTATTAAAAGACATTCATCTGGATTTGTATAAACCTTTGGAGCTTCACATGCTGTCATTGGAGCAACTTCTGTAAGGGCAATCCATTTTGAAGTAGTAAAATCATCATAAGTATTAACATTTCCTGTAATCAATTTCAACTCAGTAGATGCAGCCCCTCCAAAAAGCTCTACAGTTTGTTTTGACTCAGCTTGAATTGCAACTGTAAGTCCATTATCTCTATCAAAATATAAATATAATTCGGCATTTTTCAATTTTCCAGTATCAGGATCATCCTTAGAATCATCAGTTAAACCAAGAGGAATATCAGGTACTTCTCCTTCATATTTGAACCATTTTCCTTCTGTATTCTTCAACTTAAAGTTCAGAAACATATCACAGCCTGTAAATACCATTCCGCAAATTAAAACCAATGCAGCAACCAATGTTCTAATAATCTTTTTCATAAAAAAACTCCTAAAAAACTCCTATCAAGGATAATTAAAGCAGAAATAAATCCGCCGATAAACTTTTCTTAATATATACAAAACTGACAAAACATATAATCAGTTACGTAAAATTATAAAACAATAGCATTCATTTGTCAAAAATTACTTTACATTCTTGTAATGCATAACCATTTTTCCGGGTTTGGAGATTGTCCCCCCTTTATTTACTCCCATTCCAGCCATTTTATTCAAATCTGATTGTGACTGGACAAACGATACATCCTTACGGTTTGGTTCGGGAGCCCAGCCTGTTTCATCCAGATACAAAAGCAGACTGCGAGAAGAAATCCGTTCGGTAAGCAGTACAATAAAAAGCTTATCGTTACGGAAACCACAGGAAAGCTGTTCTTTCATATTGCACGGAGTACCAAAAACATTGATTTTTTCTGCATATTTCTGCTCATCACCAGAAAAAATGCGGTTTATATTCTGCTGTATACTGTCTGTTTTGTTGCCAAAAACTATAATTCGCGGGCGGGTTCCCTTATCTGCCATTTTTTCAGCAATTTTCTTGTATTCAAATACATAATCAGAATCTTCCTTGAAATAATCTGTAGAAAAAAGCATTAAGTCAACTTCATCACAGCCTGCAAGACAAGGCATAAGCTTTTTGAAAGCCGTATCCACACTGTTTAAGTTTTCTTCCTGTTTTTGAAGGAGGATTATGTTGTTGTAATATTCAAAAAAAGATTTATCGTAGCGGTAATACTCACCATTAACACAATATTTTTTACTGTTAAAGCAGTCGTAAGTAAAGATTTCCTGCTGGATTCCAGAATACTGCTTTCCTTTATATGGATTGATTATGACAATAGTTTTACCGGACAAGGATTTTCCTTCAGCAACCTTTTTCATTGGCTCAATAATCTGGCTGTTAATTTGTTCAAGCTTGAGTCCCCGCAGAAGCGCAGAGTTTGTCATTTCTGTACCCTGAATATCAAAGGCAAGCTCGCTGACAGAAGCCAAAGCCTGTATGTATTGCTCAATATCACCCTGCTCCGGAATATTGTGGAAATAATTCTTACATTTATCATCATAAGAATTGATGATATCGTACGTTTTTTTATACAGGGCATACTTTTCGTTATAGCTTTCTGTACCATAACCGCCATCAATTATTTCCCGGTATGCATTTACAGCATATTCTATATCGCGAGTCATGCCCTGTCCGTAAAAAGCACAGTCTCCTAACTTAGCTTTTGCATAAATGCTGCCTTTTTCCATAGCCTTTTTGTAATAATACACAGCATCGTAAGAATAAGGTCTGCAGCCTATACCATCTAAATAGCAGTCTGCACATTCTACAAGTGCAAGGATTGGAGCATCTTCCTTTTCTGCAACTTCCTTAAAGAGTGTAAATGCAAGATACGGGTCCGGATCACAATGCTTTCCATAACGGTAGCATTGTGCAAGCTCAGTTTTTAAATCATCATCATCATAACCGCCAAAAACTGCCTTCCGCATCCAATAAAAGTATTTATCATCATCTTTTGGAACGATTTTACCTTCTTTATAATATTGCGACATCAGATATTTTGAAGTAAGATTTCCGGCATTTGCGGCTCGTTCATAATACTCAAAGGCAGTTTTTTCGTTAGCATCAACATAAAGTCCCTGCTTATACATCTGTCCAAGAATGAACAAAGCCGAAGTCTGCTCTGATTTTGCTGCAGTTATACATAAATCGTAGCACTTTTTCAGGCTTTGCGGAGAGTTTTCTTCATAACATTCCCGGGCAAGCGCAACCATTGCATTTGGATTCCCGTTTTCTATAGCAAGCTTAAGCCACAGTTTATAATTTTCGGGGATTGATTCAAGAACAGTGCTGTCCTTATACATTTTTGCTATTTCATATTGATGGTCTGCTGTTTCTGGAGCATTGAAGACAATACGGAAGCCGTGGTAACCTTTGTTTGTTTTATAATCATCAAAAGGAACGGGTGTGAGCGACTGTATTTCTTCTCTTGTAGAATGGATATTGCCACCCATAAAAACATAATTTCCCGTTTCTTCATCAAAACAAAGCTCGCTGACATTTCCAAGCATATCGTAAAGATGATTTTCATTTGCTTTTGTCTGCTTTACAATTCTGATTCTGTCTATGGAGTTTTTGTTGTACCAGATGGCATCCGAAAAATCTTTTTCTGATAACTGCGGGTCCAGATATTTTGTACCACAGGCTGTGAGCCATTCTTTTTTTGTGGGCAGACGGAAGCCGCATTTTGAATAATCACAGCTGACTGTATACCCTTTTTCTTCATCACCTGTAATTGTGTAACATTCATCAAGGTCAAAGGCTTTACTGCGTCCGTTACAGTATTTTGCAATAAGATGAAGTGGTAAATCGGAAACAGCCGAGGTTGTTTTGTGTTCATAATATTTATCACGGATACACTCCACTTCTCCTTCTTCCAGATAGTATTCCAGAAAATAAACTGGTACTTCATAATCAGAAATAAAAAATCCATCGGTAAGCTGCGGACCTGTAGAAATATATTTTGACCAGAGATAGCCGCCTCTGTACGAGCTGAACGTGACTGGAAGATTTTCTTTATTTTTACAGAAACGGTTGTGATAATCTTCTATAGGGTCTAAATTGCCATAAGGATAATAATCGTTAGGTTCAATTCTTTGAAGAGAATTAAAGCCTTTTTTTTCAAGATATGGATAAATCAATTCATCTTCATGCTTATCGGGCAGATGAGTATAAACAAAAATTGCAGGATGAGTGTCGAACCACCAGGGGGCATAAGAAAACTTAAAACGACTTCCAGAAACAGATCCAGCTCCCCAACAGGAATCAAGCAGAAGATCTCTTTCGGGCAGCTTTACAAGATTCCAGGCATGCCTGTCCCTGCGGATTCCGTAACCGGTACCTACTATTAAACGTGATTTCAACCCAATCTCTTCGGCCATAAGCTGAAACAGTTCTGCATATCCATTACAAACACCTCTACGTTTGGCAAAGGTTGTTTCTCCGTGGTAAATAGTGTAACTGGTATCGTAGGCTATATTAAAAGAAATCCAGGCAAAAATTGCACGTGTTTTTTCCAGGTCGGTTTCCATGCCTTCGCAGATTATTCGGGCAACTGCCTGAGGGGAATCTTCATTTTTTGCCAGAGTCTTTACACGTTCATCAAGCTCGGTAAAATCGGGGCGTTCGGCAGTAAACCACTTGTCGGTAGGGTGCTTTGCAATCTGTTCCGGTGTAAGGCGGGCATAAGGGTCTGCATTAAAATTGTAAGCATAAAGCCTGAATGGCAGAGAAAGAAAAATAAAGAAGGAGAAGCACAATATGGTAATTTTTTTCGCTATATTCTTTTTTGATGCTACCACTGATGATCCTCCTTTACTTTTTTATAACGCATTACCATATTTCCCGGCTTACATATTGAACCGGTTTTATCAATTCCAATTGATGTCATATTTGAAAGATTCTGCTGACTTTGTACAAATGTTAAATCCCTGCGTGCAGAAGAAGTTACTTCCCCATTTTCTTCAATATAGATATATAATTGCTTACCGTTTATTTTTTCTGTAACCATTGCTATATTCAGATTACCATTTTTGAATCCCAGAGAAAAGCGGACAGCCATATCGCAGGGTGTTCCAAACACATGTATTTTTTCTGCATATGAAGCTGAAGCCCCGGAAAAAAGACCGTTTATGTTCTGCTGCATTACATCTGTTCTGTTTCCCGGAACTATAATGCGCGGATTTATTCCCCTGTCTATATGATTTTTTGCAAGTTCCCTGTATGCCTGAACATAAGCAGAATCATTTTTAAAATAGTCAGTTGAAAAAATAAAAAGGTCGGCCTGTGTGCATTCCATAAGACATGGCATGATTTTTTTAAATGCGGTATCTACACTGTTTAAGTTTTCTTCCTCTTTTTGCAGCAGGATAATATTGTCGTAATAGCCGAAAAAGGAAGTATCGTATTTTAGCCATTCATCATAAATGCGGTTTCTTTTATCAAGCATTAAATCTGAAGTATAGATTGCGTCCTGAGTTCCTGTAAGCTTTTTTCCGCGGTATGGATTGATTATTACGAGAGTTTTTCCTTTTAGTTTTTCGCCCTTCAGGATTTTTTGTTCCGGTACCAGAATCTTTGTTTTTAGCTGTTCATAAGTTAAGCCTCGTAAAAGAGCGGAATAGGTAACCGGGGCATTCTGTATTTTTTGCGATACTTCTGTTATTTCTTCGAGCAAGTCCAGATATTCTGTAACATTTTCTTTTAAAGATATTCCGACTACAAAGATTCTGCAGTCATCTTCGTATCTGGTCATAATATCCCAATAATGCCTGTAATACTCATAAGTTGTTTTATATTCTTCTTTGTATTCACTGTCTGAATAACCGGTTTCTACTATCTGACGGTATAATTCCGTGGCTTCTTTTACATCGCGAATGAGTTTATCTTTTCCATGAAACCTTAAATCAGCATATTGAGCCTTTGCGTAAATACTTCCCGCCTCCATTGCCAGCTTGTAATATTTGGCAGCTTCTTCCGGTCTTTCAGCACAACCGATGCCGTTTGCGTAACAGTCGGCAAAAAGCACTCTTGCTTCCAGAGGAGTATCTTCACGTAATTTATAGGAAGTAATGTTATTCATATCGCGTAAAAGTAAATAAGCAGTGTGGTCGTTATCTTTATTTTTTTCGCAGCCTTTTCCGTTTAAATAACACTTTATCAGCTCAATTTTTGATTCTTTATCAGAATCTTCCATCTCAACGTATTTTTTAAGCCAGTAAAAGTATTGTTCCAAATCCTTTTGAATAAACTCACCGGCTTCGTAATAATGGGCAATTTCGCGCATGGAAACTGAATATCCGGCTTCTGCACTTTTCAGGAAGTATCCGGCAGCTGTTTTCTGATTTTCCTGAACGTATACTCCATTCTGGTACATAAAGGCAAGCATATATAACGCATAATTCTGCCCCTGTTCGGCGGCCTTTAAGCACATTTCATAGCCCTTTTTCATAGCTTCGGGAGTATAATCCTGTACATAAAGGGAACCAAGGTATGCAAGAGCATTTATATTACCATTGTTAACAGACAGCTCGAACCATTGACGGCAAAGCTTTTGATTCTGTTCTACAAGTCCGCCAAAATTGTAGTTCTGAGCAATTTTATACTGTAAGGCAGAGGTTTCTGGTGGAGTAAATGCAAGTCTGAAGCCGTGTGCCCCTTTATTATTTTTATAGTCATCATATATGACAGGCTGATTGGATAGAAGCTCTTCCTGTGAACTGTATATATTCCCGCCCATAAAAACATACAGGTCTGTTTCTTCGTCATAACAAAGCTCGCTTACATTTCCAAGTATATCGTACAAGTTGTTTTCGTTAGCTTTTGTTTCTTTTATACTGTTTATTCTTCCGCCGGAGTTCTGATCAAACCAGACTGCATCTGAAAAATCCTTTAGAGAAACTGCTTTATCAAGAAGCCTTGTACCGCAGGCAAGAAGCCATTCTTTTTTTGTAGGAAGACGGAAGCCGCACTTTGAATAGTCACACTCTATTTTGCCACCATTAATTGTGTAGCACATTTCAAAGCCAAACTCTTCATTAAGCTTATTGCAGTATTCAGCTATGAGAGGAAGCGGTAAATCTGTAATTGCAGAAGAATCTTCTTCTGTGCAATTATTGTTTTTTTCCAGAACATTTTTTATATTCTCTTCTCCCAGACATTTTTTTACCTGAGAAATGGAAGTTTCAAATTCGTTGATAAAAAAACCGTCGGTAACGGAAGGGCCTGTAGAAATATATTGTGTATACAAGTTTTTTGTTCTGCTTAGGGAGTAAGAAACCGGAAGATATTGTTTTTCTTTGCAGAACCTGTTGTGAAAATCTTCTACAGGGTCTTTGGGACCAAAGGGAAAATAGTCTGATATTGTAAGGTGTGGCAAACGTTTGAAATCTTTTTCTGAAACAGGAGGATACACAAAAGAAAGCTCCTGATGAAAAGGAAGATGCGTATAAGCAAAAGCAGCAGGGTGCGGGTCGAACCATTCCGCTCTGAAAAGTGAATAGAAACGTCCGTTTTTTGCATAGCCTGAGCCCCAGCAGGAATCGAGCAGCATATCTCGTTCAGGTAACTGGACAAAGTTCCAGACGTGATTTTCCAGGCTGTCGGCTTTTCCTTCAACAATGTAAGCATTCAGCCCTACTTCCTTTGCCATATAATAAAATAAATAGGCATATACTTCGCAAACACCTTTTCTCCGGGCAAAGCCCTTTTTGTAGTCATAGATTGTAAGGCTCATATCGTATTCAATGTTACAGGCAAGCCAGTCGTAAATTGCACGGGCTTTTTCTATGTCAGTGGTAAGCCCTTCGCAGATTATTCGGGCAACGGCTTCCGGAGTTTCTTCATTTTTTGCAAGATTTTTTACGCGGGCATCAAGTTCGGAATAATCGGGACGTTCGGCTGTAAACCATTTGTCGGCAGGATGAAGTGCAATTTGTTCCGGTGTAAGCTGCGGAGTTGGAGTATGGTTTGATGCTTGAGCATAGAGCCGGCAAAAAGACAAAAAGGTTAGAAAGATAAAAACAAGCGTCTTTCTAATAATCATAAATTACTCCCTCAAAAGCATCTTCTGCAATTATTATTTCAAGATTCGCTTGTACCAGTTCTTTAAGGGCATCTATAGTATAAAAATGGAAGCCCTCTGTAAAATAGATTGTACGGCCATCGATTTGAAGGATTTCCAGAGCCTTGCAATTTTTAAAAGCCTGTTTGCCAATATTTATTTTTCTGCTTTGTATTTCCAGATTTACAAGAGATTTACAATCCTGGAAAACAGCCTTTCTGATTTCATATACATTTTCCGGGATAGTCAGATTTCTTATTGAAGAACAGTTTTCAAAAGCTGATTCAAAAATCTGTTCCAGACTTTCAGGCAACTCCAGTGTTTCCATTGACGAACAATTTGAAAAAGTATTTTTATTTATGTATGTTAAGTTACTATGAATGACAGCTTTTTTTAATGAGCTGCATCCCCAGAAAGCGTTATCTCCCAAATAAGTAAGCGACGATGGAAGTTCAACAGATTCCAATGAATTGCAGCCTGAAAAAGCGGACAAATTGATGGTCTCTATTCCTTCTTTAAACGTAATTGATTTTAGAGAAGTACAGCCTTCAAATGCTTCAAAACTTATATTACGAAGCGTAGCCGGAAAAGAAAGTGATTCTAAAGAAGTACAATCGCAGAAAGATTCTTCGCATATAGCTTCCAGACCTTCATTAAAAATAATTTCTTTAAGGGAAGATCTGTAACTGAAGGCATTCAGTTCAATCACTCTTACAGTATCAGGAACAATAAAACTGGTTTTCTCGTTATCGCAGCATTCCAGAAGTACTGTCATGTCAGGATTGTAAAGGACACCATCCTTATATACAGCTTCACCTTTATCTACCTTTTCCTGAATTGCCTTTTCTTTTTCTGCTTTTTTTTCTGCCAGAAACTGCTGATAAGCATCTTCACTTCGCTGGGTGTTCAACCATTCGCGGAAGGATTCTTTATTCTGTTCGCCTGCGTTTTCTTCCTGCATTTTTCTCTCCTTTTGAACTCTCACATTCTGAGCTTTCATCTTTAGAACATTCTGTACACAATTCCTGATATAAATCTTTTATTGATTTTGAACTGCCTCCCCTACTCCAGCAATTACATTCATAAGCTTCCTGGCAAATTGTTCTTGCAATGTTAATATCATAAAGAGCCTGTAATTGAACGCCCCGTTTTGCAATAAACTCCGGCTTTTCCAGACACATAAAAAAATCCTGAAGCGGATGGCCATCACAACGAAGATAAAGCTCATTGTCTGTTTTACGGTAATTGTATTCCAGTCCGAGCATAAAATTACTGTATTGTTTTGTCGGTGTATATGGCTCTTTAGAATACTTATACCCTCCCCGGTTTTGTATATAGGCATAATAGTGTTCATCCCAGGAAAGCTTATAAAGCTGGTCGGGATCAGCATGGCGTTCAAACATTCCTACATGAACATTTTCATCTTCTACTATAAAGGAATATTCTATAAAATCGCAGTCAAGTTTTTCGTCAGTAATGAAATATTCGGTGAACTGTTTGCCAAAACGGAGAGCAATTCTTTCCTGCAATTCAGATATTATTGTTTTGTAATCCGGCTCCAGTGGATTTTTTGACCATTTTTCGTAAAAGCTGAGAAGATTTACAACAATTACAAGATAAAATGAATCGCCGATTTTTTTTGCATAAATCTGGGAAAGAAAGGTGGTTGCTGGAGGTTCATCTTCATCGAGGTATTCCTGAAGCTGGCCGCACAAATGCTCCGGGATTTCTATGGTGAGACGGAAGCTGAGAACTTTTGGTATGAAAAGATCTTTTGTTATATGGTCGAAGCGATATATTTGTCCCATAAAAACCTCCAGGTTGTCGGTTCAAGTCCGACAATGACATTTTTTTGATAACGGCTTTTTAATTACCACCGGCTTTAAAATTATAAATCGGCTTTATGATTTTTTCCACTTTTACGGTGGGCTGGATTTTTTCTATAATCTGTTCCATTGGTTTATATGCCATTGGGGACTCGTCAAGTGTGGAGTGACCGATACTTGTTGAATAAATGCCCTTCATTTCGTTCCGGTATTCTTCTACTGTAAAAAGCTCCTTTGATTCGCTCCGCTTATAAAGACGGCCAGCTCCGTGTGGGGCTGAAAAGTTCCAGTCCGGGTTGCCTTTACCAGTGCAGATTAAAGAACCATCGCGCATGTTCATAGGAATTATTACACGTTCACCTTCCTGTGCAGAAATGGAACCTTTGCGAAGGATTTTGTTTTTTATGTCGATGTAATTGTGGACGGTAGAAAACTCTTCTATTACGTGGCCCTTCTTTATTCCGAGTCCGGTTTTTATTTCATCGAGCATGGCGCGGCGGTTTAAGGCGGCATATTTCTGGGCAAGCTCCATGTCGTGAAGATAATGCTCCAAATCATCACCTTCTATATAAGAAAGCTCTGTACTGCAGGGAGCGTGGTCTATTTTTGAAAGCGCTTCTTCAAGCTCTGCTTCGCGGCCTTCGTTTTTAAGCTTTGTGATTATATCACCGCGTTCTTTTGTTTTTGCCTTTGTATATTTGATTGCAATGTCCTGATAAAAATCGCAGATTTCCTTACCAAGATGACGTGAGCCTGAATGGATTACAAAGTAATAGTTGCCGTCTTCATCGCGGTCTGCTTCTATAAAATGGTTGCCGCCACCAAGAGAGCCAAGCTGGAGCTTTGAGTTTTGAACATCTATGGGTGCAAGAAAAGCGTTCCAGTCAAGCTCTTTTATAAAGGCGTGTGGCTTTGTTCTTGCAGCAGCACCGGCTGGAATGTTATTGTGAACAATTTCGTCAAGCAGGGCTAAATCAATTTCGCCAAAATCTTTTTTTACAACTAGTACATCAACTCCGCAGCCAATATCTACACCAACAAGATTAGGTACAATTCTGCCTTCAATCGTCATTGTAGTTCCGACAGTGCAGCCTTTTCCGGCGTGAACATCTGGCATAATACGAACAGACATATTGCGGCTCCACACCTGATTCATCATCTGCAGTACCTGAGCATAAGCATCGGAATCTATATCATCTGTAAAAACTTTTGCTGTGTTATAACGGCCCTGTATTTCTATCATTGAAAGCTTCCTTATTATTTTTGTATGTTCGTCAAAAGCATTGAATGCAACATCTATAGAATCAGGCACTTCAATTGAAGCAAGAGACGGACAATTGAAAAAGGCATGTTGATCAATTTTCTTAATGCCGGCTGGTATTTTCACATGAGAAAGAGACGAGCATAGACGGAAGGCACAAACACCAATTCTTTTTATATGAGGAGGAATGCTTATAGATTCCAGAGATTGACATTCTAAAAAGGTTGTATCGGGGATTTCGCTTAAGTTGTCCGAAAAAATTACTGATTTTAAGTTTTTACATTCCGCAAAAACTCTTGCATCCAATTTTGTAACGCTATCGGGAAGTCTTATCTGTTCAAGAGAACGACACTCTTCAAATGCACCTAAACCAATTTCTGTAACACTATTTGGAATATTAATTTCTTTGATTGAATAACACCGTTCAAAAGCACCGTCTTCAATAACCGTAACACTTTCGGGAATTATGATTTCCGTAAGACAACCACATCTTGAAAAGGCATACGCACTTACTGTTGTAACTGTATCCGGAATTTTAAACGAACCTTCCTTTGCAGATGGACAACGGATAAGCATAGTTTTATCTTTATTATAGAGAACACCATCCATGGAAGAGCGGGTTGGATTTGTTTCTGAAACAATTATTTCTTCCAGCGTAGGACTGCTGATATAGCCTCCCCATATATCTGTAACACCATCAGGAAAAGATATGGAACGGACAAGCCAACTGTTCACAGAATACAAAGAGTCCCAGACAGTCTTTGATAAATCTATTGAAATATCCATTTCGCATAAATCGCTTCCTCTCCGGTAAAAGGCGGTCTGAATATCCTCCCTAATCTGCCAGGTAATTTCTTCAGTAACATGGATAATGATTTTTTTTCCTTCATCTTGCAGGGATACTAATAAATCTGGCAAATCTTCTGCCTTTACATTGATATGTTGAATTGTATCGGATTGCGAGTTACTCATTCTATATTCTCCCATGCAGTTGAAAGGAATTGACGGATTTTATCTGTAACATTTTTTTCCAGTGGAAAACAGGCTGAAAATTGTTTTCCTTCTTCAGTTCTGGAAAAAGATTTTACAGTTATATCCTCAAGAGAAATATCCAGAACTATTGCATGAGATTCTCCATCTTCCTTCTTAAAAAATGTTATTACTTTAATCTTATTTTCGCATTCGGACGATCTGAGCATTTTACGATTATCGCTAACCTCATCAATAAAGGATTGCAGACCGTAATCATCAAAATATTTTAGTAAAGCATATCTTGGCAAAATGAACTCATTTTTGTACGCATAATCATAAAACTCTTTTATGCGGATAAGATTTTGCATAAACAACTTTTGATAGAGTTCTTCGGGAGAAATTAAAGTTTCAACACTGGAACCTGCGTCTGAAACATTGGTTAGAAACTCCTTTATATTCACATACGTATACACATAACAGAAATTAGAAAGCAAAACCTTTAAGCCCTTATTTTCAGCTTTCCACTGTTCAATATATTTTTCAAACTCCTTTTTTCTGACAAAATTTACTTCAATGCCAATAAACGCACGAATGAAAATGTAATCGTTTAAGTCTTCAGGTACATCAGTTATTCCGGAAGACAGCTCAGAACTGCCAAAAAAATCCTGCACGAAATCACTCTCATTGTTTATTATTTCTTCATCTGCAAAAAAACGGTATATAATTTGTCCCGCCTGCTTGAACATTATAAGGTCAGCCGTTGGCGGATTGTAAAGCTTTATTTCATCGAGTGTTATACGAACTTCCTTTGAAGGATCATCATTGCGCCTGGAATAAGAACTTTCCCTGGAAAAAGGCACATACTTATCATCGAGGATTGATTGAAATGAGAGAAATAACTGTTCGGTTAAAGGTGATGGTGCTTGCATTATTTTCGTTCCTTTTTGATTTTATAATTTTTTCTTAAAAGCGAAAATAAAAAATCACACCGTATTTATCTCATTCACCCCTTCAATCTCCCTTTCAACACACTCTTTTACCTGCCCCTCCGCCGTTGCAAGGAACTCCCTGTTTTTCTTCCGCAGTTCGCTGTTCATCTCCCGAACAACCTGCTTCTTCATGCTCACCAGCTTGCGGTCATTAAACAGCATTTTGGTAACCGCCGCCGGAAGCTCAACCTTTTTTTCAATCACTTTTTCAAGTCTGTCTGCCCCGAACAAAACTGCAGCAAAAGCGGCCACAAATCCGATAATCATCGTAACCGGTTGGGAAAAAATAATAACCAGGACAAAGCCCGCAATTCCGGCAAGCAGGTTATTGATAAGCGTAAAAAGACTGTCGAACGTAGAGAATGATTCGCTTTTTACCGTAAAGCCAAGAGTGTTCTTAAAAAGCTGGTCGTCCGAAAGACAAATCTTATGCCGGTTAAACCATTCAGAAATATCGCGGCGCATTTCAAACTCAAGGTCATCGCCAAGCTCTTTAAGAACACCATCCGTAATTCCGCGGATTTTATCCTCCTGCTCAGTGAGCGTTCCCTGAATATTCTGCTTTAATTCTTCTATTCTGCCGCCATTTTCCCTGAACTCAATAATCAGCGGAATCACCTCTTTTTCAAAAACCTCGGCAATCACCACGTTCACAATTCTTTCCAGGTATTTTTCAATCAGCACTTCCATTTTTCCTTTCAAAGCCAAGGTGGTTTCAGGCAACTCCCTTTTCAAAACCTCCTGCACCTCGTTGTTCTTCTTTTTAAGCGCCGGTATAAGTGAAAGCCCTTCCGAAATAGTTGCATACGGCCTGTCACTGCGGATTATTTTTGCAGACGGAATATACTTTTTAATGATGTCCGCCACAAAATACCACAGGCTGCTTCCCCCCGCCAGAATCACATACTGAATATCTTCAAAAGCAGGATGATGAGACACCGCGTCCCCAATGTTACCCTGTTCAAATCCTTCTACAAGTGCTCTTTCAAACCACCCGAGCAAATCAATCTTTTCTTCCGCGCCCACGCGAGTTTTCGTGTTTCCTGTCCCCAAATCCTCAAAATATTTTTTCAGCGTTTCAGATTTCGTGTAATTTCTTGCCCGTTTTTCAAAGTTCTTTTCATTCAGATTATCAAGATGCCCGTAATTCGGAATCGTTTTGCGTAAGCTTGCATCCCGCTCCAGAGAAATGATTTCAGAAAACTTTTCCTTAATTTCCTTGCAATCTTCAAGCAGAGTAAAGATTTCCCTTCCATCCTTCCGTAAAGCATCAAGCATTTTAGGATTTTCATCCAGAAACCACTGGAAAAACAAATCATCAAAAAGACGTCCGCCCAAAGCCGGCTCACCCCAGGCACTTACAATTCTTCCGCCATCCATCACAGCAAAATCACACGTTCCGCCGCCAAAATCAACAACAAGAATCCCCTTCTGTGCATCCACTGCGGAAATTGATCCCATCGCCACATGATAAAGCAGGGCTCCTACAGGCTCTTCTACAAGACCAACTTTTCCAAAGCCAGCCTTTTCTGCAATTTCGGCAAGCACCTCGGAAAAAATCGAGTTCTCGCCCGCCACCATAGAGTTCTCGCCCGTTACCAAGGAGTTTTCACTTTCCTTTTCACACGGCACGCCAAAAATTACCTGCATTTCAAGCGGTTCAAGCTCAATCCTGTTAGCCCGCGCATTTTCCAGAACCGTAGACAAATAAGTCTGCGCCAGCTCCCTTGCCTTTTCGGAACTCAAAATCTCCGGCTTAAACTGCGAATAAAACCTGTATTTTTTCCGTTCTGCATCAGTTGCATCTGCATATTCTTCAACCGCAACATCGCCCACAAGCGGCTTTTTTCCTTCACGCTCAAGCACAGCCGTAGAAAGCCCCGTTCTGTTTGAAGAAAAATGAATGCCGCGTGGCAGACACTCAGTTGCAGAGCATTTTGTGATATATGTATTTACAGTTCCAAAATCAACCGCTAAAACTTCCCTTTCATCAAGCTTTTTCATCATCATCCTCTTTTCTTTCGCGCAAGGCCTTTCTTAAGCACAATTCCATTTTTAACAATTGCTTCGGTTTCAACAAAGAAAGGATCTCCATCTTCAATCGAACCATACCTTTCATAAAACTCAAGGTACGAATCATTCCAGATAAGCTTTTTATTCCCCGAGCCCAGCTTCAGCGGCTCACTTTCCGGTTCCCCAATTCCAAGCCTCTTAAGATATTGTCCCGCAAAAGAAACCTCTCGTTTTACATCCGTTTTATTTTCCAGCCTGCCGATTTTGTCCAGCTCTTCAACCAGAAACGAAATTATCTCATTATTACTTTCATCAAAATCTTTATTCCCAATCATTTTCGCCGTCAGCTCGTAAACAAGGGTGATATGACGCAGCCACAAATCAATAACATCATCAAGATATTCCGAATACAGCGTTTTATTAAACTTATCTTCCGACTTCATAAAAAGGATTACAAAAAGAGCCGTAAGCAGTATTCCAAGCCGCTTGAAAATATTGCGTTTACCACGCAGAGATTTTTTTAAACTAAAGAAGGATATTGATGAAAAGCTCGCAATCCCAAGAATCACTAAAAGCCGTTTCCTGAGCTTGGGATTTCGCGCTACAGCACCCAGCAGAAACACAAAAAGAAAGGCTCCAACCACGCCGCCAATAAGCAATCCCAAAGATGATGATAAATGCACAAATCTTGCAAGTGATTCAAACAAAATGCCACAGGCAGCACTTCCAACTCCCCCCGCAATCGCTACCCTTAAAATAGAAACCTGAGTGTTTACAATCGGCGGAATCACAGGTAATTGTATTTTTTCTTCTATTATATAAGATTTTATTGCTGATTTTGCTTTTTCAACATCTCCTGCACTTATGCGCGTGCGGTCCGCAATCCAGTTATCCGATAAAACCTGCTGCTGCAAAAAAGCTTCTGTCCTTTCGGTTGCTACTGCCAGAGCCTCTTTTGAAGGGATTTTTTTATATTCCAGAGATGACCAGAAAACTTTCGAAGCCTGAACTTTTATATCATCGCGTATTTTCATACTAAGATTGTACACCAAATCCTTTTATTTCGGTAATTATTTTTTACACATTTCAGCCTTTTTGTTGTATAATTTTAGATACAAAATACACATTAAATGGAGTAAAGTATGGAATTAAAGTTTTACAGATGCAAACACTGCGGAAAAATCATTGCGATTGTAAATGACACAAAAGTACCGACAATCTGCTGCGGAGAAGCAATGGAACAAATCATTCCAGGAACTACAGACGCTGCTGTAGAAAAGCACGTTCCTGTAATCACAAAGAATGGCAATTTAGTAGAAGTAAAGGTTGGTTCTGTAGAACACCCTATGGCACCAGAACACTACATTGAATGGATTGCCCTCAGAACAAAACAGGGAAATCAGCGCAAGATTCTCAAACCAGGTGATGCTCCAGCTGCAACCTTCGCTCTGGTAGACGGTGATGAAGTACTCGAAGCCTTTGCCTATTGCAATTTACACAACCTCTGGTCAGGAAAATAAAACTGTCATTATCGGGCATTACCCGGTAATCAATACAACATAAGGATACAAAAATGAGCAAGTACACAGGAACTAAAACAGAAAAAAATCTTCTTGCAGCTTTTGCAGGAGAAAGTCAGGCACGAAACAAATACACCTATTTTTCGGCAATCGCAAAAAAAGACGGACTTGATAAGGTTGCAGATATTTTTGCAAAAACAGCCAACAACGAAGAAAACCACGCAAAAATGTGGTTCAAAGAGCTTGGCGGCTTAAACACAACAACAGAAAACCTCAAGGCTGCTGCTGACGGTGAAAACTACGAATGGACTGATATGTACGTTCAGTTTGCAAAGGAAGCAGAAGAAGAAGGATTCGCAGACCTTGCCGCAAAGTTCCGTGCCGTTGCAGAAATTGAAAAACGCCACGAAGACCGCTACCGCTCTCTTTTAAAGGATGAAGAATCTTCTGCACAGCTTAAAAAGAGCACTGTAAAAATCTGGGAATGCTTAAAATGCGGTCACATCGTTGTAGGACCAGAAGCACCGGAATACTGTCCTACCTGCGGCGAATACAATCAGTATTTTGAAGTTCGCGAAGATAATTACGACTTAATCCTCACCTGGGGACGCTAAGGATTCACATGGATAATAAAGCCTTATTCAGTTTATCATATGGCGTTTTCATTCTTGGGACAAAAAGCAAGGGCAAAATCAATGCGTGCGTAACAAACACATGTATGCAGGTTGCAAACGACCCAACAAGAATCGCCATATCTGTAATTAACACAAACCTCACCTGCAGTATGATTAAGGAATCGGGCGTTTTTGCGCTTTCCATTCTCGATAAAACTACTGCATTTGAGACAATCAAACGGTTCGGCTATCAGAGCGGTAAAAGTGTGGATAAGTTTGCAGACTTTCCCTATTCTACTGATGATGAAGGCTGTCCTTATTTAAACTCGCAGATTTGTGCCCTTATTTCTGCAAAGGTATTAAGCTCTCAGGACCTGGGAACTCATACTCTTTTTACCGCAGAAGTAACAGATGCAAAAATGATGAGTAAGCAGGATCCAATTACCTACGCCTTCTATCAGAGCTATATCAAACCAAAACCGGTTGTACAGACTGCAAAAAAGATTGTCGGCTGGCGTTGCAGAATATGCGGCTATGAGTACAAAAATACTGAGCTCCCTGCTGATTTTACCTGCCCTCTCTGCGGACATCCTGCTGAGGATTTTGAACCGATTTATGAAGAGCTTGCAGTATCAGCTACCGCAGCATCAATTGTACAGGAAACCAAATTAAACCAAAATAAAGCAGAAAGTTCAAAGGAGGAAAAAATGAACAAATACGCTGGAACACAGACAGAAAAAAACTTATTGGAAGCATTTGCCGGAGAAAGCCAGGCAAGAAACAAATACACTTATTTTGCTTCAAAAGCTAAAAAAGAAGGCTTTGAACAGATTGCTGCAATTTTTGAAGCAACAGCAAACAACGAAAAAGAACACGCAAAAATGTGGTTCAAAGAGCTTGATGGAATCGGTTCAACTGCCGAAAACCTTAAAGCTGCTGCCGACGGCGAAAACCACGAATGGACAGATATGTACGAAGGCTTTGCAAAAACAGCCGAAGCAGAAGGATTTGCCGCACTTGCTGCAAAGTTCCGTGCTGTAGCTGCTATCGAAAAACATCACGAGGAACGCTACCGTGCCCTCCTCAAGAATGTTGAAACAGCCGCCGTATTTGAAAAAAGCGAAGTAAAGGTTTGGGAATGCCGAAACTGCGGACACATCATCGTTGGAACAAAAGCTCCAGAAGTTTGCCCGGTTTGCGCTCACCCACAGAGCTACTTCGAAATCAGCGCAGAGAATTATTAAAATAAGTTTTTATAATATGTCATTATCGGGCTTGACCCGATAATCCTATTAAAAGATTGCCGTATCTGGTACGACAATGACATTTCTTTCGGAGAAAGCAAAACTATTTTTCTAAATAAGGAAGATTTTTATGAAAAACACTTTTAAGACTCTTTTTGCACTTGCATTGCTTTGCAGCGTTGCATTCATTTTCAGTTCATGTATTTTTGATCCTAATTTCGGTCTGGAAGAAATTACATTTGAAGAAATTACAAAGGCTGAGTTGTATGATAATTATGATTATACAATAGAAACAAACACTTATGATTCTGATGGTACACAGACAAAACATGAAGTAACTTCTGGTACTGCAACAGCTGCAGAAGTAAAAGCAACTGCCCTTACAGGAAAAGCTACAATTGAAGCCGGCAAGCTTTTGAAAACTTACTCTGGTGGTGTACGTGCAAACAAAAAGTTTAAGAAAATTGTAATTTACATTTACACAAATAATAGCGATGGAAAACAAATTGGCAGTGTAATCACAACTTATACAAAAAAATAAGCTGATTCCAGCTCTTATTTAAGGAACGCTTTGCTTTATGGGAACAATAATTGTAAGCATTATTCTACTTGCGCTGATTGTACTTGCAATTGTTTTTATAATAAAAGCAAAGCGTTCCGGTAAACATCCAGACTGCAGTGGAAATTGCAGCGGCTGTAATGTCTGCAGCACCTGTACAACACACAATTCTTATCTTAATTCAGAAGAAAACACTTCTGCTACCAATTAAAATCAATTTCATCTGAAACAATTCCACCTTCCATCCAGCTTCTCCATGCTGCATTTATCTCATAGGCGGAACTACCACTTACTTCCAGATAATACATTTTTCCTGCTTCAACTTCCAGTTCAGGAACACTTATATCTCGCATAGGACTACCAACCATCCAGCCGGAAATGGTAACTGTAGAAGAAATATATGAGCTGTCTAAGCTTGTCATTGGAACTTCAAATACAAGAGTTTTTCCTGTATTTATAGTTTTTCCACCAGTAGAAGTTACAGCTGCTTCTGCGTAAGCCCCTTTATAAAGCTTAATACCAGTCTGCGCATTTCCATTATAAATTGTAACATACGCCGCCCCTGGTCTGGAATACTCTTCGAAAGCACTTGGATCAAACCAATCAAGAACATAAATTTCCCAGGATCTGTTATCTTCGTGCAATCTGTTTTGAATATAAACAAGTCCACCATCAATTATATTTTTTGGAAACCAGGTTAATATCTCTCCGGTTCTCCTGTCTAATCTTCGTAATGTTGGATAAAGTGTATAATAGTAATAACTTACAGGAATCTTTGTTTGAACAGTATTTGCTGCTTCAAATGACAGGGCTTCTCCCCAGGGACTATCCATACGTAATTCAATATTGTAATTTGTAGGATTATTTAACAGCAGATATGCATCGCCATCAAGGTATCCTGAAATCGTATAAACCATATTACTATTAGCTTCTGAGTCAGCATTATAGTAAACATAAATCATATCCAAAGGATTATGTCCCAATTCATAGTAGTATTTTTGATAATATAAGTAATCATCTTCTGTTACTACGTAAAGTACAAAATCTCCAGAATTATAAAAAAGTCTGTCATCTCTTTTTAAGCCTGAAGTTGTTCCCGCTCGAACACCGCCAATCAGAGTAGCGTCAGAAGGAGTACCTTTAAAGCAGACAACATTCCTATTCGTCTCATTTCTTACTCTTATTGAACATTCAGCTCCATAATAATCTGTATAATCTATATCTCTATTATAATAATTTGTATACCCCTGCCCATTATCATCTCCCATATATATGTATTTTACTCGTGGTTCCTGTGTACAGCCTGTAATAAAAATAGAAAAAATAAGCATTAAAACAAATGTAAAAGAAATATTTTTCATATAAACCGCCCCATAAAACTAACTTTTATTATAACACAATTATTTTAGTTTTAAAATCAGCAGAAACTCATTTGACACAAAATCTTGAATAATATAAATTAATTTCAATGATAAAATCTCCATACAAAACAAAACAACAGTCATTAATTCTCACATATCTTAAATCAATTCAGGGCGTACATTTTACAGCAGAAGATGTAAGACAGCATTTTGAAAAAAAAGGTGTCGCCATTGGAATTGCAACAATTTACAGGCAGCTGGAAAAGTTTGTGACAGACGGGATTTTGCAAAAATATTTTATAGACGAACATTCAGCGTGCTGCTTTGAATACTCAGGCGAAAACTGTAATCCGGATGAAGCTCACTTTCATCTTAAATGCGAAAAATGCGGCCGTTTAATTCACCTTGAATGTGAAGACCTTGAAGATTTAACAAAGCACCTTAAAACAGAACACGGCTTTACCATAAATCCCTACCGCACCGTACTTTACGGCGTTTGCGAAAAATGTCAACCCCAGACTGACAATTAATATAATGTGCAGTTTTGTATTACAAAACTGCAAGCGAAGGCAGAATAAATGGTTGGCTACAAAAAATAAAAGCCTTCGCTTTTGAGAATTATTATCAAATTCTATTGACATAAGACTTCATTCTCCGTACAATCTGATAACAATTATCAAATTATATAATTAACGGAGTAACAAAATGTCTTTCACAAAAAAAATAATAACTGCAACACTTTTACTTACAGCTTTAGCTTCATCATCTTTTGCAAAACCAAAAGCAAAAAAATCTAAAGAATCAAAGAACACAAATACCATAAAAATCGTAACCACAATTTTCCCGGAATACGACTGGACCCGCGAAATAATCGGTACACAAACAGCAAACACAGAGCTCACCCTTCTTATGAATAACGGTACCGACCTTCACTCTTACCAGCCTTCAATCCAGGATATTGCCAAAATTAGCACCGCTGATATTTTTATTTACGTTGGCGGAGAAAGCGACGGCTGGGTAAAAGATGCTCTTAAAAATGTCCGCAATAAAAATATCATCACACTGAATCTTATGGAGCTGCTTGGAGATAAAGTTCGCGAAGAAGAAATAATAGAGGGCATGCAGGCTGAAGAAGAGGAACATCATCACGAGCACCACCATGATGAAGAAGCTGAACATGACGAACATGGCCATGATGAAGAAGCAGAAAGCCATGAAGAACATGGCCATGATGGAGAAGGTCATCATCACGAAGACGAAGATGAAATTGAATATGATGAACATGTATGGCTTTCACTGCGAAATGCAAAAATCTGCTGCAATGCTATTTGTGAAGCTCTCTGTAAAATCGCACCGGAAAATGCCACAGCCTATAAAGCAAATCACGCCGCTTATTCTAAAAAGCTTGATGATTTAGACTCCCGCATTTCTAAAACAGTTTCTGCTTCCGCACAGAAAACACTTCTTTTTGGAGACCGTTTTCCTTTCCGCTATTTTGTTGATGATTACAGCTTAAACTATTATGCTGCTTTTGTTGGCTGTTCAGCAGAAACAGAAGCCAGCTTTGAAACAATTATATTCCTTGCAAAAAAGGTTGATGAACTTGGACTTAATTCAGTCTGCCAGATAGAAAGCGGAACAGGTAAAATCGCCAGAACAATCATTCAGTCAAGCAAAAACAAAAATGCCTCAATCCTCACCTTTGATTCCATGCAATCCGTAAACAACACAGATATCCAAAATGGCACTACATACCTTAGCATTATGGAGAATAATCTTGCGATCTTAAAAGAAGCCCTACGATAAAGCTACAGCAATTTTGGAACAAAACTGCAAGCACAAGCTGGTTCAGTTTGCAGTAACAAAACAGCTGTCAGCTTGTGCTAATAGCTGCTTAAACCACCAACCTTGAGCTGGAAGTGACTGAACTCCATGCTGAAGCTTGCGCGTCCCTGGGTTGCTGAACGGAGATTTGTTGTAAATCCGAACATATTTGCCATTGGCGCCTGGGCGTGAATAATTTCTGTATTAGATTTTGAATCCTGGCCCATAATACTGCCACCACGCTGACTGAGCTGGCTTGAAGCAGGACCAACAAACTCTTTAGGGCAGGAAATATCAACATTCATAACCGGTTCAAGAATCTGTGGTACGGCTGCGGTACAGGCTTTATCAAAAACCTGAGCGGCACAGGAAGCAAAAGCAAAAGGTGTAGAAGTAAGCTCGTTGTAATCAATAGCTGTTACCTTAACGCCAACCTCTGTACAAGGATATCCGTAGCTAATTCCAGAATCAAGGGCATTCTTAAAACCATTTTCAATTGATTCCATAATTTCATCAGGAATACCAGTTGTACGGCAGGTAATTTCAAAGGAGTTTCCACTGCCCTGTTCACGTCTTTCAACTGTAATTGTAAGACCTGCAGTATTTTCTTTTCCACCAAGAACTCGTGAATATTCTTCTGTAGCTGTAGCTGTATTTGTAATAGATTCCCTGTAGGTAACCTGTGGAGCACCAACATTACACTTTACGCCAAAATCATCGCGCATACGGGTTACAAGAACATCCAGATGAAGCTCGCCCATTCCGCTTATAATAAGCTGTCCGGTTTCGGCATCTTCATGGCTTGTAAAGGTTGGGTCTTCACGGCTCAGAATCTCAAGAGTTTCATTCATCTTGTCTTTTTCGGACATTGATTCCGGCTCAAGGGCAACAGAAATAACCGGCTGAGGGAAGGAAGGCTTTTCGAGTAAAACAGGGAAGGCTTCGGTACCAATTGAGTCACCAGTCTGTGCAAGTTTAAGACCAATAAATACAGCAATATCTCCGGCCGAAACTGAATCGCAAGGCTCAGACTTATCGGCATGCATACGAAGTATTCTGTTTACACGCTCACGCTTTTTCTTGTTGATGTTGTAAATCTGCATACCGGAAGAGATTTTTCCAGAATACATACGGACATAACATAAAGGTCCCATTTCTCTATCATACTGAATCTTGAAAACAAGTCCGAGCGCCATCTTTGAAGCATCACAAGGAACATCAAGTTCTTCCTGCTGGTCTTTCTTAAGCTTAACACCCTTTGCAGGAGGTACATCTGTAGGACAAGGAAGATAATCAATTACTGCATCAATAAGAGGCTGAACTCCCTGATTATGGCGGGCAGAACCCATTATAAAAGGAACAAACTGTCTGTTTATTGTTGCTTTCCTGATTGCAGCCTTAAGCTGGTCTACAGAGATTTCTTCGCCTTCAAGATAGATTTCGGCAAGGGCATCATCTGTACCGGCAACCATATCAACAAGTTTTTCATGCCATTCATCAGCTTCGGCCCGGCGTGAATCTGCAATATCACTTTCAATGATTGTTGCACCTTCATCCTCTTCCGACCAGCGGAGTTCTTTCATTTTGAGCAGATCAATAACGCCTTCAAACTCAGGTCCCTGTCCAATTGGAATCTGCAATGCAAGACAATCAACGCCAAACTTTTCGTGGACATCTTCCATTGAACCAAAGAAGTCTGCACCAATTCGGTCCATCTTGTTCATAAAACCAAGGCGAGGAACATTAAACTCGTCGGCCTGCTTCCAAACAGTTTCTGTCTGAGGCTGAACACCGTCAACTGCACAAATAACGGCAACAGCACCATCAAGTACACGCAGAGAACGCTCTACCTCGGCGGTAAAGTCTACGTGTCCCGGAGTGTCTATAATATTGATTTGATAATTTTTCCAGTAAGTTGTTGTGGCGGCAGAACAGATTGTAATACCACGCTCCTGCTCCTGCTGCATCCAGTCCATAGTAGCCTGGCCGTCATCTATTTCGCCAATCTTATGTATTTTGCCTGTATAAAAGAGAATACGTTCTGTGGTAGTTGTTTTACCGGCATCAATATGTGCCATAATGCCGATATTACGCATTTTGTCTAAGGACATGGATATCTCCTGTGTTTATAATTCTACATTTCTTAAAAAAATAATTAAAAATTATAATGTTTTTTTTTACCTGTGAAAAGATACCCATGGAAAACTTCCGGACCTGTAAGGTTACGCGGCTTTTGTTCCGAGCTTCTTCTTTCTGTATGACAGAATCACACTCTGAAGAAGAATAAAGAAACAAAGCATAAGACCGGTTGTAATACTCTGCCAGTAAGGTTCGCGCAGACCGGAAGCAATTACTATGTTGTTGATTGTCTTAAGCGACATAACACCAAACAAAGTTCCTACAACACTACCAACACCACCGGAAAGCAGAGTACCACCAATAATGGAAGAAGCTATTGCCTGCATTTCGGCTCCGGTTGCATTCGAAGCATTTCCCGCACCTGTATGAAGCAGATAGATAAAACCACCAATACCAGCAAGCAAACCGCAAAGAATGTAGGCAAAGAAGGTTGTACGGCGAACATTTATACCAAGCATAAGTGCGCTTTCACTGTTACCGCCAACTGCGTACAAGTTTCTACCAAAGCGTGTCCACTTGAGTACAGCCCACAAAGCAACAAGAATTACAAGCGCAATAATTACACCAACTTCAATATAGGCTGGAATAAAGTTTCCGTTTTTTGCATAATGACCAATTCCGGGAAGCTCCACGTAAAAATCCTTGAGTGCAAGAAAAGCCTTATTTGTAGCTGTACGAGGAACTTTACTTACAATTGTTGTCATACCCTTTGTAAAGAACATACCGGCAAGCGTTACAATAAAAGGCTGAATCTTAAGGAAGGCAACACAATAGCCCTGTACTATACCCATAGCAAGTCCAATTCCAAGAGAAATAAGGATTGAAGAGAAAATGCCACCGCTGTGATCTTCCATAAATACAACGCAGGACATTGTAATAAGAGCTACTGTACCACCAACAGAAATATCAATTCCGCCGGTAATCATAATGATTGTAAGGCCAATTGAAATTACAATCAGATAGGCATTGTTGTTGAAAATATCAAGGAACTGTTGAGGATTAAGGAAGCCACCACCCCAAACTATCATAGCAAAAAGATACATTACAACAAAGGTACAAATTGTAATTGTGAGCAGCAGAGTTGTATTTGAAAGAGGCTGCTTGTTTTTATCTTTAGAAAATAAGTTTTTAATTGACTGAACGAATGACATATTACTTTGCCTCCCCTGCTGATGTTACTGCAGCAACCTGACCATTACCTGTATTAGAACCGCTTATCTTTTTGGCTGCAATCTTATTTTTAATCTGCTTAATCCAATCTTTTACAACAGGTGAACCAATTACAACGAGAGCAATAATTACAATTGCCTTGTAAGCCTTTACAGCTGTAGAAGAAACCTTCATAGCATACAAGGTGATTGTAAGTGCCTGGATAATATATGCACCAATAATTGAACCGGAAAGCTTAAACTTACCGCCGCCCAGTGAGTTTCCTCCAATGGCAACTGCAAGAATGGCATCCATTTCTATATCAATAAG
>JAEEGH010007865.1_pt1 | contig 25447 bp, 34 predicted proteins | sample 9134181 | NCBI WGS metagenome assembly JAEEGH01 (sample SAMN16246544, study PRJNA631951) | gut metagenome | biome: gut microbiome; feature: rumen; material: DP-attached | host: Bos | place: Iran: Karaj | collected 2018-10
ATGTGAATCGACGACAAGTGCGCGTTATACACCCGCACCGTGTCCTCGCGGAACTTGATGTCGGCATAGATGATCGCATTCGAACTCTCATCGTCCAGCACCGGACCCGCATCCACAATCTTGTACTTGCTGAAAATCGCCACCCCGAAGTAATATTTGCTCTGCGAAGTGTCGGTGAAATAGAGGTAACAATGCTGCGGCGTCTCCTCAATATTCATGAGCGCCAGCACCTGATCCTTCGTATGGAAATTCAAGGTCTCGCTCTTGTCCCAAAAGAACTCCTGGAAACAAGCGATATCAGGATTCACGCCCTGCAAATAACTGATAATTTCCTGCAAATCGGCACGCCGCCGCCCCATGTCGCTGTCCTGATACAACCCGAACAAATTGGCATTGTAACTCAGCACTTTGATGGAGTTGGGACAGTTTTCAGGGACATCCGCACCACGAAATTGGAAATGCTTATCTATTGTATTGATATTCAAAAGAATAAAAGCAATAGAAATCAAACAAAACCGATAGTCAATAAACAGCCAAGCGATTACAAAAGCGATATTGATCAGCAGCAGGTAGGGAAAGCCTAAGCCACAGAACACCACCAGCCGCGAGATGGAGGGATGCACCAAGCCCGCCAACCACGAAAGAAGCAATAACAATGCAGCTATTATGTTGAGTGACAACACAATCCAAAAGAAAACCTTTTTAACTAACTCTTTCTGTGCCATAGGGAATATCTGTTGGGAATCAATGCTTTTTGTAATGATAAAGAAAATCCTTTTCCTCTTTCGACAAGGCTCCATAGCCATCTTTGGCGATTTTTGCGAGGATTTCTTCCACCCGCTTCTCATCGTTGTTGTCATGTACAGAGGTGCTGGGAGTGGATGGAGCCGACTGCTGTGCGTCTGCCGCCGCTTGATACGAAGTGTAGTATTTCTGCTTCTTCTGTTTGGCTTTAGGTGCGAACCATTTCTTTCCCTTCGAAAGACAAACACCGACAGCCGCCCCATACATGGCTCCTCCCATGTAACAAAAATACTCGCCTACATGCTTGAGGTCGCTGTCGAGAGAGGGAATTACCATGAGTCCAATCAGAATCAACGCCACCCATTTCAGACGAATGGTCTTGAAGAACAGCATGCGAACGGGGTGATTGGGCTGATAGAGGGTAACCGCCAGCAAAACTGCCAACACTGCCGCCGAAGAGCCAAAGCAGTATGCGTGGGTAGAAATGTGATGGAAGGCTGGGAAAATATTGTAGGCCAATTGGAATACCAGATTCCCGCATACGCCTCCCACCAAGTAATGAACCAGCAAGCTCTTCCCACTCTTGTACTGCGAATAAATGCTTCCTGCCAGCCACAGCACCAGCACGTTGAAAAGCAACTGCCAAAAATTGTGGTGCAGAAACAAACTGGTGACCACCGACCATGGGTGAATGAGGGTTGTTCTGAAGTTGGCAGGGTAGGCCAAGTACTCATAAAAGAGGGGTTTGAGCCGCAAACCGCCATTAAACAGTAAGGTGCTGAGAAAAACCGCCAAATCGGTGACGGTGAGGGTGATCCACACACCGACGTTGAGGAGAATGAGAATGCTCAACGCACTTCTGGAACGAAAAAACTGTCGGAAACTCTGTCGCCAGTTGGGGAAAGCGCCTTCGGGTACGTTATACATAAAGCACTAATTAATAGGGATAATCGTAAAAAGTATCTCTCCTCCGGTCTCTCTTTCTCCATAACAGAATCAACAGCAAACCGAAGAGCATACCCCCGAGGTGGGCGATATGGGCAATGCCATCGCTGGAAGCGAAGATGCAATATAAAACTTCGATTCCGCCATAAATAATCACAAACCATTTAGCTTTCACAGGGATAAGGAAATAGATATAGATGAGCGAGTTGGGGAACAACATGCCGAAAGCCAACAGCAATCCGTACACCGCTCCCGAAGCACCGACCAAGGTCATCTTGTTTATGAATTCATCCACCAAGTATATTTCCTCCACATGGGTTTTAGGATTTGGAACTCTCACACCAGAAAAGTCCTGAAGGCGCATAATGTAAGTAATATCAATGTATTGCCACAATTCATACACCAGTGCCGCTCCTATGCCAGCGACGAAGTAAAAGATGATGAACCGCTTGGTGCCCCAATAGTTCTCGACGGCGGCACCGAACATCCACAGGGCGAACATGTTGAAGAACAAGTGTCCGAAATTGCCGTGCATGAACATATAGGTCACCGGCTGCCAGAACGCAAAACCGGAAGCTTGGAAATAGTGCAATCCCAACCAATTGCTCAGATCAATCCCTTTAAAACCGAGCACCACATCGGCCAAGAAAAAAAGCGCATTGATAATCAGTAAATTCTTAACCACTGGCGGAAGAATCTGAAATTCTCCCATCCGTACTTCATTTCCCATAGACTATTTTTGAATTGAGGGTGCAAAATTACGTGATTTTCTTGAAATAATGGAGTAAGAATAAAAGATTTTGCGTACTTTTGCAGCCTAATTTGTCAAAGAATATGATTAGCAGAAGGTATTTGAGAATCAAGGTGATGCAAGCCATCTATGCCCATCAGGCCAACCCCGATGTGGATATGTATATGGGTGAAAAGCAACTGGAAGACTCTATCCGGCAGTGCGAAGTGCTCTCCGTATATTTCTACTCCATCTTCCCTGAAATCAAACATTATATCGAAACCAAGCAGGAAGACCGCAAAAACAAGATTTTCCCCACTGAGGAAGACCTGAACCCCAACACCCGCTTCGTGGACAACCGCGTGATTGCCCAGATGGAAGCCTCCGAGCAACTCAACCGCCGCTGGCGCGCCCTCAAAATCAACTGGGTAGAGAATAAAGAATTGATCATCAACCTTTTCAACCAGATTGAAGCCCTGCCCGAATATCAGGCATACATGAGCGCCCCCGACAGCAGCTATAAAGCCGACAAAGAACTCATTCTCACCATCTTAGAAAAAATATTCGCCGAAAGCGAACTGCTCCATTGGTATTTTGAAGAGAAGTTTGTGCATTGGTTCGATGACTACAACGACGCACTGCTGCAGGTGTACCAGGGCATCAGTTTCTGGAAAGCCTCCCAAGAGCAGGTGAAGATGTCGCCGCTCTATAAAGACGAAACGGAAGATGTGCTTTTCTTCAAAAATCTTTATAAACTCACCATCAAGAACGACGGCGAATACGAGAGCATGATTGAGGCCAACCTCAAGAACTGGGAGAGCGACCGCATCATCGAAACCGACATGATTCTGATGAAGATGGCCATCTGCGAACTGATGGAGTTCCCCAGCATCCCCACCAAAGTCACCATCAACGAATACATCGAGATTGCCCGCTCGTACGGTTCCGAAAAGAGCGGACTGTTTATCAACGGCTTGGTGGACAAAATCGCCCGCGAGTTGCGCGAGGAGGGACGGCTCAACAAACAAGGAAGAGGCCTTCTGGATCGCAGTTTGAATTAGTAAATTATTAATAATGAAAAAGATAAAGATAGTTTTAGGTGTTGTAATGCTGCTCGCAGCCACCTGCTTGTCGGGGTGCAGAGAGAGCGAGAACCCTTCGGTGGTCAACATCCCCGCTACTGCCGACACCAAGAGCGGACAGACCTCCAAGGAAGACCCCAACGGTCCGAAAATCAAGTTCGACCACACCTCATACGACTTCGGCACGGTGATGCAGGGCGAGAAACTCACCCACACCTTCACCTTCACCAACACAGGCAAGTCGGTCCTGGTGATTTCATCCACCAGCGCCTCGTGCGGCTGCACCACCTCCACCCCACCCCGCGCTCCCATCAAGCCCGGCGAGAAAGGCAAGATCGATGTCACCTTCGACTCCAAAACCAAGATGGGCGATGTGGAAAACAAGGTGCGCGTGGCCTCCAACGCCTATCCGTCGCCCGCCGTACTCACCGTTAAAGCACACGTTATCAAACAGTAAATCTTTTTATCAACCATAAATTTTTATTATTATGAATCTTCTTCTTATCTTATTGCAACAGCAAGCTTCTCAAGGACAGGGCGGCTTTAAGTCATGGGGGCCCTCCGTCATTATGATTGTGCTGCTCATCGTCATTTTCTATTTCTTCATGATTCGTCCGCAGAAAAAGCAGCGTGAAAAACTGCAGGCTGCCCGCGACGCCCTCACCAAAGGCGACAAAGTGGTGACCGCCGGTGGTATTCACGGCAAGATTGTGGAAATCCGCGACCAGACCTTCGTCATCGCCGTGGAAGACAACACCCATATCGAAGTGGAGAAGTCGGCCATCACCTTCAACGAGGCCGCCCTTAAATAATGTGCGATGAAAACCGCTGAACAGATCCGACAAGAAATCACCAACGAGCAGGGGCATCTGAAGATGCCCCCGTTGGCTTTCATTCTCTGTTTGGCCATCAGCGCGATGCTGTGGGTTTTTGTGACCCTCTCGCGCGAATACACCGTCACGTACGATTACAAGGTGAACTGCATCGAACTGCCGGCCGGCAAAAACAAGGCCAACGTCTCCACGGGCGACGCCAGCACCGACCTGCGCCTCACCTTCAAGGCCAAAGGGTTCGCCCTGCTCAACCCCGCCTTCCGCGAGTCGAACCGCACCATCGACCTGTCGGTCGAACAACTGGTGAAACACAAGGGCGAGAAACTGAACAGCTACCAGTTCACCCAGACAGAACTTACCGACTACCTGAAAGAGTCGGGCACCTTTGGCGAGGAGTTCGTGAAGGTGGAATCCCCCTCCATGACGGTTTATCTCTCCAAATAGAGGAGGGAAAGTCTGTAATGACAATATTATAATAAAGGGCGACCGTTTGGCCGCCCTTCGTTTTATGCCTCCACCTTCACAATGTGGTAGTTCTTCTTGCCTTTCTGCAAGAGGATGTACTTGCCATTGATGAGGCATCCGGCGTCGGCCACAAACTGGTCGTTGACTTTGTTCTTATTGACCGAGATACCGTTGCCTTTCAGCTCGCGGCGAGCCTCGCCTTTGCTGGCGAGCATCTGCGTGTGGTCGGTGAGCAGATCCACGATGCTGATGCCGGCGTTGAGGGTTTCGCGCGACAGGGTGGTCTGCGGCACGCCGTCGAAGATAGAGAGGAACATCTCTTCAGGCAGGGCCGACAGGCTCTCGGCAGTACCCTTGCCGAACAGAATTTCCGATGCGCTTACCGAAGCATTATAGTCGGCTTCGGAATGTACGCGAATGGTAAGGTCTTTCGCCAAGGCCTTCTGCAGCACGCGGAGGTGCGGTGCGGCCTCGTGTTCCTTCTCCATCGCCTCAATCTCCTCTTTGCTGAAGAGGGTGAAGATGCGGATATATTTCTTGCTGTCCTCGTCGCTGCAGTTGAGCCAGAACTGGTAAAAGTCGTACGGGGAGGTCTTGGCGGGATCGAGCCAGATGTTGCCCTTTTCGGTCTTGCCGAACTTGCCGCCGTCGGCCTTGGTGATGAGCGGACAGGTGAGGGCGAAAGCCTCTCCGTTGGTCTTGCGACGAATCAACTCAGTGCCGGTGGTGATGTTGCCCCACTGGTCGGAGCCGCCCATCTGCAGTTTGCAGTTGTAGTTCTGGTTCAGGTACATGAAGTCGTAGCCCTGCACCAGCTGGTACGAAAACTCGGTGAACGACATGCCGTCGCCTTCGCCGTTGAAACGCTTCTTCACCGAATCTTTCGCCATCATATAGTTGACGGTGATATGCTTGCCGATGTCGCGGATGAACTCGAGGAACGAGAATTTGCTCATCCAGTCGTAGTTGTTGACGAGGATGGCGGCGTTGGCCTCTTTGCCATCGAAGTTGAGGAATTTCGACAGCTGTTTTTTGATGCACTCCTGGTTGTGGCGGAGGGTAGCCTCATCGAGCAGGTTGCGTTCCTGCGACTTGCCCGACGGGTCGCCGATCATGCCGGTGGCGCCACCAAGCAGCACGATGGGACGGTGACCGCACTCCTGCAAGTGCTTCAGCATCATCACGCCCACGAGGTGACCGATATGCAACGAGTCGGCCGTCGGGTCAATGCCCACATACGCGGTGGTCATCTCCTTGTTGAGCTGCTCCTCTGTGCCGGGCATCATGTCGTGAATCATGCCTCTCCATTTCAATTCTTCAATGAAATTCATAAGTCTGTGAGTTTAAAGGTGAGAAAAAAAAGCCCCATTTTCATGGGGCTTGAACTTGTGTGAATGCAATCCGCTTAGCGGCCCATTTCAGCACCGGCTTTGAATTTCACAACCTTCTTTGCAGGAATGGTCATGGTAGCACCGGTTTTGGGGTTACGACCCTGTCTTGCACCGCGTTCGGAAACGGAGAAAGTACCGAAACCAACGAGGGAAACTTTACCGCCGTCTTTCAGGGTTTCTGAAGTGGTAGCCATGAAAGCTTCGAGGGCGTTCTTGGCATCAGCTTTTTTCAGGCCAGCTTTTGCAGCGATGGCATCAATCAATTCGCTCTTGTTCATTTGATAAAATTTAAATGGTTAATATATTAACTTTTACAGCGCAAATATAAGAGTATTTTTCATACTTCCGCATTTTTTCCTCAATTTTTATAAAAAAAATATAAATGAGAAAAATGGGATTTTATAAATAATTAATAATCAGATTTATACGAAAATCAATTCGTAGTTTTCGGGATGGAATCCTCTTAAAAAATCGGTAATTTTCAGCCTCGATTTGCCTTGAAATTGGATGGTTTTTGCTGAAATTTTGCCATCTTTAGCATAAATTTGGAAAGAATTGGGTTGTTCTATCTCAATTGTACCCGTTTGTTTTACAGAGTTTAAGGGGATGATTTCAGCCTCGTAAATCTTCACCAGCTCCACCTCGCCTTTCTTGTTGGTGATGCGGGTGCACGCCCCCGGGAAGGGCGAAAGTCCACGAATTTTGTTGAAGATGTCGCGGGCGGGCATATTCCAGTCGATGTAAGTATCCTCCTTGAAAATCTTGGGGGCGGGCTTGAGGTCGGCGGTCTCCTCCTGCCGGCGCGTTTGCACCTCCCCGCGTTCGATGAGGTCGAGGGTATGCACGGCCAGCTCGGCACCGCACCGCATCAGCCGGTCGTACAACTCACCAGTGGTCTCATTAGGACCGATCTCCACTTCTGTGGAGTCGATGATGTCGCCCGTGTCAATCTGGTGGTTGAGGAAGAAGGAGGTGACTCCTGTGCGGGTCTCGCCGTTCATGACCGCCCAGTGGATGGGGGCGGCACCGCGGTAGTTGGGCAGCAGCGAGGCATGGATGTTGAATGTGCCAAACGGCGGCATGGCATACACCACCTCCGGCAGCATGCGGAAGGCCACCACCACGAAGATGTCGGCATTCAACGCCCGCAGTTGGGCGAGGAAGTTCTCGTCGCGCAGTTTCTCGGGCTGCAACACCGGCAGCTGGTGCGCGAGGGCATACTCCTTCACCTCCGAAGCCTTCAGCTTGAGGCCGCGGCCGGCAGGCTTGTCGGGAGCCGTCACCACCGCCAGCACCTCATGGTGCGACTGGTGGATGGCCTCCAAGGCACCCACAGCAAACTCGGGAGTCCCCATGAAAACTACTCTCATATTATTTCTTGCTATACATCATTTTATGGGTATGGAGCATCTGCAGACACGATGCTGCGGCCTCCACGCCCTTGTTGCCATGTTTGCCACCTGAGCGGTCGGCGGCCTGCTCGGCGGTGTTGCAGGTCAGCACGCCGAAGATGACCGGCACGGTGTATTCGATGCCCACCTTAGCAATGCCGTTGGCCACCGCCTGCGCGATGAACTCGAAGTGGCGGGTCTCGCCCTGGATGATGCAGCCGAGACAGATGACAGCATCAACATCCTCGTTGGCATCGAGCAGCATGGCGGCTGCACTGGGGAGTTCGAAGCTGCCCGGCACCTCGAAATCGAGGATGTTCTGGCGGGCCACACCGGCCTCCAACAAGGTCTGCATGGCACCTTCTTTCAACGCGCCCGTAACCTCTTGGTTCCACCTACTAACAATAATGCCAATTTTGAAATTGGCATTATTGGTTTTGGGAACGGAAATATCTGAAAGATTTTTTTTCTTATCCATTATTTTCCGGCTTTGATTTTAGCGCGTTCATAATATTTGGCAACGCCCATCTGGTTGTATCTTTCGGGATACTCATTCTGAATCTCCGCATAGTTCTTGAAAGCGCCGTCCCAGTCACCCTCACGCTCGCAGAGCATGCCGAGTTTCCAGAGAGCGATCGGAGCCACGAAGTCGGTCTCGCCCTTGGCGGCCTTCTCGAAATACTTCTTGGCATTGTCCACATCGTCCTGATCGTCGTACAGGTCGCCAATCAGCATCTGGGCTTCGTACCAGAGGTAGTTATCGCGTTTTTTCATTTTCAGCAAGGTCTCCAGAGCCTCATCTTCCTGACCGAGGTTGAGGTAGCAGAGGGCTGCATAATATTTCAGGCTGAATTTGGCAGCGCGGGCGGTCTTGATGCCGGGATGGTCGTAGCTCTCCATCACAGAGAGGAAGCCTTCGTTTTCGTCATCACCTTCCAAAGCGGCTTTCAGCGTGGCGGTGTCGGTGCTGAGAGTGGAGTTCTGCACGGCCGCTGCAATGCTGGGCTGCGCATTCTGTGAAGCGTCATTGTTCCATTTCGGAGCCAACCACTGGTAATAAACAATGGCCAACAGAATCACAATGATCACTGCAAAGAAAATGATATCGATGATTTTCTTGTTCTTCGCATACCAAGCAGCCAACTTGCCTTTTTCGCCCTGAACAGAGCCTAATTTGTCAGCATTGGTCTGATTTTTTACATTTTCTTTTTCCACGTTACCTTTCAAATCGCCTAATTTTTCGGTATTTGCCATTTTTACTATATTTATAATTTTAAGGCTGCAAATTTACAAGTTTTTTTTCATTGTATAACACCCTCATCAAAATAATTGAAAAAAATAAAGACCTGCGTTTCGGCAGGTCTTTTGGTTGGGCGTGAAGGACTCGAACCTTCAATGACAGGACCAGAATCTGTAGTGTTGCCATTACACCAACGCCCAATAGTTGGTCAAATCAACAGACTGCAAAAATACATCTTTTTTAAATGTTATTCATATTTTTTGAAAAATTATTTTAATTGATTATTTATCAATAATTTATAATAAAATATCACCCCTTAATTAGGGACTTTATGAAAGATTATTTTTCAAATTAGAATTAAAAATCGTACTTTTGCGCCCACAAAAACCGCAAAAATGGATATTGAAGTCGAGATTGCCAACCAAGATTTTACCGATCCGATTGGGGAGGCGTACAATTTGGTTTTAAAGGAGAAGAATGGCGAAAGGTTCGTTCCGGTGGTTATCGGGCGCAATGAGGCCACCTGTATCCTCATGGAGTTGAATCAGATTGCCATCCCTCGGCCCATGCCTTACGATTTGATAATGAGTCTTTTGCAGCATTTCGTTGCGGAAGTGACCGGCGTACGGGTACATCATCTGAAAAAGGGCATTTTTTATGTGCATATCCTGATCACGAATGCCGAGGGGAATTGGGCTTTAGAATCGCGGATTTCCGATGCGGTGGTAATCGCCCTCAAAGCCGGTGTGCCGATCTGTTTTGCAGAGGAGGTTTTTGAGGCCGCCTGCTACACCAAGAGCGGGAAGTTCAAGGGCAAAAGGGTAAAAAAACCTTCGGAACTTTGGGATGATTTGCGCCGCGAGGACGAGGGCGAGGTGGACAGTTTTAAGCTGGACGATGGCGGCAGCGTGCCCTTCGACCTCACCCAAGCCACCACCCAACAGTTGAAACAGCTGCTGCACCAAGCAGAAGAAAACGAGAATTTTGAGTTGGCAGCCGAAGTGGATGAAGAACTTAAACGCAGAGAAGATGGAGAATAATGTCAAACACGAAGGTATTGTTCAATCTATTGAAGGATTGAATGTTACGGTAAAAATGACGGTCAATTCAGCCTGTTCGGGCTGTCACGCCAAGAGCATCTGTGGGGCAGCCGACAGTCGCGACAAGGTGGTGGTGGCGCAGAATGTAAACGGCGCCAAACTCGCCGTCGGCGACACCGTAACCGTAGAAATGCGCCAAACACTCGCCATGAAAGCGGTGGTGATCTGCTACTTAGTGCCCTTCATCATCCTTTTCGCCTCCTTCTGTCTGATGTATATGGTAAGTTCTATCGAGTGGCTGAATGTGCTGGTGGCCCTGTCGCTCACGGCACTGTACTATATTATTTTATGGTTTTTCCGTAAGAAAATCGAAAAGAAGGTCACTTTCGTGGTGACCCCATCCCCCCAGATCTAACCCATGCCTATACCTTTTAAAAGACACACGTTTCCGAATGGGTTGAGACTTCTTGTGCACGAAGACTTCACCTCCCAACTTGCCGCGTGCAACGTGCTGTACCGAGTCGGCTCACGCGATGAGGACCCGCAACAGACCGGTCTCGCCCACCTGATGGAGCATTTCATGTTCTGCAGCTCGAAGCACATCCCCAACTACGACAATCCGTTGCAGAAGGTAGGCGGCATCAACAATGCTTACACCTCGCAGGATCACACGCAGTATTATTTGACCCTCCCAGCCGACAATCTTGAAACCGCCCTGTGGCTCGAGTCGGACCGAATGCTGGAACTCGCCTTCGACCCTGTCGGCCTCGACACGCAGAAACAGGTGGTGATTGAAGAGTTCAAGGAGGTGTCGCTCAACCGTCCCTTCGGCGACCTGTGGAGCGATTTCAGCAATTTTGTCTATCGCAAATATCCCTACAAATGGATGCCCATTGGGAAGAAAATCTCTCACATTGAATCGGTTACCATGGATATCGTACGCGATTTCTATCGCCGATACTATCAGCCCGCCAATGCAATTTTGGTGGTGGGAGGACCTGTTCGCTTCGAGGAGGTGGTGCCTTTGGTGGAAAAGTGGTTCGGAAGCATTCCGTCACGTAAAGCCCCGCACAAGGATTTCCCTCGTGAGCCGCAGCAGCGGGCTGGTCGCACCCGCACCGTGCATCGCAACGCCCCCTACCCTATGCTGCTGAAAGGCTGGAAGATGCCGCAGCGCTTGCATCCCGACTTCTGCGCCTTCGACCTGCTTTCCGACCTGCTCGGCAACGCCCAGTCGTCGTACCTCTACCGCGAACTGGTGACCGGCAAGGGACTGTTCACCGACATCTCCATGACCGTGTCGGGCACCGACGGGCCGGGCATCCTCGCCCTTGTGGCGCGCCCCACCGATGGAGTGGACATCCACGAGGCCAATCGTCAGCTCGAAGAGTTGCTGTACAACAACTTCCAGTTCGGTCCCGACTTCGCACATAACTTACAGAAGGTGAAGAACAAAAACGAATCCACCCTGCTCAACAACGAAATCAAACTCGACAGCCGCACCTCCATTCTGGCGGTGGAAGAGTCGATCAGCCGTGTGGAGGATTTCCAGGAGGACATTCAAAAGTACCGGAATGTAACAGAAGAGCAGATTCTCAAGATTTTCCATCAAACGGTCAACCCGCAGTGCGACAACACCTACTTTTATCTCTGCAAATAGTTGTCCATTTTTATTCTAATCCTAATAGTTTCTGAAAACTAGTTCTATCTGTTATCCAACCGCATCACCTTTACGGGGCGATCGGAGCCGAGCTGGAGGCGGTCGCACTGTTTGATCTCGCCAGTGTCGCGGAAGCCGCACTTCTCCATCACACGGCCGGAGGCGGGATTGTCGGGGAAGTAGTCGCTCCAAATGGTGCGGAACCCCTTCGTGTTAAAGCAGTAGTCAATCAGCAGCCGTAGTGCCTCGGTGCAGATGCCGTGGTTCCAGTAGGGCTTGGCGACCCAGTAGCCCGCCTCGACGTCGTTCTCTCCGATGTCGATGTTGCTCTCGCCGTGGGCCAGGTAGCCGATGCAGCCGATAGGCTCGCCGGTCTCCTTCAGCTCGATAGCCCAGATGTGGTCGCTATGGAAGAGGGTTCGGATGATTTCGCGGCTCTCCTCCACGCTTTGGTGGGGAGGCCAGCCCGCGCGGGGACCCACATCGGGGTCGGAAGCGTACCGGAAGAGCGTTTCGGCATCGTCGTCGCGCCATGGGCGAAGGGTGATTCGGTAAGTTTGTAGCATATTATTGTCTTTCATCATTTGGCTCCGCAGACTTTTTTCTGCGAGTATCAGCGGAATCTGCGGGAGAAATTAAAACCTCCTTGTCCGGCGGCAGTACGCCTCGTACTCCTCGCCAAAGTCGCGGCGGAGGCGGCGTTCCTCGCTGATGACCTGCGTCATCATGATGGCGAAGAAGAGCACCCACACGAGTGCGGCCTGCCAGGTCCACAGCCACACGACGGCGCCGGCGAGGTAGGTGAGCGTGCCGGTGAGCATGGGGTTGCGGTTGAGGCGGTACGGACCGTCGGTCATCAGGTGCTGCGTGCGGGGCGCCACCTCGTGCCCGAAAGCGTCCATCGGGTTGCCCTTGCCCCGCCGCTTCATATAGACGATGGTCCACACGCTCAGCGACAGTCCGCCCAGCATCAGCAGGCCGGTGATGGAGGCCCTCGCGGCACCGATGTGCTCCAGCTCCGGCATTCCGGAGGCCAGCCACATCACGGTCGGCATCAACGCCACAAAGAGCACGCCGCCCAATACATAACCGATGATTTCACGCAATAGTTTCATGGTTCAAAAATTATGGTGCACAGGATTCCTATATTACAGTTTCGCCATAAACTTCGCGCTCTCCACCACGAACCGCTCGTGGATGCCCTCGCCGATGAGGGTGTCGCCCTCGAAGCACTTCACGGCGAACACCAGACGGCGGCGGTCCACCTCCACCAGTTCGGCTTCGCACCGGATGGTGGCGCCCACGGGACTGGCTTTCAAGTGCTTGATATTGACGGCGATGCCGACGGTGGTGTTGCCCTCACCGACTTTGTCGCATACGCCCATCAGGCAGGTTTTCTCCATCAGGGCGATCATGGCGGGGGTGGCAAACACCTCCAATGCGCCGGAGCCATAGACGGCGGCGGTGTCCTTGTGCTCCACCACCAGCTGCTCGCTGTGGCGGAGGCCTTTCAAAGTGTCGTATTCCATTGTTTTAGATCGTTAAAGTTCAAAATTATTCCTCGGATTTATCCTCTTTGGACGATTTCTTAATCTGTTCAAACCCTTGGTCAAAGAACCAAAATAAAATGGTAATGATTACGCTGCCTACCACTCCTCCAATGATGGCTCTGCGCAAACTGAGTCCCGAGATCAACCAATCTGCCAGAAAGTATGCCACAGCAAGGACGACAAACATGATGAGATAAACCACCCAACTTTTTTTCTTGAAAATTTTCATGACTGTTGTTTTTTAGCTGGCAAAAATACTATAATTTCGGGAAATACAAAAAGCAAATGATGGAGCGGTGCAAATTTTTTTTTGAAGAACCCAATCATAATTCAAAATATTATTTGTAATTTTGCAGCATAATTTCAAAGTGTGAATTTGAAAAATGATAAACAAAACAGCTCTAAAACAGATATTGATATCCAATCAAAAGGATGTGGAGAATTATCAGGTAGTGCCTCGTGAATTACCTTCCGATGACTTCGAAAGGCGTGTGTTTATCGGTGTTCGAAGGGCAGGAAAATCATTCATGCTTTATCAGAAGATGCAGCAGATGCTTGCAGAAGGCCGCGGTTGGGATGGAATGCTCTATCTTAATTTTGAGGATGACCGTCTGGCTGGTTTCACTGCTGAGGACTTTGAGTTGATTCTGGAGTGTCATGCCGAGATGTACGACCAGCGTCCCATGCTTTTCCTTGACGAGGTGCAGAATATCGACGGCTGGGAGAGGTTTGTGCGTCGTATGGCAGATGCAAAGTATCGGGTCTGGATTACCGGTAGCAACGCCAAAATGCTGTCGACAGAGATGATGACCACCCTCGGAGGCCGTTACCTTACCACAGAAGTCTATCCATATAGCTTTCAGGAGTTCCTTAATGTCAGGAATGTGCCCTACAACGAACATGCCCTGTTGGCCACCGAATCACGTGCCAAGATGTTGCGCCAATGGAATGAATACTTGCATTGGGGTGGTCTGCCCGAATCTGTTTGTCTCAGTGTGAAGCGTGACTATCTGACCAGCACCCTACAAAAGATTTATTTGGGAGATATTGCCAGCCGCAATAAAATCTCCAATGTCAATCTCCTGCGTCTGCTGCTTAAAAAATTGGCCGAGAGCGTCAGGCAGCCCGTTTCATACAACCGGCTCTCCAACATTCTGTCGTCAGTGAGCGGAAAGATAACCATGCCCACCGTCAGCAAATACATTGAGTATAGCGAAGACGCGTGGCTGCTCCTGCGTCTGCGCAATGTGTCTGCCGCCTTTGCCGACAAGGAGACTTTGTGCAAATACTACTTTGTTGACAATGGCGTACTCAACCTTTTCCTGCTTGATGGCGACACTGCACTCTTGGAAAACCTCACCGCCCTGACCCTTTTCCGCAAGTATGGTCATGACAAAGATAACGAGCGTGTGTTCTTCTATAACGACAAGGTTGAGGTGGATTTCTATGTCCCAGAGGTCAAGCTGGCCGTACAGGCATCCTACAGTATCACTCAAGCAAAGTCCACCTTCGACCGGGAGCTGGAGGCCCTGAAAAAGCTGCCAAAGGTTTTGCCCTGCGACCGTCGCGTTATTCTGACCTACGATGAGTCTGACACCATCACCGATGGGTTTGGCACCATTGAGGTTATGCCACTTTGGAAGTGGATTTTCTCATTCAGTGAAAATACAACTTTTTCTCCGTTAAAATGCGGAGAATAGAATCTTTTAAAAATAAATAGGCCTGCCTTCATCGGTATATCTGGAGGGGAACCATCCCTGCGTGATTTTCTTGTAAAATCTTCTGAATGCTCTTCGGCTGTTGCCATATTTGTTTCCGTCGTAACGACTCAAACGTTTCCAAGGGGGTTGTAGAATATAGTTGATGTAGTAGTTCTTTTTGTTGATATCGTTGATGTTTACGAATTCGACACCATAAAAACCGCCCCAGCTGAGGGTGTCACGGTAAGAATGATCTTTCCATCGGTTACGGTTTATATACTCCCGATATTGGAATTCAAGATATACATTTGCAGAATCAGGGATGATGGAGCAAAGGTCTGGACATTTATCCGACAGCCAAACAGAACCGTATGAGTACCTTTTGAAATTATAGTAGAAATCATAGCAAATAGTGTCTTTGTAAACCTCCGGATCAAACGAGATATAAGTCTTCACCGAGAGGGGGAGTTTGCCGTTAATCATAATGATATAGTCTGGTGGGCCGCACTGGAAACTATCGTCAAACACCACTGTTTTCACTGAATCGTTCTGTGCTTTCAAGGCGAAAACATTGAAGCAGATGAATATGAGCAGAATAATTTTCCTTTTCATTTTCTGTGTATTAAGGATTGGCAAAAATACTAAATTTTGAATAATCACATTATAATTTCGTTACAAGATTCGCTATATATACAACTAATATTATTTTATTATTTATTGATTATTTTTACGAATAAATGATAAAATAATGTTGATTATTTGTTTGCTGGTCCTTGCCGAAAAGTTCGGCTTGCCGGTACGCACAGCCGAGGAGGTGTTTGAGGAAATCCAACAGACGGTGGGGTGAGAGTTGTCACTTATTCCATAAATTTAGTGGTAAAAACGACCACTTGTTCCGTTTTTTTTCAAATTCTTATCTGCCTAGGGAAAGCTTCTTCCTTCATGATTCCCCACATTTTGTCAATATAGGAAAGGGTGTAAAACTGCTCATAATAATGGTAGTAAAACGCGCCTTTCATCGTCATGGAGTAGATGCCGTTATCTTTCGTGAGGAGTCCGAGTTTCTGTGCCAACCCGAACACAAAGCCATACTTTTTCCCAAGCGGAACGCCAAAGAAATGTTCAAAATCCCGTTCATCCAATTGCATGCTGTAAAGGGTCCAGAAAAGGTAATACACCATCCGTTGCCTTTCGGTGAACCTAATAGTCAATGAGGTGGGCAGTTCGTCACCATCCAATCTCTTGCAGTATTCATCCACTGAAAAAGTGTTGATTTTGAATTGCTCCTTAAGCAAGGTCGTGGCGGAACATCCAAATCCGAGGAAGTTGTCGCGTGTCATGGAAGAGTATTGGGCTTCTTTTTGATTCGAGAAAGTCCAAATGGAACTGCGATAATAGCCTTTCTGATTGAAGTAGTTCGTGATTTGGTCCAACAATTCCCTTTTTTGTTTCTTAGGCATAGACTTCACCTTGCTTTGGGTAAAAGAGAAGTCGATGAACGGATAAATCGCTACATGGTTGGCGCCGCTCGCAAAAGCGGTGTCCACGTCTGATTTGATGTCTTCGTATGTCTGGTCGGGGAGGGCGAAAATAAAATCCATTGAAACCGTTTCAAATTCCACGGTAGCCAGGGCGTCTTTCAGTTGCAAGGCATCCACCTTTTTTCGACCTAACAGCGTTTCATATTTTCCCAAAAACGACTGAACGCCAATGCTGATTTTGGTAACGCCTGCATTTTTCAGCCTTTTGAGCGTCTCGACATTCACATTGTCGGGATGCAATTCCACGCCAATCCCTTCTGTGATGATAAAATGCTCCTGAATCGCTGCAATGATTTCTTCAATCCTATTCGCGATTAAAGCGGGTGTCCCTCCGCCGAAATACAAGCTGGTTGTTTCTTTTTTGCGTTCATATTGTCCGCCAACTTTGTGGATTTCCTTGATTAGCGCATCGATATACCTGTCGCATTGCTCTTTGCGGTAAACCGTTTTACAATAGGGACAAAAAGTGCAGATGCTTTTACAAAAGGGGATATGGACGTAAAGTCCTAAGTGCTCACACTCCTCAAAGGGCAAAAAATCGTCGTATTCGTTTTGAAACGAAAAGGGTTTGAAGGATCGGGTGAGCCATGCTCTGGTAATCGTTGTGGCGAAACTCATATCACGTATTCCTCACATTTATTCTTTCACTTCTGATTCTTCAAACTCTTCAGTCCACTCTTTCAACTTTTCGGAAAGGGTTTTTAACACTTGTTTTCCGTATGCGGCCCTGTTGTTGCCCTGCTGCTCCTCTTCAACTATATACTGTCCAATCTGATATTTGGTGTGTACCTCCGCCACATTCACGGCTGTTGCAATACGCTAGCGGGATTGCTCAATTAAGGCTGTGATTTGTTCAAAGAGTTTGGTGTCTTGTAGTTCGGTGTTAGTGGTCATTGTTTATTTTGGATTATGTGTTCAAATTCAGAGTGCAAAGATACACTTTTTCTCCGCATCACGAATCTGCGTTGTTGAAACCCTATCAAGATTTTGCGATAGTTGCCCGAATTTGATGTTCCCCCTCTTATCCCACAAAATTCACCACCCCGAAAATCAGGTGGCACACCGTAAAGCCGGCGGCTAATACCACGGCCGGAAGATTCTTGCGGTCGGCGGCGAAAAGGATGAATGCCAAGCATGGCGGGACAGTCAGCAGGAGGATGACGGTGGGGCTCACATTGGCCGTGTAATAGAGCACCCATCCGATGTAATAGATTGCAATACAAATAATTGTAGCGACAATCAGGGAAGAAAAGCGAAGTTTGCTTCTGCTCTTATGGATGACGAAGCAAAGGCAGGCAACAGTCAGCACTTGGAAAACGGAGCCGATGATGTCCACCACCGGTGTGACGGACTCCGTCCGCAGGATGTCATTCGGCGCGGGGACGGCAAACCAGATGAAATTCGGGAGCATCACCAACAGGAAGAGGAGCAAGCCCCAAAAGTCGAAGCCGAAGCGGTAGCGAGAGTTGTGTATGGTGTTCATTTTCAAATGAATATCAAAAATAGAGACTCATCATCCCGAAAATTATGCTAATAGAATTATTCTACTAGCATAATTCTATATAAAAGTCCGTGATTTTGCGTGACTATTTCCAGTATCGGGTTTCGAGATAGGAGAGGAGGTCTTTGTATTTATCGTTTCCTTTCAAAGGGGAGAGCAGGGCTTGGGGGTCAATGATTTTGAATTTAGCCTCCTTTGTGAGCATCTGCATGAATTCTGTTTCTACAGCTTTTCGCAACTCTATATTCCCCTCGGGAACTACGTTCAAATGGAAAAAGTTATTGGCCAATCCTTTGTGTTTTAATCGTTCCACCAGCAAAGTTTGACGCATTAATTCATAACTGGGTTCTTGGAAATAGATAGAGTTCGGGATATTGCCATTTTCAGGCATTTTCAGTCGGTCTGATTTTTTTATTAATTCTTCATAGCGATCTAATCGTTTTTGACAAGTTTTATCTTCTTTTTCGTAAGTCTCGGTATATTTCCATTCAATCGGAATCAGCCACTTATCTTTATCTTTTCTTGCAACAATCATTGCGTCTATGGAAGTCCACATGTAGCCACGGCGCGCACCGTAATCATTTTCACCTATCAAATCATCATTTTTATATGCAAACTCAAAAGACAAGTAACTTTCATCATCAATAAGCGAAGGCAATACCTCATCAAACTCCATTTTAGTAGCATGATTAATGATAGAAAGTAATGCGTTTTTGTCTTCTCTTAAAGCAAAAAGATGGTTGAGACAGTGGATTTGAGAGGAAACAAGGTGACCTGAAGGGAAATAACCATCTTCTTCCTGTCGCCACCAAGATATATCATGACAACTAAAATACTCTTGAGAAGCTTGACGAATCTTAGAATATAAATTAATCGAGCTATCCCTAGGACATAATATAAAGTCAAGATCTGTGGCGACACCTGTCTTATTACCTGCCTTATCAAAGATAGTCCAATGACCACCATTTTGGGCATCACCGAAGAATCCATCCGTAAATAATTTGACCTGCCGATTTCGCTCTTTATAATAGAATGTTCGTTTCATATTTCTGATTCAATGGTATAGTCAATATTTTCATTTTTTAAATGATTTTCTATACGCTCCATCCGAATAATTCGTCTGCGTCCTGCTTTTGTCCAATTGTTAAAAATAAGCAACAATGGATCTGGATTTATATCTATTGGGCGTGGAGGTAAATTGGGTAGTCCTAATGCATCATGTTTAATATCCCATATTATTTGATAGTATCTTACCAATTCAGTCTTATATTTCTCAATAAACTCGCGATATTTATTGATCTGATTAATTACTTTGGGTGTGGTTTCATCCTTGTTCAGCATTCTGTTATCACCTATTCTTTTGAGTTCTACAAAACGCAACATTCCATTCACACATTCAACTAAATCAATCTTTAGATTTATACCATCATCCGTATATCCAAACTCGGAGTCCAAGTGGTTGGGTCTTTTTGTGATAATATGACCTTTTATATACGTTTCGCTCCACAATTCCTTATCTATTCCTTTCTTCTGTGAATAAAAAACAGGAATGTTCTTTATGATAGAGTCTATCTTCTCATTCAACGTATCAGCAATCTCCACATATCCTTTCCCTACTCCGTAAAGATATTTTTCGTGTGTAAAAGCTTGCACCTTCTTATGTTTTGAACAATAGTGAAGTTTCATGACACTTCCTCCTTCGTAATAAACATTAATATTGTTGTCCTTTCGAACATCTATATATAGATTTGGATCACGCTTTACCTTATCCCACCAAGGATATTTTCCACTTTTCAGTTCTGCAAATAAAGCAGATTTTGTGTTGATTTTTTCAAATGTAACTTGTTTCATAACTAATTATAATTTAATAATTTAACATCTTAATAATTTAATAATCCACACCACCGCTCTTGTGCAACTTCTCGGGCTCTTCTTCCTCCAACAATCTCTCCTCCTCCAAAAAAGTGTTGATATCCGTATCGAAGACGATCTCCTCCGGCAAGGAAGGCATCCTCCGGAAAATTTGGCTGCTTCCGGCAAAAATCTCCTCATTGGTCAGAAAATCTTGCAGCCTTTTCATCAAGTGCAACTTGTTCTCCTCCACAAGTTCCAATACCGCATCACTCAAAAATTCGTGAAGCTCGTTTTTCAATTGAACCTTCTGCACATCGCTGAATGCCACATCGCTGGTTTCCAAATACTTTTCCCACTGCGGCATGTCATAGCACAATTCAACCATTCCTTTCATACTGTTCTTGCTTTTTCTGGATTTTCGGCTGCAAAGATACAGCAATACTATGCCATTTCGTGACATAGTGAATTTTTTTTTTCGCTTTTTACCCTTTCAGATAGATGGTTTGTTGCAACCGTTCCAAAAAACGGGCTGCGTCGCCGCCATCCATCTGCACATGGTGGAACTGGAACGACACGGGCAGCGTGGCCTTGAACCACCTTTTGCGGTACTTGCCCCACATCACCATCGGGTTGAGGAACTTGTCGGTGTATTGGTTCACCACACAGTCGAGCTCAGTCTGGATCATGGCGGAGGTGCCGACAATCATGTAGCCGTCGAGGAAGCTGCTCTGACACTCCTCCGCCACCCGGGTGGTCAGTTCCAGATAGTCGCGGTTGAACTGCTGGAGGTCGGCGGAGAAGGGGATGTCGCACGAGTTGATGCCGCCCTTGCGGTTGCGCACCACCACGTTGATGGCCATCTGGTCGTAGCGGAACAGCTTGCCGCCCTCCGGCAGCAGATAGAGCTCCTCGGTTTCGGTGGCTGCCTTGCCGATACACCAGCACATCAGCGTGTTGAACTTGATGCCGCTCTTCCGGCTGAACCGCGCCAACCGGCTTACATCCATCGTTTTCACCAGTGTCACCATCGGCATCGGCGCATTCAGCCACATCTCGAAGGCGAATGCCCGCTTCGTTTCTTCAGGGTTGATTTCGTGTTTCATATTTTTTTCAAAAATCGCAATTTTATCGTATGCAGAATTCATTCCTATAAAATACCCAAGTATCAGTGTGACCGTCGGGATAAGTGTAACTCCATACTAACTCTCGCTCCGTAAGTTTAGCAAGGTGGAATTTGACCTCGCGCGCGATGCCACTGCGCACGTTCCGGATGATCGTGTTGACCAGCTCTTCAGCACGGTCGGGTTCTAAAAAGCACACCCCAGGATCCATTTCCACCACTTCCATACGGAAACTTTCCTCAATACCAGCAAAATAGAAGTCCTCACCGTCTAATCGCCAACGGCTCGGACTGATATAGTTGTACACACATGTCACCTTTCCACCATTGTTGAGAACAATCACATATTCCTGACGAGCGGAATCCAGTGCTGTGCCATCAGGGTAAAAATCCATGGTGCCAGTCTCGGATGCGGTGATGTGCCCCTCCTTGGTGTCGTAACTCCATCCGTGTTCGTAGATGTAGTACCCCCACACCTGTTCGGGAGTGTTTCGCATGGTGCGGCACGAGACCATCGCCAGCAGGAGCAGCACGGAGGCAAGAACCGCAATTGTCTTGGTTATGATTGAAGTTTGCATTTTCCTAATTTCTATAATTTAATTCTATTTTCTGCGCAGAAACTCGCAGACTACTGGTTTGTCAACTCAATAAGCGAATCGTTTTGGCTTTGGTCGTAGCAGTAAGATAGATCGCTTAGGCGATAAAAAGAAACGAGATGTCGTACGCTGTCGGTGTCGGAGGGCATATAATCCATCTCCTCCTTAATCAAATCAAGCGGCTTGTATATGGTGTAATCAACCTTTCGTACCCGATTCATATCTCCAGTGTTAAACAAATATGCTCTCATATCTCCAATGAAGCCCAGTCGGTCATCCACTATGCCTTTTCGTTCGTAAAAATCAAATATTGTTGGAATGCAGAAACCGCCATTTATATCGTCATTTACTTTGTATCCATAAATTACGTACTTTTCGTTTTCCCAAATCTTATGGTCGGCCTTGAGTGCAGCAAATATGAAAAAGGCCACACAAATCGTCACAGACATACAACAATAAATCACATTGCGGATTCTCATAAGTGTCTTCTGCTCGTCCTTGTTGTATTGAACCGTGAGTACGATAATATACACAATGGTGAGAATTGAGGAAGAAGCCATTGCCCAATTTTGTAGTTGCCACGCGAGCCTGTCACCATCTGGCAGGACAATCCACGGTACGAAGGCGACAGCCCAGCACACCAGCGCGATGATACCGATGATTCTTCGAAAGACTGTTGTTTTATTCATGAAGAGAAACTTTTTGCAAAAATCGCAATTTTCTCTTTTATGGAAGAGGGTATGGGGAAAAAAATTTTCTTCAATCACTATTAAGAAAGAGTATTTCCTCAAAGACTAATGTTTTTGAGAACGCGTGCCTCTGGCACGCCATTGTCTGTACGCCCTGCTTCCATCCCACATTGCATGTGGGGTGTAACGTCGTCGCGCATATCAAAGCGTGCTGGAAGCACGCGCTCTCATCGCAAAAATTATTACAACACCCAATACATCATACTGTTATGAGCTATATACAATCCATTTACCATATCGTATTCCGCACTTATCGTAGTGAACGGACAATTGATGCAGAACATGAGCGCGAACTCTACGCCATCATTATGAAACAGACAGAGAATCTCAAAGCCAAACTCATTCGTATTGGAGGAATGCCAGACCATATTCATCTGCTCGTTTCATTGTCATCTGACCTTTCTCCAGCCAAGTATGTCCAATCCATAAAGACCTTTACAAGCAAATGGCTTCGTGAGAGTCCTGTTTTCCCTAATTGGAATGGGTGGGGTAAAGAATACGCAGCTATTTCATATAATGTACGAGATAAGGAAATGATAGTAAATTATATACAAAATCAAAAAGAACATCACAAGATTGTTAGTTTTGAGGAAGAGTATCGTGCATTTTTGATAGAGAATGGTATCATAATTAATGAGGAGTATTTTCTAAAAGATTGATGTTTTTGAGAGCGCGTGCCTCTGGCACGCCATTGTCTGTACGCCCTGCTTCCACCCCACATTGCATGTGGGGTTACTGAAAATGGCTCCCTTCGGGAGCGTTATTCATGGGATATTTCCTCAATCACGCTTTGCTCTTATTAATAGAATAAACAAAATCACCATAATCAAATTACTGATCAAAAGGCAGATGGCGAGAGTATTGACGTGCAGGTAATAATTTGATTCTGTCAGACAATATTTGCCATCAAGCATTGCGGTGGTGTACATCAAAATTTCTGCAACCACTATGACAATGAAGGCAATAATGGCGAATATAGCGAATGTTTTTCTTGGCTTTTTCATTGACTTTATCTGTTATTGAATACCGATGAAAAGATTTAGAATACTTCGGAGTTTATCTTTTTTTTCACCATTTGGGATCAAAAGTCGTTGATGTTGGGATATGGCACCGAGCGGCAGTAGAGTCATCCGCCACCACTCTGATTATATCATGTTTTACCGCCTGCACGCGGAAAGCGAGATAGTTACCATCTTCATTATAGACATACTCATCCACCAAAAAGGCATTGCCCTGCTCATCCTCATCTGTTTCGGCATCCCCCTTTTTCAAAAAAGCCCTACCTTCCAATGTGTATTCTTCCTCACCTTCTTTTCCCTCCAACTTCACCTCACGTAAATCAATGTAGTAATGAAAATTCAAAGTGTCGCGCACTACTTCTACTTCAAGCTGCTGACTAAGAGATGATCGTTTATCATACGCACAGTATCCGCCACTCCACAAGGAGCTGTCCATCGGATTCTGGCGCCTGTATTGCTCCCCATTGCTCAGATGATAGAACGTAGTGGTATGCCAACTGTCTCCGTCAAATGTCCAGTCGGCCTCCTCGCGTATAAAATCGCGCCTCTCATCAAAATAATACTCTATTTTGTCTGGATTGGAGATTTCGCAACCTAATGTAAAGCATTGCTTTTCAATGATTCCCTTGCGCTCGTACAAGACGAAGAAGCCCGGATCGATAAAAAAATTGGGTTCATGATAAACCACATACTGGTCATTACTCCATATTCGAGTATCTCTGCCCAATAATCCCACACAAGCAACTATAAAAACAAAATACGAAAGGCAGAAAACGGGGGCAAGAAGGATGAGAATACGCAATGCCCAGTGCAGTTTCCTAACAGCATAGTACAACCAGAACATACCGTACACCACTACCGACACGAATGCGGCATAATAAATCCACACATCCATTTGGAATATCAAATGTGTGCCGTCGCGTAGCAACACAACACACAGCAATGCTCCGAGCACAAGCAAAGATGCTATGATAGCAAAAATCCTATGTTTCTTTCTGATTTCCACCTCTCAACTCTCAATTTTCAGTTTTCAGTTTTCAATTTTCAGTTTCAATTGTACCTTCCCACGAACTCCCGCACCAGACGAAAGATGGGCTCGTAAGTGTCGAACAGGGCGTTTTCGTAGGTGTCGTAAACCGTGTGATAATACTTGAACGCATCGCCCTCCTCGTTCTCGAAGAAGATGCACGGCACGTGGCGGACAGCGAACGGATAGTGGTCGCTGTTGCCGGCCAACTCGCCACGGTTCAGCGACTTGAAATAGTGCTTTTCCCCATTGATTTTATCAAACAAAGCAAAACCGCGCATCCCTTCATCGCTCACCTCGCAGTATTGCACGGGATTGTTATCGCCAATCATGTCAATGTTAAACAGATACTTGATTTGCGTCAGCGGCACGATGGGGTGCTCAGCATACCACTCCGAGCCACGCAGGTTGGCGTCCTCACCCGAGAAAGCGATAAAGTACATGTCGTATTCGGGACGGTTTTGGACATAATAGGCGGCCAAGGTCACAATCGCCGCTGTGCCGGAGGCATTGTCGTTGGCCCCAGCATAAAACACATCCTTGCCGAGATTGCCGAGGTGGTCGTAGTGCGCCGTGAAAACATAGCAGCTGTCGTGCCGGCGGCCTTCTACCTTGGCGATGACGTTGAAACATTCGTAGTCTTTCAAAAACTTGTTGTCGATGTTGACCGTGATGCTTTGGGCATCTTTCGGAAAGTCGGAGGTGGCCCAGATAACGGGCTTTCCTACCACCCGCTCGCCGTATGCCTTGTAGAACTTCAGCAGCGGCGGCCACGTCTGTATCATTCCGGCATTGCTACAGCTTGTTCCGCCCCACAGCTTCTGAAAATCCTGATAGTGACGATACGAGAACCAAAAGTCGCACACCACGAAGCAGTCCTTGTACTCAGGTTGGGCAAGGTCGCTGAACATCTTGTCAGCATCGTAGTTGTTGGTATCCACATAATAAAGTTTGTAGGTGCCGTGTACGCCCGGCGAATACTCGCGCATGGAGAAATCCACCCCGGGAGTCAACGTGCGGCCGTCCACCGACATCTCCATTTTCTTCGGGAAAGTGTTGATGCTCAGCTTGAATGGTTGGCATATCACCTCATCAGCACCTGTCTTCTCAAACTCTTTTTGCAGATACTTTCCCGCTTTGTTGGCCCCATCGTACGCATACCCACGTCCTTGGTCTTTTGCGGAACTCAGCTCCTTGACAATCTGTTTGTAATGGTTCAAATCCTGTGCCTACAAAGATGTGGAATGAAACACCACCACCATAGCAACA
>JAEEGH010007867.1_pt1 | contig 25445 bp, 17 predicted proteins | sample 9134181 | NCBI WGS metagenome assembly JAEEGH01 (sample SAMN16246544, study PRJNA631951) | gut metagenome | biome: gut microbiome; feature: rumen; material: DP-attached | host: Bos | place: Iran: Karaj | collected 2018-10
TCTTTATTAGTTTCTCAAGGGTATCGACAAGAGCAGACGGATCCACAGGTTTGGACAGGTGTGCATTCAAACCAGCCTGCATGCTGCGCTGTACATCTTCGTCAAAAGCATTGGCTGTCAGAGCTATGATCGGGATTTGCTTTGCATCATCGCGATCCATAGCCCTGATTATTCTTGTGGCTTCCAATCCATCCATCTCCGGCATACGCATGTCCATAAGGATGGCGTCGTAGTATCCTGCCGGATGTTGCGCGAATTTATCTACGGCAATTTTCCCGTTATCGGCGGTATCGACTTCAATTTCGCGCATACTCAGAATCATTGCCATGATTTCTATATTCACTCCCTGATCTTCAGCAAGCAATACGCGGCATCCCTTTAGATCAGCACGGTTGTCGATAAGGGTTGCATTTTTCTTCCTGAAAGCCTCCCTGAACTGATCCAGAACATTACCTGCAAAGAGCGGTTTTGCTACAAAGGTATCCACGCCTGCATTTATTGCTTCATCGGCCACATCATCCCAGTTGTATGATGTCAGGATGATGATTGGTGTATCATGTCCCACAACGGAGCGGATTTTCCGTGTTGTTTCCACGCCATCCATACCAGGCATTTTCCAGTCTATAATAAGAAGATCATAGTCAATGTTCCGCGCATGGTGCAGTTTTACCATCTCAATGCCTTTTTCGCCTGATTCCGCTATATCACAGTTTATTCCTACCTGACCGAGAATGATCTGTGCGTGCTCCAAAGCAATCGGATCATCATCTATTACAAGTACATTCATCTCATAAGGATTCACTTCACCGGCTCTGGCGACTCCATCTTTGTGATTTGATTCACCAAGCGTAACAGACACGGTAAACGTTGTGCCGACGCCTTTTTGGCTTTCAACCTCAATGGTTCCGTTCATCAGATCAATAATACTCTTGGTAATCGGCATACCAAGACCGGTGCTTCCGTACTTATTTGTGGAAGAGGAATCCTCCTGGCTGAAAGCATCAAACATTCGCGGCAGATATTCCTTACTCATGCCTATGCCTGTATCTCTGATAGTTAGTTTCAAGGTCGCTTTTTTATCAAACCTTGGGCCCTCCTCAATCAGGAAAGTAACGGTACCTCCTTCAGGCGTAAACTTGACCGCATTCCCCAGAATGTTGATCATGATCTGTTTAAGTTTCATCTCATCGCCAACATAATAGTCATCGATCTTTCCGATTGTTCGACAGGAGTAATGCAGGCCCTTATCCCTGCATTGCCCGCTGATCATGGTATTGACCTGTTCCAGACATTTGGAGAACGAAAATTCCTCGCTCTTAATACTCATTCTGCCGGATTCGATTCTGGACATATCAAGAATGTCATTTATGATTTCCAGCAGGTGCTGAGCGGATGCACCGCTTTTTTTCAAATATTCCTTCACCTTATCTGAAGCTGTAGGATCATTCATGGCGATGCTGTTCAGCCCTATGATGGCGTTCATCGGTGTGCGTATTTCATGGCTCATATTGGAGAGAAAGGCTGTTTTTGCTTTGTTGGCTGCTTCCGCTGCCGCCAAAGCATCACTGAGCACATGCTGTTCAGCTATTTCCGTTCGGGTTTCTGCATCAACATCTGTGAAGCCGGCACTGATGCTGTGTACAATATGATCTTCACGCTCTTCCGGATGACGTACACCGGCAAATCGTAAGGCCTCATAGGAAACATTATTGTTTACGTTGATCATATAGCGGTAGGAAACAACAAGTTGCGATTTTAATCCTTCCCTTATGGCATCAGGCTGGATAAACCGCATGAATTCCTCTCGATACTCCGGCAGAACATATTGATCACAATAAGCAGCGAAGGCTTCGAGGTAGTTGAAATGCTCTCCTGAACGAAAGCCATGCATATCGGACCGGGCGTGATAGCACACCCCTGCATTCCTGTCCAACTCTATGTAATAGACACTGCGGAAATCTGAGGACAGCGCTGTGATCATCCGTGACTGTTCCTCCTGTTGAGCCTGCTGATCCAGCAGTTGCTGCTGCAGGGCAAGTCGCTGCTCCATATTCTGCTGCTTGAGCCGGTTCTCTGCGTCAGACATCTCTTTTTCCAGTTCGAGTTTCGAGTTTTTTCTCATCTGGCTTATGATGAAGGAAAACATGAATGCCAGCACCAGAATCGCCAGCGTCGATTGGATTATGCTGCGCTGGATGATACCGTTTGAGATAGTATTGATTCTCTCGCTGATTACACTTTCCCGGATCAGATAGGTAAGCATCCAGTCGGTACCTTTTATAGGTATATAGTCAATCGTTTCCGGAACCCCGTTGTAGGTGAAGGATGCCAGACCCTTACTGCCTTTGCTGAAGTCCTGACTGACGCCTTGTGCTGAATATTCCTCTTCAAACTGAGCCTGCTTCAGCGCTTCCAGAAGATTGTCTTCCACGGCAAGTCCGCCCAGCACGGTGTTGGAGAGTGCAACTCCATCCGACGTGTAGATGTTACAGAAGGTCGTTTCTGAATTCTGTGATGTCATGGAAACGTCATGCAACAATTTATTCATGTCAATTTCCATAAAACATGCCACCAGCGGTTTTCCGTCAATGGAAAGCCCGTGATCCCGGATCGGCACGGCAATGACGGCCTGCTTATCCTGAGTATTTCTTCTTTTGATTGAAATTTCCGGTTCGGTAAGGGTCTGGGGATCAAATTTGTAATTATCGATGTCGTTCTGAATACCTTCATCTGCTGTATATACAAGTCCGTCTGAATCAACGAATGCGAAACGTTTAAGATTGAAGAGCCGTTTCATATTCTTCTGATAGGCCTGCATATGATCAAGATCTTTCAAATCTTCTTCATTGATCATTCCGACTGCAATTTTAATTACCTTGATGTTGTCATTCAGTTTCCCTTCAACAACCTGTTCCCGTCTTCCTGCCAGTTCGTCCAGATACATGCGACTGACTGTTCGAACAGCATCGATTGTATCGTTATGGGCATAGCGGCCCATATTGATTGTTCCGCTAACCATGATGGCGGCTAGAATAACACATCCTGCGATTGTAATTAGAGCAGTGAGGGTTGTTTTCCCATTCTTCATACTTGTACACCTCCGGTCAGGGAACGCCAGAACCTTTTGATACGGACTTGAACCAGTCATTAGGAACTGACGACTACCTTGCATTCCATTGTGCCTATTTGGATTTCTACCTCTTCACATTACCAGAGAAGCTGACGGAATTTTCATTTTTACTATTTTTACTATCGGCGGAATTTGCCGCCTCTTTGGCGTTTTCAAATCTATGTTCAATATCCAATTTTTTATCCACAACCGCATAAACCCCCATCAGCATCCGTACCTGCTCTGTAGAGGATTCATCCACAGTCAGGTTATCAGTCAGCCGGGTCAGTAGTTCACGGTAGTCTTCACGATGCGGACAATAGATCAGGAAAGTATTTTCGTTCTGGCGACCGCCGACACCTCCGAGTTCACGGGACAACATTCTCAAACGTTCGCCCAAGCTCCGTAACACTCTGTCGCCACAGGATTTGCCGCAGTGTTCGCAAATATCCCGGTAGGTGGCTACCTCTACCGCCAGGGCATCCATCGGAGCATCCCAATCGTTCTGATCGAACATCTTTACATACCGGAAGAAATAGTCAATATTGAACAGAGTGGTGAGTTTGTCCCTCTCAGTGGCGCGAATAATATCGCGATCTTCTGCCAGTTCGATACACTTGTTAACCTTAGCGCGTACGATTTCCCATTTCGGATAAGGTTTAGGAATAAAGTCCATAACGCCAAGATTGAGACATTCCATCTCGGCATCCTGATCGGCAGTCATAACGATGACAGGAATATCCCGGAGCTCATCATCGTTTTTCATGGTTTTAAGTACTTCGATACCATTTAGCTGAGGCATCAGCAGGTCGAGCATAATCAGCGCCAGATCGTTTTTGTGGATGCGGATCTGTTCCAGCGCCTCATAGCCGTTAGATGCAAATACCAGATCATAGCTGCTGCTCAATGCAGTACCGAGCATTTCCCTGTTGATTAACTCGTCATCAACAATAAGCACTTGACGTTTTACCTTGATAATGCACTGCTGTGTCTTTTCAACGACTTCCGTTTCCTTATCGGATTCATTGTCCCGGGTAACTGCTCCCATACTTTTGAGAAGTTTTTTCTCTTCATACATCAATTCATCGGCACGATGGAAAACATCGTGGGTACTCTTATCCTCTCCGGGACAGAAATCAGAGATCCCCCCTGAAATCACAGCGCCGCCGGCAGTGATGTGAGCCAAAGATATGTCATGGAGTGTGAGCATCAGATCCTTTCTGATGGTGTAGTCCGTGCCGGTCAGAATCACAGTAAATTCATCACCGCCAACACGGTAGACAGTACTGTGCTGGAATATCTTGCATACCATCCTGCAGGCTTCCTGGATATAATCGTCGCCGGCTTTGTGACCGTAGGTATCATTAATTTTTTTCAGTCCGTTAACATCACATACTGCCACAGCAAACTCTTCGACAATTCCTGATTCAATATCCTGATTGAGCTCTTTCTCTTTCTGCAGGTAGGCGAACTTACTCCGGACGCCGGTCATAGGATCTTTCTCTGAGAGAGATTTCAGCCGGTCTCGCTCCTTTTTTTCCTCATCTATGGATTCCACCAGCAAAAGAACCTGTACCACCTTGCCTTCGGCATTCCTTGCGGCAGAAAGGAAGCGTGCTCTGCACCAGATGTTCTGAATATTAATATACTCTACGGTCACAGAGTCGGTATTCTGAAGCCGTTCGGCGATAGTGGAGAGATCCATGAAGGCGTTTATAGTGCCTTTGAATATTTCGTCTACGTATTTATCACAAACCTCCCGCAGTGCACTGTCGGCGCCTTTCTGGCTGGAACCGACTGCATGGTTTGTATCATCATCAAGCCCCCTGTGTATGGTACGGATACTGTCGGTAAGCAGGTCAATATCGTGAATCGATATATACATGTCACCAAGGGCAGCCAGCTGGGTATTCTGGATAGAAATTGCCAGATTTTTTGAACTGAGGTTATAGAATACCGCGATAAATACCGCTACTTCCAGCAGTGTTAGTATAATCAGAAGAACGAGAATTATCTGTAGAGGCCGGTAAAACTCGGCAGTATTCACCAGGGAGGCACAGTACCATCCACCCTCCAGACTTTCGGCATAAATCATGTATTTCTGATCGCCGTACTGCAATTCGAACTGATGCTGTCCGTCAAAATACAAGGAATGAACGACAGAGGAACCGAGAGAACCTTTCTCCTCCAGATAATTTTTACCTAATTCCTTCGGGTCGGAATGCGCAATAACCAGACCGTTTTTGTTGAGTACAAAGCAGTAACTGTTCGGGGTTTGTCTCGCTATTTCCTCTGTGATTTTTTGAATCTGCTCCAATGAAATATCCAGTGCAAGAACGCTGACCCCATCGTTCAACCGGGTGGCCAAAGTCATCATGATAGTGTGGGTGTAAGCATCCAGATAGGGACTGACAAAAGTAATCTGGCTGTTATCAGCCATGGTTTCCCTATACCAGGGCCGTTCGGTGGGGACGAAATCCTTATCCGGAATCCAACCTATTCCGTCTACATACTCGCCGTTTACCCAGCCGTAAAGACCGGTATAATCCTGATCAATCGAGTCCTTAATGCTCTGGGATTCATTGGTGAGATAGTTCAGTATCTCACTGTTCGGAAGGGCTTCTTTGATCATGTTGTTGATCACGTTGCTTGCTAGAAAAACGGTGTTCTTTCGAACCATAAGATAGTGGTCAAAGGACTCTGCAGACTGCAGTGCATTTACCTCACCTTGAAGAACAATGCTCGCTTTTGTGGAATTGTAGAGCTTGATTCCACCTGCAAAAGTAGCAGCAACCGTAAGCAAAAAAACAGTCAGAGCAGCTATGATACTCTTGGTGCCGATATTTTTGAATACATCTAGAATATGTGACCATTTTTTCATATCTTTCCTTCCTATCTTCTTGTTTTTTCTTATAGGTTAGCACCATATCATAGCCAATCTTTTACACGGGGTTATCAACTTATTATTGACGATCTGCTTTCGGCCGTTAGTGATATGGTTCACATATGGAAGATCTACATCGATCCTTTTGGCAGGTATGCCTCATGTCATCAACACAACATTTTATGACCTGTCTTATTCATAGGACTAGCCGTTTAAAATTACTGTGTCTTACCTTCCTGCAGTTGTTTTTGATTTTTTACCGGTATCGATTCTGCAGTTGTGCGGCAGTATAGAGCTTTGCGTGTAAAGGAACCTTTTTTCTATGTTTCTGGAAATAAAAAAGGAGCGCTCTCTCATCAGATGCTGATCTAGATTGTTATGTGTTGAGTGGGGCATCCATGCAGCAACGAGCGGAATTATCCCCGCGATCTTTTTTCCTTCTAATCAAATTAGGTGACTGTCCTATCTTTTTATGTTCCGGTTCCTGCAGTCTGTGAAAAAACATATCAAATGTGAGGAAATACATCATCGCAAGGGCTAACTGTTGTGCTTTTCTTACAGATTGGATTTTCTACATGAACTTCCGTTTCGAAAAGTTATAACCTTCTAATGTTATGCGCTATCTCGTTGTTTATATTTTGATTAACTGATAGTAAAATAGAATGTAAGATTTAAATTTGACAGGTGTCGTCCCGGGTTTTTTCTGGCATTTTCGGGATCACTCCTTAGGAATGTTTATGGCTAATCAGTTTGAGCTTGTACTGCAGAAAAATTACGAGGAACTTCAGTTAAGAGGTAAAAGCGGCTGCTACTTCGTTGATGTTGACGATGAAGGCCGGTTCCGCTCTCTTGTTGAAAAGTTCTGCCGCGAACACAGCATTGACAATGCGGTCAGGTTACAAATACTGCCATCCAACCTGTCTGATCCTCTGATCCTGATAGTATCAATCCTTAAAAAAATAGCTGAAACCTTCTATAAAGGTGATGCTGAAGAGTATTTCGCCAATTATCGCGAGGATCATCCGGAAACAGCCGGTATCATTGAACTGTTTACGGGCAGTGCCTGTGAGGAGCTGGAGTTTCCGCTGAAGGATGAGATCAGATATAAGCAGAGACTTTATCAGAGTACTTTTACCAAAATTTTTTACGAACTGGTAAAGGGCGGTGATTCTCCGGTTATTTTTGTTTCTGGATTTCAGTATGCCAGTTATTCCTTTCTTTCCTTTTTTACCGAATTTATCAAGAGTGAACAGAATGATCGCAATTTTCTGATCTTCAGTTCCTTCTGTTCAAGCAAACGTCCGAAAATCAAGAACGGTAAAAATCTTTGGACCAAATGGATCTGGGAACTTGAGTGTAACGGAAAACTGCTGCACTGTGATCTTAATGATGAACGGGTACTGCCACCGGCCGAATGGCCTTCTCATGAACCAGACCGTGAACTGGGTGTGAATGTTACAGTTTCACTGGATAAAGCAGAAGAACTGATTAATCATGTATGTTTCAATGAGGCTCTGCAGCTGCTGTATCGTATTTATGATTTGGTAAATGAAAATTATGAACCTTCGATCCGCATCCGTATGAATCTTCTGCTGGGACGGGCCCAGCTGTTCAGCGGTTTCAATGAGGAGGCACTGATCAGTTTTGACCGCCTGAACGATATTGCCCAGAAGCTCAATGACGAACGTAATCTGTGTATTTCAAACATGGAACTTGCCTATACCCATGTGTTCAGGGGTGATTACCTTACTGCGCAGCGCTATGCAACCTATGCGCTTAAATATGCGCAGAGTTTTGCGGGAAATCTTCCGATCAAGGCGCAGTTCTGCGAATTTGTGACCATGGATCTGGCGGCAGTTCCGTATCCTCTTGAAAGTATGCAGAAACTTCTGCTTGATCTGCAGATTAACGATCTCTATCGTGAACGCACATACGTGCTGAGCAAACTGTTCTCGCAGGAACCTTTTTACCCGACCGTGTTTACTCCGACCGTGTGTCTGAATTTTGTCAACGAGTCGATAGATCTTGCAAGACAGCATAATCTTCGTCTGCTGCTGGCCGGAGCATATCACGGTAAGGGTGTCATCTATGTGAAACTCGAGCAGATTGACAAGGCTATCAAATGCTTCCTTGAGAGTGAGGAAATCCGCATCGGCCTCAATATTCCGAGTGAACTTGCCAGAATTAAAAACGGGATCGGATATCTGTACTGCGTTAAAGAAAATTTTGAAAAGTCGCATGCATACTATCTTGATGCCATGCGTACCGTAATTAATCTGTGCGATCTGGCTGAGATTTCAAGTTCTCTGTTCAATTTGGCATGGCTTTATTTCCAGATTGGCGAGTTTCAGGGAGTGCTCAGTGTTCTTAAGACTTTGTCTGAAATTCTCAAGGTAAAAAATACCAAATATTTTCCGTTCCGCAATCTGCATGATGTGTTCCTGCTGCAGGGACTGGCTTATTTTTCCCAGGGAATGTATGTTCATGCAGGTCAGATGATTGAGAACAGTCTCAATCTTGATATCCCGGTTTCATTCCAGGGAAGTCTGCTCAGACCTATTCTTCGGGCTCTTATTGCCACGGTATATCATGAGAAGGAAAAGACCGAGCGGTTCCTGGCCGAAGCAGACGAAGCCTGGAATCAGACCCGCGGTCAGTTAAGCCCGCTTCATGATATTCTGCTGATGAGATGTCATATATATATCTATCGCTGCTGGAATGAGCATGAAAAAGCCTATCGGGAACTGAAAACTGCAGTGGCGTTCTGTAAAGAGCACAACTATACTCTGGCGCTGGATGCGCTGACTCTGGCGTGGACCAGACAGGCTATTCCGCAGTTTTCTGATATTAATTTTACTGTGCCAAAGGTTGAACTTACCGAAATCCTGTTTATTATCAGTCAGGAGCGGAATGTTAAAAATCTGCGCCAGCAGGTATACGGAATGCGGCTGTGCTCGCTGTTGCAGCAGATGACCACCAGATCGGATGATCTTGATTTCATTTCATCTGAAACGCTGCGACTTCTGTGTATGCACTACAATGTTCAGGCCGGCCTGGTCTATGTTGAAAGAGAGGAGAGGAAGAATTCCTCCGGCGGTAATGTCGAGGTTATCGCGACCTACAATCAGCTTAAGAATTTTATGATCGACTATCCTAATCTGGAGTCTTTCATCCGTGAAAACCGGAATAAACCGGAACTGGTCTACCGGAAGGTTAAGATCAAGGATCAGGAGCTCAGTTCAGTACTGCTGCTGCCGCTGCTTGATTCCAAAAAACTGCTGGGTCATATCGTCCTGACTACCAATATCGGTGATTTTGATGTTGATGACAACCAGCTTGATACTCTGCGTTTTGTTGCCAATCTGCTGGCGTCAAAGGTGGTAAATATAAACCAGCGTGAACAGCTCATCAAACTCAGCACCAGGGATCAGCTGACCGGACTGCGCAACCGCCAGTATTTCCAGAGCAGACTTTCCAAGGTGAGACATCTGTCATCATGCTGTCTTGCCTTCATCGATCTTGATAATTTCAAATACTACAATGATACCTTCGGTCACGATGTCGGAGATCAGCTGCTGATCTGGTTCTCTGAACTGCTGACGTCGGTGGAGAACCGGAAGATTAAGGTATGTCGCTGGGGCGGTGATGAATTTCTGATCCTGTTCAGTGATGTTCCGCGGACTGAAGTTATGCAGATCATGCAGTCGCTAAGGTTGAGACTTGGGGCCAAAAACGGTTTTGTGGTAGAACTTACCAAACTTCTGAACAGACCGATTATGCTTCCGCGCGAATTCTATCTTGATTTTTCCGCCGGTGTCTGTGTAGCTGAAAATATGGAGGAATCCATAGATCCTGCGGTTCTGCTCAAAAAGGCTGATGACAGTCTCTACCTGGTAAAACGTACCGGCAAGGCGCAGATTGTAAGCTGTGGTTATAAATGACAAATGAAAAAAATACCTTCCTTGAAACTTTGTCCGAGCTTGCTGTCAGCTACAGCTGCTGTGAAAAGGTCCGTGTTCAGATCTGTGGTGATAGGGCGGAGCTAAGCGGATTTCTTATCAGTATCCCAAAGCTCGATCTGCACAGTGAGTTCTGTAAATCGGCAATGATCGGATTTTTGATCCACGAGTGCGCACATCTGCGATTCACCGATTTTGAAAGTTTTATGCCCATTGCTTCAGATCCGTGTCTGTGTGCTGTCGCCAAGATCCTTGAGGATATCAGGATTGAAAGAAGGATTGGCCTCTACCATGAGATCCCCTGCAATGAAAATGCTCTGTCCGATGCTCTTCTGTATATGGTTCGCAGCGGCAGAATGTCTTTTGATATAAAGAAAAAAGGCTGGGATCTTGCGCACTGTTTTCTTCATTTCTACATGCGCAGCAGATTTCTTAAACAGAAAGAGATTGCGCAGCCGGCTGAACTGTACGAACTGCTGGTAAAACGTCAGTTGCCGGAACTGTATGAAGAGCTTACACAGGCTCTCGGCTGTCCGGATGATTCCGGATCAGCATTTAACAGATGCGCCCATACCTCACATGTGATTAAGCTGGCCAGAACGCTGGTTGATATTATCATTGATTATACTGATGTAAGTGAGAGTTATTCCCGTGAACATCTGCCGGATGAACTGGATCTGTCTCTTGATTTTGACTATCCGCATTTCGGTCTCAGAAAACCTGCCTCTCCTGATTTTGAAAGGGAGGATCCGAATGAACATCCTGATACAGCCAACTGCGATCTGCTCCCTGATATTTCGCATTTCAATGCATGTCCTCTGACTCATGACGAAACGGCAGGGCAGGGCGAATAGGTGGGTGAATTGAACAGATGTCTGTTCTGAATCCTGTTTCATTATGTTGAAATCCATCACTTTTCTTTATCAAATTTGGTTTTTGTCTTCAAAAGTATAGTAAAATCAAGTTATCGTCTTTAAGGACGGGATAATTTTTTAGATTAATTTTTTGTTAAGGGGTATATAAAATGGCGGAAGAAGTAGCTAATAAAGCTGCTGAAGAAGCTGCAAAGGAACCTCAGAGTGTTGAAGTTCTCAACAGTTTCATAAGTGATCCTGTCGGATATGTAACTGCACATCAGGATGCAATCATTTCTGTATGTACAAATTTACTTTATGCGATACTGATCCTGGTTATCGGTTGGCTGGTTGCCAAGGTTTTCGGCGGTATTACCAACAAGGTTCTGAGTAAGGCAAAGGTTGAGGTTACAATCGCCAGATTTGCCGGTCAGCTAGTTAAATATGCGATCCTTGCATTTGTTATTACTGCTGCCCTCGGTAGACTCGGAATTGAAACCGCATCATTCATAGCAATCATCGGTGCCGCATCCTTTGCTGTAGGTATGGCTCTGCAGGGTTCTCTGTCAAATTTTGCTGCCGGTGTGTTATTACTGATTTTCCGTCCTATCAAAGCCGGTGAATATGTTAATGTTGCCGGACAGGAAGGTGTGGTTCAGGAAATCACCATTTTTACCACCGCTCTTCTGAGTGTTGACAACAAAATGATTGTGATCCCTAACAGTGCAGTCGGTTCAGGTACCATTATCAATTTTTCCAGAGAAGAAAAGAGACGTGTTGATTTCAACTTCTCTATAGCTTACGGTTCAGATATTGAAACCGCCAAAAAAGCTCTGCGTCAGATGTTTGAAGCTGATGACCGTGTAATCAAGGAAGACGGTATTACCACTGTTGTTTCCGCACTCGGTGAATCTGCAGTTACCATTCACTGCCGTGTATGGGTTAAGAGTGCAAACTACTGGGATGTGTTCTTTGACGGAAATGAAAAGGCACTTGCAGCACTCGGCAAGGCGGCTGTAGAAATTCCGTACAGAACAATTTCTGTTATCAATAAGAAATAACTTCAACAGTTAATTTCCTTTCTTCCGGCGGCGGTCCTTCGAAAGGACGCCGCCGTTTTCATTTGTAACGATCAACTGTTGTAAAATATTAAAATTGCATGTATACTGTCATTATGTTACATGATTTATTATTGCTTTAGTGCGATATGCATGCTATGTTATCTGTATGACTTTAAATATCGCTGTTGTTTATTTGTAAATATATTAAGGTAGATGGAATGCGCATTCTGGTTTTGATGAGAGGTTTGCCCGGTTCTGGTAAATCAACATGGATCAGAGAAAACGGCCTGGAACCGTATACTCTGTCGGCGGATAAGCTGCGTCTGATGTACTCTGCACCTGTATTAAATCAGTGTGGTGTACTGGATGTTTGTCAGAAGAAGAACACGCTGGTATTCAAGACACTTATGGAAATACTCAGCGTCAGAATGAACAACGGTGATTTTACAATTATCGATGCCTGTCATATCAGTGAATCGGATTTTCAGAAATATCGTGATCTTGCAAAGAAATACCGTTACAGAGTTATTGCTGTTGATTTTTCAGACGTTCCTCTTGAGGAATGTAAACGGCGCAACGCTCTCAGGGATGAAATGAATGTCCTTGATGACTCGACGATCGAACGAATGAACAGCAGGATGAAACAGACCGTGATCCCGAGCTGGATCCAGTGTTTCAGTCATAACGAACGAATTGTTCTGTAAAGCTTTTTCCTTTTTTCGGTTTTTCCAATCTGTATCTGGTATTTAGGAAAAACCCAAGTTTACGAGGTTTTTATTATGGACGCAAATTGCGTTATTTCACTTGCTCCGGCTGATTATAACCGGTATGCGAAAATTATTGTAATAGGGGATATACACGGCTGTAATACTGTACTGAAGGAAGCACTTGGAGAAATAAATCCGGACTGGCTGTATATTTTTGTCGGTGATTATCTGGACCGGGGTGTGGAGAACCGTGAGGTTCTGGAATTCCTAGTGTTGAATTACAACAGAGAAAATTTTATTTTTCTTGAAGGAAATCATGAGGCGGCTCTGCGCAGTTACGCTGAGGATGAGAAATACAACGGTACGGTGTTCACCTACAAAACTGTGCCGCAGATCAGTTCTGTTCCAAAGAGGGATATCCGTCAGTTCTGCCGCAGGTTAAGGCAGTGTGCCTATTTCACCTACGGTGACAACACTTTCCTGGTGTGTCACGGGGGGATCCCTACCGTTCCGCCGGCCGGCCTTCTGACGGTGTCTACCTCAGCAATGATTGAAGGTGTGGGAAGTTATGAGGATTATCTACCGGTGGCCGCCGCATGGCATGAAAGACAGCCTGAAAATTTTATCCAGATTTTCGGACACCGCAACACGTTAAAATCGGAAACCAGGCTGTTTCCGAATGTTTACTGCCTTGAAGGAAAGGTCGAACTTGGAGGGGAACTAAGAACGGTGGAGATCTCCGGGGATGGTATCAGAACCTGTGAATACAGTAATAAGGTTTTTGATCCGATCCTTGCCGCCGATGTCCCTGATCTGATCAAAAGGCTCAGACAGAATAAATATATTGTTGAAAAGAATTTCGGCTGTATTTCTTCTTTCAATTTTTCCGACAAGGCCTTTGAACGTGGAATATGGAACGAGCAGACCATAACCGCCAGGGGACTGTTCATTGATGTATCAAATGGAAATATAGTCGCCCGTGGCTACCGCAAGTTTTTCAATATAGGCGAGCGTGAGGAAACCAGACTTGAGACTCTTGAAAAAACTATGAAGTTCCCTGTTCAGCTGTACATCAAGGAGAACGGGTTTCTTGGCATGATGTCTATGTACATCAACGGTGAACTGTTTATCACCTCCAAGTCCAATCCAACCTCCACCTTTGCCGGCTATGCCAGGGATCTTGTTGAAAAGTGCTGCACCAGACTGGAGTACCTGAAGGACTATCTGGCAAAGAACAATGTGACTCTGCTGTTTGAGTGTATTGATATAGAAAACGATCCGCATCTTATCCGCTATCCGCAGAACAGGCTCGTGCTGCTTGATATCATTGATAATGAACTGGAATTCAGACATCATTCCTATGAGGAGTTGAAAGAACTGGGGGAAAAGGCCGGAATTGAGGTGAAAAAGGATGCCGGCACCATAGGCTGTTTCAGCGATTTCAGCAACTGGTATAAGAGTCAGATGGCCGAGAGTCTTGATCCGGGGATTAGTCATCTTGAAGGGTATGTCATTGAGGATGCATCCGGTTTTATGGTAAAAATCAAGCTTCCTTTCTATTCCAAATGGAAGTATATGAGGTCTGTTGCCGGACTTGTTTACAATAATACACCGCCGCGCAGGACTCTTAGCAAACATGCACAGCGGTTTTACAGCTGGCTGACCAGGAAAGTGGAGGAGGGGCTTCCGAGGAAGAGTATTATCGATCTGAGAGATCTCTATTTTACTGAAACCGGTGATCGCTTTGATGATTAGGAGCGATCTGCACGGAAACTGATCAATCATACTGCGGGGGGAGGATTGTTGAGTTTACCTGTTCCCGATCCCGAATTTTGTTATCTTACAGGCTGTAACTGATCTTAATCGGTTACAGCCTGAATATTTCGATCCTGCGTGAAATTATTTCAAAAGTTCAATTTCCTGATCGGTCAGTCCGTATATTTTATTTATTTTAATATTAATTTCAGAATGTATTTTATTTATTTCATTATCACTGAGATTATTATTAATTATTTGATCGATCTTATTTATAAAATATTTCTGATCTTCGATATTAATTATTTTGATCGGAATTGTTTCAAGCTGTGATCTTAAAACTTTCACCGCCTTGAATTTTTTCTGATAAATAAAATTGGCAATATCGGAATTTAATATTGCTAATATATATTTAATATTCAGATTATTGAATTTAGGAATTAATATATTTGCACTGTTTAATGACAGTGTTTTTTTATTATCATAGGAAAAAATTAAATTTTTATTAATAAATTTGTAAAATAATTTTTCAGGGGCACGGTAATACAGATCCTGGGCTACCTGCTGATATAATTCTCTTTTATATGTAATATAATTTAAATTTTTATGATTTATTTTATATTTATCAATATTAATACCTTTTAATATTATTTCATTATTTTTATTTTTTTCCTTTTCCAGAAAACGGCTGTTGTTCCCGGTTACAATTCCAAGTGCCCAGTCCGCATTTCCCGCCAGGGAGGTACAGTTTTCCTCCGCAAATATTTTATTAAGAAGACGGTACTGATCTTCATTGATCAGCAGATCGAATTCATTCTCGAATCTTCGGTTCTGTTCGATGGTGAAATGAGTTTTCCCTGTAGTGTAGATTGTGGCATTGCTGCAGCGCAGAATTTGCGGATTGTCGTTCAGCGGTTCTTTTCTTACGGTAAGTATTATGGACGGACATGATACATTGTTGAACTGTTCACCAAGCACCAGGCAGCTGCTCACTGATGAATGAAGCGCAATCAGTTTTCTTACCGGCAGGTGGGTATATACCCGGAGAATACTTTCCGGGATGACAAAACTCAGATAATCCCCGGTTCGCATCAGACTGAGACTTTTTTCAATAAACATCGCAAAGGATTCCACGTTCATCGGAGATGCGCATTCAAATATTTTGCTGAAAGCTATTTTTTCCGGCAGGGTGTAGGAAGCGCCCCAGGGTGGATTTCCCAGAACCACCAGCGGACCGTCTGCGTTAATGTCGTTGATTTCACCGAATCTGTTCAGGAGGTAGTCGGAGCAGAAAATACGTTTCTGCAGCTCCGGCAGCGGTATGGACGGGTACTTGAGAAGAACATTGATTCTGCAAAGCACAATGGCATGTTTATCAAGATCCGACCCCCAGATTTTCTGCCACGGGATCAGATCGGGAAGATTGAGAATAAAATTTCCGCTGCCGCAGCATGGATCAAAATATCTGATCTCGCTGTCAATCATTCCTGTTTCAGCAAGGTTGGAAATCATCCGGGACACGATTCTGGACGGTGTATAGTAGATCCCTGATTTTTTCCGATCGCTCATGCTTGATATCGAGATGTACAGACATCCCAGCAGATCCTCTTCGTCCTCGTATACATACATCTGGCTGAACAGCTGCGGGTAGGTATTGATAAATTCAACCGCCGCCTCGGTACAGGTGATTAACGGATCGATCAGCTGAGTGTAGCCGTCCATATTCAGTCTGCCGCCGAGATACAGTTTCAGCAGATCGAAAGAACGGCTGAAGCACATTCCGAGTCGCTGGTTGAGAAGTTGAAGAGCGCATTCGGCCACTATCAGATTGATCTGCTGCTGGTTCAGAGTAATAGCGTATTCGTTGTTGATAAGTTCGAATATTTTTTCGATAGTCTGCTTGTTGGCTGAATATTTAGTCAGATAACTGTCATAAAAATCGATCCCTTCCTTGTAGGTTTTATTGCGTCTTGATTTGAGCCTGCTGTTATCCTGATTTTCGAGTTCCTTCATCAATGTCAGAATATTATTGCGATAGAAAAAATATTTATTTTTATAAATTTTATCAGGATTTATTTTTTTTAATTTAACCCACAGAACCGCAGTATCGGGAGAAATGTGAACGGCGTTGGCCAGTGCATGTATATCGTAGAGCTCATTAACATTAAATAATAAATGTTTATTTTTATTTAAATAATCAATTGATGATGCTGGAATAAAAATATCCTCGTCAATAATCTGTCCGTTCTGAATAATATTTTTGGTGAGAAGTTCAATTATCTGGCCGGTGGTAAGATTCAACAGACCGGCTGCTTTATCTATGGTTAAAAATTTCATTATATTAATTCTGTTTAAATTTGTTAATTTTGTTTTTATATAAATATTTAATTTATTTTTTATTTAAAAATTAAATTTATATTTATTTTAAATTTATAATAAATTATTTTGAAGCAGTGTTTAATTTCATAATTCTGTAAATCTGTCTGGTCACAAATTTTATTCTCTGTTCTGTCAGAGCCGCATCTGTGACAAGGGATTTTTCATACACTTTGTTCAGAGTGGCAAAAACTGCTGTGAAGGGATTTCCCTGCAGCAGATCAATGTCAGTTTCGGTCTGTCCGCAGATCCCGATTACCGGTATATTTTTTCTGCGCGCACATGCGGCAATATAGCCAGGTCCCTTTCCCATCAGTGTCTGACTGTCGATAGAACCCTCCCCGGTGATGACGAGATCGCACCGGTCAAGTTTTCGCTCCAGCTCCTGGATTCTTAGAATCTCTTCGACCCCTGATTTAAGACGTCCGTTGAGTGCCCAGAGAATTGCGTATCCGAGTCCTCCGGCCGCACCGGCTCCCGGATCATTCTCTCTTCTGTATCCGGTTACTGAATCAACCGCACGGCTGTATCCGGTCATTCCTTTTTCGAGCTTTTGTACCATAGAGCTGTCGGCTCCTTTCTGCGGACCGAATACCGTTGCTGCTCCGTTTATCCCCAGCAGCGGACTGGTTACGTCACACAGACCGGTTATTTCCACGGAGGCTATTTTTTTCTGCAGTTCCAGGCAGTCCACCGAACCGATGTTCTCAAGAACCCCTCCGTTCATTATTTCTCTGATTACTTCTCCCTTATGATCCCTGAATACAGCCCCTGCAGCCTGGAGCATTCCGGTACCGCCGTCCACTGACGCGGAACCTCCGAGAAAAATGTTGATTTTCCGGCTTCCGAGTTCGATGGCGCGCAGAAGCTGCTGACCGAGACCGTAGGAGGTTGTCCTTAGCGGATTTCTTTCTTCAGGAGTCAACTGCGGAAGACCGTCGGTGGTCGCAGTTTCCAGCCACGCTTCACGGGTTTCTGTATTATATATGAAACGGCTTTCAATTTCACGTGCCAGCGGATCGAGAGTTTTCATACGTTCTGTTACGCAGTCCGGCATGCTACCGGGAACACTTAAAGAACCTTCTCCTCCGTCGGCCATGGTACAGGTTGAAATTTCAATCTGCGGATCCAGAAGTCTTAACTGTTCTGCTACGATGTGGTTCAGACTGTCAGAAGCAAGACAGCCTTTGAATGAGTCGATGGCGATGAAGATTTTCATAATTACTCCCTAACCGATGTCTCTATTATACAGCAGTATACATCCGGCCGCAGTCTGAATATATTATGTCGGAACTGTCAGCCGCCTGTGCTTAAAACAGGTTCGCTGTTGTTTCAGCCTGCGGGCTTTTTGCGCTATAATAGTCCGGAATTTTTATGAAATTAATAAGGAAAACAATGGCGGAATCGGGGAATTGTAAACACTGTTCTAATCCAAACCATCAGGAGCTGATGTCTCACCTGAGAAGTGAACAGATTAATGATCATGATCTGGAAATGATTGCCATGTTTTTCAAATCGCTGGCGGATCCGACCCGCTGCAGGATTATCAATGCACTTGCGATGCATGAGAGGGTGGGGGTCTGCTGCCTGGCTGATCTGGTAGGCATGACCGTATCCTCTGTATCTCATCAGCTGAGTATTCTTAAACTTCAGCGTCTTGTTAAAAGCGAGAAGGAGGGTAGAAATGTATTCTATTCCCTCAGTGACCGTCATGTTCATGATGTATTTGTTACTGCTCTTGAGCATGTAAAAGAATAGTTTTTTGTTTTTATTTGGAATTTGATTATGGATTATCAGAAAGTTTTGGGTCTCGGCGTTGCCGGTAATTTTGCAGGTCATCTTGAACAGGCAGGGGAAGCTCGGGATTTTGCTAATGTAAAGACAGCGGAAAAAAAAGCCCCTAAAGCTTTGTTTCCTTTTTATCTGCCTCAGAAAAAGGATTCTTTCCTCAGTGAATTTCCTTTAAGTATATCCTCGCTTGCAATACCTGAAGATGCAGACAGGGTTCAGATTGAGCCTGAAATCGGCATTGTATTTAAAATCAATTACGACGGTGTTTTTGTTTCTTCCATTGAACCGCTTTGGTTCGGCGCATACAACGACTGTTCCATCCGCCGTGAGGGTGCAAAGAAGATTTCTGAAAAGAAAAACTGGGGTGCAGATTCCAAGGGATATTCACCGGTATCAATCACAATTGACACTCTGTCTGAAGGTGGGGTTCTGGATAACTACCGTATCGCCTCCTTCCTTATCCGCGGTGAAGACTGTTATGAATACGGTATTGACAGTGCGGTAAGAGATTACAGCTATTTCCATGAAGATCTGATGAAATGGATTGTTGACCGCATGAACAACCAGGTTGACGAGGGTCCGATGGAGAATATCCACGAATATATCCTGGCCTGCGGCAAACCTGAGCACTGCCTGATTTCCATCGGTGCAACCCGCTATACCGAATTCGGTGAAAAGAACTATCTTAAGAAAGGTGATTTGAGCGTGGTTCTGGCTTATTCTGAAAAGGATTACACTCCTGAACAGATCAAGGCTTTGGTGTCTGAATTCAGATTTGCTGATATCAAGGGTTCTCTGCTGGTTCAGAAGGCAGTATAGGAGACTGCGATGGATCGTGATTTTCATGTGGGGGACTTTGTCCGTCATTTCAAGAGAGAGAAAGTTGATCAGTCAGGTAATGAATATCTGTATAAAATCCTGGCCTTTGCACAGCATACTGAAACCGGTGAAAAGCTGGTGGTCTACCAGGGACTTTATCCCCCGTTCAAAACCTGTGCCCGGCCGTACGAGATGTTTGTAAGCGAGGTTGATCGCGTCAAGTATCCTGATGTACGGCAGAAGTTCCGCTTTGAAAAGATCGAACATCCGGATTTTGTTTGAAATCATACCAAAAAGGTTGGTTTTATAGATCGTTTTTTTGCGAAAGAACAGCAGTTGATCTATAATTTATGCAGTTAATATAGTTGTGTACGGAACGCAGGTCCGGAAGAGCCGGCCGCGTTTCATTTTTATTTTGTAATCGGCAAGTACAATGAACATTCATGAATATCAGGCAAAGGCGATCTTTGCCAAGTGGGGACTTCCTGTTCTGCAGAATCAGGTTTGCAGTTCGCTTGAAGAGGTGGAGACTGCATATGCAAAAATAGCCAAAGACGGCAGAGCGGTGCTGAAGTGTCAGATCCATGCCGGGGGACGAGGCAAATCCGGTGGTGTTAAACTGGTATCATCTCTCGATGAGGCAAGGGAATTTACCCTGAAGTTTCTGGGGAGAAGCCTGGTAACCTTCCAGACCAACCAGAACGGTCAGCCGGTAAACAAGATCCTGGTGGAAGAATGCCGTGCCTATGATCGCGAACTGTACGTGGGTGTGGTTATCGACCGTTCAAGAGAACGCATGGTCTTTATCGCATCTACCGAAGGCGGTACCGAAATAGAAAAGGTTGCCCGTGAAACTCCTGAAAAAATTTTTAAAACAGTGATTGATCCGATGAACGGTCCTCAGCCTTATCAGGGCAGGGAACTTGCGTACAAACTCGGTCTGACACCTGAGCAGTCCAAACTCTTTGTAAATCTGTTCATTAAAATGTGCAGGATGTATGAGGCCTGTGACTGTTCTCTTCTGGAGGTTAATCCGCTGGTGGTTACCGCAGACAGTCAGTTGATCTGTCTGGATGCAAAGATGAATATTGATAATAACGCACTGTACCGCCAGAAGGAGATCCTGGCGCTGCGGGATGTTAGCCAGGAACCGCAGATTGAGGCCGCCGCCCAGAACTACAATCTTAATTATGTTGCCCTGGACGGAAATATCGGATGCATGGTTAACGGTGCCGGTCTTGCCATGGCAACAATGGATATCATCAAGCTTTACGGCGGGAACCCGGCAAATTTCCTTGATGTCGGAGGAAGCGCAACCAAGGAGCGTGTGGTCAAGGCTTTTGAACTGATCCTGTCTGAGCCGAATGTAAAGGCTATCTTCGTTAATATTTTCGGCGGCATTGTGCGCTGTGATCTGATTGCTGAAGGTATTATAAGTGCAATCAGTGAAGTTGGTATTTCCATTCCGGTGGTGGTAAGACTGGAGGGCAACGGTGCTGAAATTGCATCGAAGATGCTTGCTGACAGTAAACTTAATATTATTGCACAGAACGATCTTGCGCTTGCAGCCCAGGCTGCTGTCAAGGCGATTCAGTAGCGGGGGAGTTGAAGATGAGTATTTTAGTTGATCGTAATACAAAGGTTATCTGTCAGGGATTTACCGGCTCCCAGGGAACACTTCATTCACAACAGGCTCTGATTTACGGTACCAAGCTTCTGGGCGGGGTAACACCAAACAAAGGCGGTCAGGAACACCTTGGTCTTCCTGTATTCAATACTGTAAGGGAGGCTGTTGATGCCACCGGTGCCACTGCAACATCAATTTTCATTCCTGCACCGTTCTGCCGTGATGCTATTCTTGAAGCAGTAGACGCAGGGATCAAGCTGATTGTAACTATAACCGAAGGTATTCCTGTACAGGATATGCTGAAAATCAAACCGGTTCTGCGAGCTAACAATGTCCGTATGATCGGTCCTAACTGTCCTGGTATTGTTACAGCCGGTGAATGTAAAATCGGAATCATGCCTGGAAATATTTTCAAACCGGGCAGGGTAGGCGTTGTTTCACGTTCAGGAACTCTTACCTACGAAGCTATTAAGCAGACCTCTGACTGGGGATTCGGTCAGACTACATGTGTCGGCATAGGAGGGGATCCGATCCCTGGAAGCAATTTTATCGATATCCTGAAACTGTTCCAGGACGATCCTCAGACTGAAGCGATTATCATGATCGGTGAAATCGGTGGAACGGCTGAAGAGGAGGCTGCTGAGTTTATAAAATCCTACGTTAAGAAACCTGTTGTATCCTACATTGCAGGTGTTACCGCCCCTAAAGGCAAACGTATGGGCCATGCAGGAGCAATCATTGCCGGAGGCAAGGGTACGGCAAATGAAAAATATGCTGCGCTTGAAGCTGCAGGTGTGTCTACCGTAAGATCTCTTGCAGATCTCGGAAAGGCTATGGCTGAAGCTACCGGATGGACTCCGGCGAAGTAAGATTCTGTTTTTTACTTAGAGAATTTGATTAGACCCGGTTAAGACCGGGTTTTTTTGTCAAACAGTAACGTAAATTTTGATTTTTTTATATAGAGGTGATTAAATGGCTGAGGTGCGTATTTCCGGAGATAATTTGTTAAAGACGATAATTTCTGAATTCAGGAATTCTTTTCCCTATCTGACATTGCGTTTTTTTAGTAAAGAAGAAGGGAAGAGTTCAAACGAAACAGGGGCTTCAATTACCACGCTGGATGAAAATCAGCTGCTTTCTACAATATCAGCAAAAAATGCTGCTTCGGGAGCTGTTTGTATTCAAGGTGATACAACAGTTAAAAATTTTGAACAGGCTTTTTTTGACTCTTTCGGGATCTGCTGCCAGGTGGGATATGTGGATCAAGATACCAAAGATTTTGCTTCAGACCAGAGATTCCAGGAAATGCCTTTTGAAGCTTTGAATGAAAAAATGGGTAATTTATTCTCGACTTATAATGATTTGGTTTCACTGCAGTCTAGTATCCTGGAAGATATGGAGGAAACCGGATCAGAAGAAATTAATGATGAACATATCAAATCAATAACCGATGTTTGCCTTAAAGGACTATCTGATAGCGAAAGGGATAATGTTCTCAACATTATTCAAAATCTGAAGAATCAGGGTATGTTCTAAGCATATTTGGGGGCTGTAGCACAACTTTCGGCAGTTATTTCCAGTTTTTCAGGTATTGCTTTAGCAAAAAAACACAGAAATACGGAAATGTAAAAATATTTCCTTCTCTGCCGATATTACAGTCTCCAAGTTTTATGCCGTGCTTGATGTCTTTGTACCTAGTGTTCCATCTCATTCCTTTTTATAATCATGCCGGTAAAAACAACCACCGGCATGTTGCCCCTCTTATTGAGATTTTTTCTCTCTGAGTTTATCTCTTTGTTCTTTGCACTGTTCTATATCAGGGTAAAGACTTTTCAATTTCACTCTTGATGTTTCATTGGTAAATTGCCAATTAATTTTAGTCGGTTCCTGATCATATTTATCATTCCATTCTTTCAGTTCTTTTTTTAATGTTTCAATGTCAGGTATTCTTCTATTTAAACATTGTTTTGTCATAATGTTTATGCCGATTTCAGCTATATCCAACCAACTTCCGTGTTTTGGAGTGTAATGTATTTCTAATTTTTTTGCTATTCTTCTCGCTTCTTCGGGAGGAAATGCTTTATACAAAGACGCTGTACTATGTGTATTCAAATTATCCATCACTAATACAATCTTTTCTGCATCTGGACAAACTTCATCAACTAAGAATTTAACTTTTTCCGCCCAATCAACTGCTGTTCTTGATTCTTCAACAGAATGGATTATTTTCCCGGTATGAGGCTGAATAAAACAAAATACACTACCTGTTCCGTTTCTTTTATACTCTGAATCAATTTTTGCTATATCACCAGGTCGCATTGGTATTGGCTCTCTTGATTCTCCTAATAATTGAAACGGTTTTTCATCCATACACCACAGCGGTCTGTTTTCGTCATATGGCTGTTGATACACATCAAGAACATCTTCCATTGCTGCAACAAATTCAGCATCAGCTTTTGGTGGAATACACCAATAGTCATTAAGATGAGGCCTCAAATCATTATTTTTCAAAACTCGTCCTATCGTTGCTCTGCTTATTCTGGTTTCTAAAATAACAGCCATTTCATCCTCCAAAAGGGACAACGTCCATCTTGATCTCCCTTCTGGAGGCGCACTGCATGCTTTGGCTATAATCTTTGCCTGAATATCTCCGGTTACTTTCAGATTAGCTGTATCTGAATTTGCATGTCTTGCCGGGGTAAGAGCTGCATCCAGTCCGTCATTACAAAATTTTTTTATCGTGCTAAACACAGTTCCTAATGAAGCACCTGACAAAGTTGCAATCTGCTGATACGTTAACTGAACACCATGGAGAGATTCATCGGCATTAAGCAGGATTGTACAACGAGTTCGACGATTTATCGATGTTGTTCGTTTTAAAATTTTCTTTAAAATGCTACGCTCATCAGAACTCAGAGATATAGTGTATTGTTTCTTCTTCGGCATAATCTTCCCATTCCTATTGCACCTATATCCCTGAGCCTTTCGAGAACAGATAACTTTTAAGTTGTTTTACCTCATCATCTAATTTTCCAATAATATCTTCAATCTCTGTAATTCTTTGTATTACCGCCCCAATATCAATTTTTGAATCGCTCATGTTCACTGCTTTGTCAGCAGTTATATCAGAACGTTTTATCTGCGGGCGGCCTCTATTTCCAGTTGCAATTATTTCATTTGTTTCAGGATCAATTTTTCCTATGCACTTACGTTTTTGTACTTTCTTTTGACGTGACTCATCCCAAATATATTCAGTTTCATAGGCATACCAAGTATTGGTGTGCCTATTATAAGATTTACTTACAGCCATTTTTACCTCACTAAATTACACTAAATAATAATACCATAATTTAGTGTAAAAGGCAATAAGTATTTAGTTTATTTAGTGTTTTTTATTATAAAAATGACTGAGATGGAACACTAGTATTGTTAACAAGCTCTGATAGTGATTTAGATTTTTTGCTGTTGGATTTTACTTCTACCGGGATCTGTTCATTTGCAGTTCTTACAAAGAAGTCTTCCTCAAGTGTTGAATCTTCTTTCTTATAGTAGAACAGTCCGAACCACTGTCTTGTCAGGGCCTCTGCTACAAAATTCTCGTACAGTGCGCCTTTTTTACTCCAAGGTTTCTGTTGGCCCTCAAATCATCCTGAGCTTCGTCGTCCAAAGCTGAAACGAGAAGACCTGTATCCGGATAGTATAGTTTGAATCTTGAATGATCCTCGTTTCCTTTGAACTTGATTTTTCTCTGCAGTCAGGACTTGGAAAACTTAACGATGACGGTGATTTTGAGAAACTCACCATCACCATTCAGATTGAGTGCCGCAGAGCAGGTTCGGATGACGAGTACACGGTAATTGAGAAATCATGGACCAACAGTACCAACGACCAGCTTGCCGAAACCATCAGACTTGAACTTGATGCAGCAGACAACTATGAGCAGACAACTATGAGTTCAGGGTTCTCAGAACCTCAAAGGAGGACGGCTCAACCCGTGCTCTCGAGGAAATCAAATGGACCGTACTTAAAAGCGTCATCAGCACCATTGACCGGTATGACAATATGACCGTGCTCATCTGCAGATTTAAAGGTAATGAAACCTTATCCGAGCTTTCCGAAAATCAGCTCGCCACTTACTGGACTAGAAAACTTCCTGCTGTTGGTTATGCTGATTCAGACACAGACAGTCAGCCTCTGCTGCCGACTAGAGATATCGCTCTGGTGGTTCAGTACATTGTACGGAAATCCAAATACCGCAATATCCTTGATGTCGATACGCTGATGGATTTTGATGAGCTGTGGCGGTCACAGGGACTTGAATGCAACGGCTCCATCGGCAGTGACAGCACTTTACTTGAGTCCTTGCGTGATGTGCTTAACTGTGGCTTTGCAGTTCCGGTGGTTCGTGACAACACCTTATCGGTTAAGAGACTTCATGCCGGAGCACAGCCTGTGCAGATTTTTACGAAGAGCAATATGACCTCAAGTCCGGTAATCACTTAC
>JAEEGH010007868.1_pt1 | contig 25443 bp, 19 predicted proteins | sample 9134181 | NCBI WGS metagenome assembly JAEEGH01 (sample SAMN16246544, study PRJNA631951) | gut metagenome | biome: gut microbiome; feature: rumen; material: DP-attached | host: Bos | place: Iran: Karaj | collected 2018-10
GCACCGAGATAGGACAGGACGAGCTCTTCCGTGCCGCCTGCTGCAACCTGGGCGAGAGCTTTGTCACCAATCCCTCGGTCGACGTCAACTACAACGATGCCGCCGTGGGCGCACGCCAAATCAAGCTGCTGGGCCTCAGCGGCCAGTATGTGCAGATGCTGCTCGAGAACCTGCCCGTCACCCTCGGTGCCGCCATGCCCTATTCGCTGGGCTATGTGCCAGGCGCATGGATGAAGAGCATCTCGGTGAGCAAAGGCGCCTCGAGCGTCAAGAACGGTCCGCAGAGCATCACAGGCCAGATCAACGTGGAATACCTCAAACCCGACGATGAGCCGGGCCTGCTGCTCAACCTCTACACCGACAGCCGCCTCAAAGTCGAAGGCAACGCCATGGGCAACATACACCTCAACAACCACCTCAGCACCGAAGTGCTCGCCCACTACGAGCGCGACTTCATGCACATGGACGAGAACGGCGACGGATGGCACGACTCGCCCAACGTCAACCAACTGCACCTGCAGAACCGCTGGAAATACAAGAAAGGACGTTATATGATGCACGCCGGCATCGGCTACCTGCAGGAGGAACGCGAAGGCGGACAGCTGCTGTCGTTCACCGCCAACCCCTACCGCGTACTCCTCGACGCCAAACGCACCGACGCCTATATGAAGCATGCCTACCTCCTCAACCGCGAACACAACACCAACCTCGCCCTTTTTGCCAACGCCAGCCTCTACAATCTCGACGGCACCTTCGGCCTCAAAGGCTACACCGACCGTCAGCAGAGCCTCAACGCCCAGCTGGTGCTTGAGCACGACTTCAACGAGACGCACAACCTCTCCACCGGCCTCAGCCTCAACGCCGACCGCATGGAGGAATGCTTGAATGTGTCAATGCTTGATTGCTTGAGTGAAGAATACACTCCCGGCGTCTACGCGCAGTATACCTACAAGCCCTCTTACAAGTTCACCGCCATGGCGGGCCTACGAGCTGACCACAGCACCCTCTACGACCGCACCTACCTGACGCCGCGCCTGCACGTCAAGTGGGTGCCCACCGACTGGATGACCGTCCGCGCCTCCAGCGGCAAGGGCTACCGCACGCCGCACGCATTGGCCGAGCACCACTACCTCCTCACCTCGGGCCGCGACCTCGTCGACAGCGTCAAACGTCAGGAGGAAGCCTGGAACAGCGGCCTCAGCCTCGCCTTCTATATCCCCGCTGGCGACCGCACGGTGACCCTCAACGCCGAATACTACTACACCGACTTCATCAACCAGGCCGTGGTCGACTACGACAGCGACCCCACGCGCATCATCATCGCCGACCTCGACGGCCGCTCCTTCTCACACACCGCCCAGGTCGACGCCACCTACGACATCACCGACGACCTCAACATCCTCGCCGCCTTCCGCTACAACTACGTCCGTTGCACGTATGACGGCCGTCTGTTGGAGAAGCCGCTGCAGAGCCGCTACAAAGGCCTCGTCACCCTCAGCTGGAAGCCTATGATGGCCGTGTGGCAGGTCGACCTCACCCTGCAGCTCAACGGCGGCGGCCGCATTCCCGCCTACATAGACGCTGACGGCACCCTCGTCGCCTCGGGCGAGTTCCCCGCCTACCCGCAGCTCAACCTGCAAGTGACACGCGAGTTCCGCCATTTCTCCATATATGTCGGCGGCGAGAACCTCACCAACTACCGCCAGCCCAACCCCGTGGTCAACGCCGCCCACCCCTGGTCGGCCACCTTCGACCCCACCCTCGTCTGGGGCCCCGTCCACGGCATCATGGCTTACGCTGGCATACGAATGAATTTCTGGAAAATATAAACAAACAACATTATGAAACAGATACTTTTAGTAGTCCTTTCCGCCCTGATGCTCATGGGCGCTTCGAAAGACCTCCGCGTGCTGGTGATGACACCCACGCCGCAGATGCACTGCGAGAACTGCGAGAACAAGATCAAGAAGAACCTCCGCTTCGAGAAAGGCGTGGTGAAGATCGAGACCAGCGTCCCCGACCAGACCGTCGCCGTAACCTACGACCCCTCGAAGACCGATGTCAAGAAGCTGCAAGCCGCCATGAAGCAGATAGGCTACGACACCAAGGTCGTCAGCGACAAGCTGCAACCCCAGACCGCAAAAGAGAAGAAAAAGAAATAGCCTTTAGTGGCAGTCACAGTGGTCGTGGCCACAGTCGCAATGATCGTTGTGATTGTGGCCATAATCACAATGGTCGTGTTCATGCTTTTCGCGCAGGCTACCCATGAATTGGGCGACCCAGTCATTGTCCTCGTTGGGTGCGTCGGCCCAGTCGGATGTATCGATGGTGACTTCGAGGAGTTTGGCCTTGCCCTCGCAGAAGAGCTCCACGCTGTCGGCCACGGCGGGCACGAGGCAGCATTCGCCTACGTGCAGCGGCACGATGGTCTCCATGCTTTTCACAGCCGCCAGACCGTCGACGCAGAGGTAAAGGACGAAGGTGTCGGTGTCCTCGAGGTTCTTGCGCATCGGCGTGTCGAAGGGAATCAGACGTGTTATGAAGTAGGGACAGGCGGCGATAGTCGTCGTCTCGTTGAGGTGGGCGTGGTAGTGGGTATGTGCATGTGCGGGTCCTCCCGCAGAGGATGATATGCCGCTGAAGTCGATGGCATCCATGGCCTCGGCGGTGTGCAGCTGGCGCTTCTTGCCGTCCTTGTCCACACGGTCGTAGTCGTAGATGCGGTAGGTGCAGTCGGAAGTCTGCTGTATCTCGGCCACCATCAAGCCTTTGCCGAGGGCGTGGACGCGTCCGGCGGGGATGAAGTAGACGTCGCCGGATTGGGGCTCCTCGCTGTGGAGCAGCTCTTCGAGGTGGCCGGCGGCCAGCGCGGCTCGGTATTCCTCGGGGTCGGTGTCGCGCCTGAAACCGCTGATGAGGCGCGCGCCTTTGTCGGCTTCCATCACATACCACATCTCCGTCTTGCCGCAGGGCATGCCGCGTCGCTGTGCCAACTCGTCGTCGGGATGCACCTGGATGGAGAGGTCTTTGGCAGCGTCAATGACCTTGAAAAGCAGAGGGAATTCGGTGCCGAACTGTTCGAAGACCTTCTCGCCCACCAGGTCGCCCATGTACACTTCGATGGCCTCGTTGAGGGTGTTCTCGGCCAGGAAGCCGTTGGCTATGACACTCTCGTGGCCTTCGACCGACGAGAGAGCCCACAGCTCGCCGCAGTTGGGCAGCGGGTCGTAGTTGAAGCCATAGTCTTTCAAACGGTTACCGCCCCAGATGACGTTTTTGAAGAGGGGCAGGAACTTAAGCGGGTAGAGAGCCGACTGCATCAGTAGCTGCGTGTTGTGTGGCCGTTGGCCTTGTTGCTGCCCTTGACCTTAATGTTCGACTTCACGGTGGCACCCTTGTTGGTCTGCTTGCGGCCGTACATGGTGTCCTCACTCTTGCAGCCCACGGCCAGCATGCTTGCCGACATCACGAGGGCGGCGAGCAGCAGCGGCATGGCTTTTTTCAACGTCTTCTTCATTGTTATCTGTTTGGTTTTCAAAGACAATATCATATCACGGGATACCATCCCACATTGCAAATATACACATTTTTTTCGATACGCGATTTTTTAAAGACAAGTTGACAATTAATATTCCTTAAAATAGCAACATAATTGTTTTATTTCAAAGACAACATAGACAACTTAAACAACATTCTGGCGCAGATGCGCCAGATAAAAAGTTGTCTTTATTGTCTCTGTTGTCTTCCAAAAAAGAAGGTTATTGTCGTTTTTCAATTAACATAAAAACTGTTAAAACGAAGCCATTTTTTGCCCAAAATTCTCGCAATGGAAATCAAGCAGTTACAGCGATTATTCGGCACTTAACTCTCTGTATATATGTGCGGTAGCCCAAAAATTAACACTTAAATGCTTGAAACCCAGGACCAACGCCTTATCATCTCCTACTCATCGACCTACCATCGCCTTATCAACGCTTACTATAGTAGGAGATGTTAAATTTAACATTTGGTTTTGGTAGGTTTTTAATACGTTTTTTAACCCTTTTCACCCCCTGTTTCGCCACGGCTTGCCTTTGGCCATACTCCTCCACCCTAGTCCACTTTTTTGGTGTTTTTTCCAATTTTTCAGCCCTCCCCGGCGAGGTTCCAATGCCAAAAAAAAGATTACTTTTCCCTGCAACATCCAAAAATATTTCCTAAATTTGCAATTACGGATTGTCCCGCCACCATCTGACAACCGTCGGAATAGCAACTATTTAAAACGAAACAACAGTATGAGGAGAACCGTTTTTTGGATTCGTGGAACTTCCATAATTCTAGTCGCCTTGATTTGTTTGTGCCAAACCGTTTATGCACAGTCCCCTTGGGCGGATTCGTTAAATGCCTATGCCGATTCTGTTCTTGCGCCTTATAATGCTGTGCAGTGCGACACATTGCAGACCTATCCGTACCTTTATTTCTACAACTGGCCTGACACTGCACGATATCACGATGGCGAGCTGTGTACAACAAGCGAAGAATACTGGTACAGGGACGAACGCCTTGTCGATTACGCCCCCAATTTGACGACGGGGTGTTTTGCCGTATATCAACACACCGACGAACCTCTACATGTTGTTGGACTTGCTTTTGGTCCCGACGTATTCCCCATGAAATATACCCTGTACGATTCCACCAGGAATGAAATAATCAGCGACACGGCGTGGTGCCAGTCAACCAACAAACCTGATTTCTGGAATAATTATATATGGGACTATGTCGATACATCAAGATATAAGTTTTTTGTCTTGCCAGGAAAAATGCCTTCATCACACGAACCACTTACGGAGAAAACACTCCTGCGTTTCAAGTATTTCGATCCCGAGATGAATAAGGTTTGGGTGAACGGAGACTTCTGGATTGGGCTTAAAGGAAACGTCGCCGGGGTAATCCAGAGATGCCCCTTTATACTATACGAAGTCCACGAGCCGCCATACCGCATCAACGATGTGCGGTGCGCATTTATATATTCTGATGGCACATGGATTGAAACCACACTGGAAGGTGGCATCCCCGAGCTCTTCTTGATAGTGGCACCCGAGTGTCCCGACGTGGAGGGGCTGTCGGCGGTGATGGACTCGATGGGAACGGTGGACGTGACGTGGGACAGCGTAGACCGCCAGATGCAGTGGGTGGTGGAGATGCACGGTCCCAACGTGTCGGTGATAGACACCGTCTCGACAAACCACTGGCACTACACCGGCCTCTACCCAACCATGGCCTACGCTGTGAAGGTACTCGCCCGCTGCACAGGGCCCGACAACAACGTGTGGTCTGATTGGAGCGGTACAATGCAGTTCGGCAACACGGAGGCCATCGACGTGGCCAACATACTGATGCTCAACCTGTCGCCGAACCCCGCAAAGGGGCAGGTGACTCTTGCTGCCGAAGGGTGCAACGAGGCGGTGACGGTGAGCGTGGTGACCACTGGCGGCGTGGAGGTGCTGCACCGCGAGAATGCTACCCTGCCGCTGACCCTCGACATCAAAGACCTCGCGGCAGGCCTCTACCTCGTCCGCGCCACCACGCCGCGCGGCACCGCGACACGGAGGCTTGTGGTGCAGTAAAGACAGTGCCGTTTTATCCCCTTTTTATATGCTTTCCGTAAAAAAATTTGGCGGATTGCAAATTTATTACTACTTTTGCATCGCTTTTTATAGTGTAACAGACAGGTAAAGAAATGTTCGATTTTGAGACATCGGTCAGTGGGATAGAGTTCAAAGTGAGACAGTTGGCAGACGAGGTGGAACGTCTGCGTCGGCTGGTGTCGGCAAAGGAGGACGAAGTTTGCGAGCTGCAAAAAGCGCAAAAAAACAATGAAATAATAATTAATAACCTAAAAGAAGAAAACAAATTAGTCAAATTAGGGAACAGGCTGACGGAAGGTAGCGACAGTGCAGAATTGAAACTCAAGATAAACCAGATGATACGCACCATTGACAAAAGCCTCGAGATACTGAAAGCAACGGAATGATGGAAACGATATCGGCATCGGTAAGCATATTGGGACGGACCTACAAGCTTCGCGTCGCCACGGAGGACGAGGCGGCATTGCGCAAGGCGGCGGAAGCCATCGACAACCAGGCCCGACAGTATGGCAATATGTATGCCTACAACGACCATCAGGACTTGCTGGCAATGGTGGCGCTCACTCAGATCACTCAGCTGACGAAGATACAGGATTCGCTGCGCTTCAAGGACACCGACCTCGCGCAGCGGCTACAGTCGATAGACAGCGTGCTTGACGGAATACTGCATCCGACAAAGTAAACAGTTGCTCCGCACCGTGCAAGCACAGTTGTTTCACGATTGCTCAGCGACTGTTTCGACCCAAAACAGTTTGTAAACTCAACACCATTTACAAACCGAGTCGGCTCAGGGGCGGGTAGGCTGTATGGCTGATACGCCCGGCGCTCAAATCCTACAGTTTCAGAGTTTACCAATACTCCCGGAGGGTTTTCGGATGCAGTTTTTTCTCCACCTTCGCCTGACGCACACCCCCGAAGCACTTCCCACAAAAAACAACAAACAACAACATGTCACCAGTATTAGCAATAGTTATTGGAGTTATCGGAGTGGTTGTCGGCGGCGGCATAGCCGTGTGGCTGACGACAAGTGTGCTCCGCAACAAGCTCCTCGCCCAGAGCCAGCAGGTGCTCAAAGACGCCGAGGAGAAAAGCGAAATCATCAAGAAAGAGGGCGAGCTGAAGGCCAAGGAGAAGTTCCTGCAGCTGCAGCGCGAGCACGACAAGCGCGTCAACGAGCAGAACAACAAGATGCGCGACGCCGAGAACAAGCTCAAACAGCGCGAGCAGACGTTGGCCCAGAAGGTGGACGAGCTGCAGAAGAAAAGCAACGAACTCAAGGGCGTGAGCGAGAACCTCAACAAGCAGATTGAGGTGCTGCACAACCGTCAGGCCGAAGTGGAGAAAGTCTACAAGGAGAGCATCGACAAGCTGGAGCACATCGCCGGCATGACCGCCGAAGAGGCCAAACAACAGCTGATTGACAGCCTCACCGAGGAGGCCCGTGCCGAGGCCTCGACCACCATTATGGACATTGTCGAAGAGGCCAAGATCACCGCCGCCGAGCAGGCTAAGAAGGTGGTCATCCAGAGCATCCAGCGCACCGCCACCGAGACCGCCGTGGAGAACACCGTCTCGGTCTTCAACCTTGAGAACGAGGAAGTCAAAGGCCGTATCATCGGCCGCGAAGGCCGCAATATCCGCACCTTGGAAAGCCTGACGGGTGTGGAAATCATCATCGACGACTCGCCCGACGCCATCATCATCAGCGGCTTCGACCCCGTACGCCGCGAGATAGCACGCCTGTCGCTCCACAAGCTGGTCACCGACGGCCGCATCCACCCCGCCCGCATCGAGGAGGTCGTGGCCAAGACCCGTCGCCAGATTGAGCAGGAAATCAACGAGGTGGGTAAGCGTACCTGCATCGACCTCGGCATCCTCAATATGAATCATGAGCTGATGCGCATGGTGGGCCGCATGAAGTACCGCTCCAGCTATGGCCAGAACCTGCTGCAGCACAGCCGCGAGGTGGCCAACCTGGCCGCCACTATGGCCGCCGAGCTGGGCCTCAACCCCAAGATGGCCAAACGCGCCGGCCTGCTGCACGACATCGGCAAGGTGCCCGAGACCGACCCCGAGCTGCCGCACGCCATCTTCGGTATGCGCCTGGCTGAAAAGTACAAGGAGCATCCTGATATCTGCAACGCCATCGGCGCCCACCACGACGAGGTGGAGATGACCAACCTTATCAGCCCCATCATCCAGGTGGCCGACGCCATCAGCGGCGCCCGTCCGGGTGCCCGCCGCGAGGTGGTGGAAGCCTACATCAACCGACTCAACAAGCTGGAACAGATGGCCATGGCCTACCCGGGAGTGGTGAAGACCTACGCCATCCAGGCCGGCCGCGAGCTGCGCGTCATCGTCGGTGCCGAGAAGGTGAGCGACGCCGAAGCCAACAAGCTCAGCTTCGACCTCTCCAAGCAGATACAGAGCGAGATGACCTATCCGGGCCAGATCAAGGTCACCGTCATCCGCGAAACCCGCGCCATCAACTACGCCAAGTAAATGATACTGAACGCCATCCACTGGAATGTCGACCCCGTGATGTTCAATATCGGGTCGTTCGAGGTACGCTATTACTCGCTGGGCTTCCTGATAGCCTTCGTGCTGGGATACTACATCATCAAGTGGATGTTCCAGCGTGAGAAGGTGCGCAGCGAATACCTCGACAGCCTGCTCGTCTACGTCTTCCTGGCAGTGCTCGTCGGTGCCCGATTGGGTCACTGCCTGTTCTACGATGCCGACTACTTCCTCACATCCGCGCATTGGGTCGAGATATTCTGGCCTTTTGAAAACGGCCACTTCACAGGCTTCCAGGGCCTCGCCAGCCACGGAGCCGCCTTCGGCATCCTGCTGGCTTTGTGGCTCTATCAGCGGAAGTACCGACTCAACGCCTGGTGGATTCTCGACCGGCTGGTTATTGTGGTGGCCCTCGGCGGCGCCTTCGTGCGCCTCGGAAACGTCTTTAACAGCGAGATTTACGGCTGCGAGACCACCCTACCCTGGGGCTTCATCTTCGAGCGCAACGGCGAGACCGTGCCCAAACACCCCACAGGCCTCTATGAAGCCTTCAGTTACCTGATTATCTTCGCCGTGGCGCTGTGGTACTACTGCAAGAAGAAAGGCCAATTCAAGACCGGCAACATCTTCGGCTGGTGGCTCGTGGCGCTGTTCGGCGCACGCTTCCTTATCGAGTTCGTCAAGACCAACGGCGTCATCGAAGGCAGCGTGCTGCTGAAAGGACAGTGGCTCAGCCTCCCCTTCATCGTCGGTGGCTTGGTGGTGGCCTGGCTTGCCCGTCGCGAGAAGCTGCCGCAGGGTCCCTTCCCGCAGGGCGAGGACAAGGTGCGCGTGGCCAAATGGATAGCCCGCGAGAAAGAAGAACAACAGAAGAAAGAAAACAAAAAGAAACATTGACCCATGAAAACCCTGATACTTGTACGCCACGGCGAGAGTGCATGGAATAAACTCAATCTTTTCACCGGCTGGACCGACGTGGACCTCACCGAGGCCGGCATGAAGGAGGCCTGGGAGGCCGGCAAGTTGCTGGTGGCCGAAGGCTACCGCCCCGAGCTCTGCTTCACCTCTTACCTCAAACGGGCCGTCAAGACCCTCAACCAGATGCTCGACGCCATGGACATGGATTGGCTGCCGGTGCAGAAAAGCTGGCGTTTGAACGAGAAGAGCTATGGTGCCATCCAAGGCCTCAACAAGGCCGACACCGCCGCCAAATACGGTGACGAGCAGGTGCTCCTCTGGCGCCGCTCCTTCGACGTGCAGCCCCCCGCCCTCGACCTGCGCGACGAGCGCAGCCCCCGCATGGACCCGCGCTACAACGAGATTCCCGACAACCTCATTCCCCTCACCGAGAGCCTCAAGGACACCATCGAGCGCCTCATGCCCTACTACCGCGGCACCATCATGCCCGCCTTCGAGAACCGCAACACCCTTATGGTGGTGGCCCACGGCAACTCGCTGCGCGGTATCGTCAAGGAGCTGAAAGGCATGAGCAACGAGGAGATTATCAAGTTCAACCTGCCTACGGCAGTACCCTACGTCTTCACTTTCGACGAGAAGATGAACCTTGTGGGCGACCGCTTCCTCGGCGACCCCGAGGTCATTGCCGCCAAGATGCAGAGCGTCGCCAACCAGGCCAAACGCAAGTAACATCACTATACCCTAACAAGAGAGCGCCCCCATTGGGACGCTCTCTTCGTTTTATGCCTTCTCACCAAGCACACACCATCTTATGACAGGTATTCGTCGTAGAACCTCGTACAGCAGCGGTGAGAGGGTAAATACCGCGACGGTAAGGATGAGGTACATCGCCACAGGCGGGAGTGTGGTGTATACCTTCATCATGTAGCCTAAGCTGGCTATGACGAGGTAATGCACTATGTATATGCCGAAGCTGGAGCGGGTCATATAGGTGGCTAAGGCATTGGTCTTGTCGAACTTTGCTTTGAACCACCCCATCATGGCGAGGCACATCAGCCAGCCGTAGATGCAGTTGAGCGGAGTGCTCATATACTGTGGGACGGTGTTGTTCTGACCGAAGGTGGTGATGGTAAGGACGGTGCCGCTGACAACGGCGGCTGCCATCAAGGGTATCCATGCCTTTCCTAGGGTTTCCTGCACGTTGTCATTCGAAAAGATATAGTATCCCAACAGGAAGATGATGAAGTAGAAAACAGGCTTGTAGAGGTTCCATAGGCCATCGGCACTTTCGGGGCGCGGATTAAAGATAAGCGTCTGCTGGCCCAGCCAGAACAGCACGCCGAGCAGTAACAGTACAATAATGAGCAGCCAATTCCGCGAAGCGAATAATTTGCAAGACTTACAGCAGGGGATTTTCCTTATCAGCAGTAGTATCAGCGAGAAGAGCCACAGGTCCTGGATGAACCACAGGGGGCCGATTCCGCTGACAGACCAGAGGAAGTACTTGATGGGCTGCGGTACGGCGGCCATCACATCGGTACCAGCCACGTGTGTATTGAAGTAGCCCGTCATCCATTGGAAGACGAACAGTCCGATGGTGGCTGGCACAAGGAGCTTGCGGGTGCGGGCTCTGAACCATTCTTTGCCACTGTGTTTGTCAAGGGCATATCGTGCACTCACGCCCGCCAGCAGGAACAGCAACGGCATGAACCAAGGGTAGAACACATACATCAGCACGTCTTGGTACTGCGGTCCGTCGCCGAAACCGCCTACGCCGCCGAAGACGCCCTTGTTGTTGTAGAAATAGATTACATGGTAGAGCAGTACCAACAGCACTGTCACCCAGCGTAGGTTGTCAATCCAATGTTTTCTCATAGTCTTTCTAGTTTCATTATCTTTACAGGTCGGTCGCTTCCGACTTGCAGGCGGCTGCAGTAGTTGATGTCGCCAGTATCACGGAAGCCGCACTTCTCCATCACCTTGCCGCTGGCGGGGTTGTCGGGGAAGTAGTCGGCCCATAGGGTGCCGAAGCCTTTGTCGTTAAAGCAGTAGTCTATCAACAGTCGCAATGCCTCGCTGCAGATGCCTCGGTTCCAGTAGGGGCGTGCCACCCAGTAGCCCACCTCGGCGTCGTTCTTGCCGATGTTGATATTGCTCTCGCCATAGACCATGTAGCCCATGCAGCCGATAGGCTCTTTGGTTTCTTTCAGTTCGATGGCCCACATATGGTCGCTGTGGAAGATGGTGCGGATAATCTCGAGGCTTTCCTCGACGCTCTTGTGCGGCGGCCAGCCTGCGCGGGGCCCCACCTCAGGGTCAGAGGCGTATTTGTACAGCGCTTCGGCATCCTCGTCACGCCACGGGCGAAGTATTAGTCGTTCTGTTTCCATTTTCTTCATTTTGTTACTGCTTTTATAGCCCCTTGGCAGTGGATGCGAACCACGCGATTGGGATCGGTATCGGCGAGGGCGCGCAGTTGGTCAAGGTATGCTTCAACGAACTCCGGCCTGCGCTTGCCGAGGACGCGGAACATCTCCGGCGCTTCCATCCTTACGCGGTCGTCGCTATCGTACAGCAGTTCTGCAAACAAAGGCATGCGGTCGCGGTAGGGGGCTGGCGTGTTGGTGGCGATATTCTCCGACGCCCAAATGAAGGCAAGACGGACGCTCGCTTCTTTGTCGTTGGCAAGGCGGTACAACCCATCCCAATAAGGCTCTACCGTTTGGAAGCAGCCACGACCGATGCGTCCTAGGGCATTCAAAGCCCGCTCCCGCAGAAGTGGCTCCGCACTGTCGCAGAACGAGGCTACCGCTGCGATGCTATCCTTGATTGTCTCCGGGAACGCCAGTCCCATCTCACCCAACAGCCACAATGCCTTAGCCTTGATCTTAACGGAGTCGTGCTCCAGCAGCGACGCGACATAGGGGATGCTCTCTTCCCACCGTTCTCTGTCCTTTGTTAGCGCACCCAGTTCCTTGTATAGCTCTGCCTCTGTCATTCCTTAGCACGATGGAACTGCCATGTGTCGCTGTGGCCGTCGCGGTAGGTGAAGCTCCACTGCAGCAGGTCGGCCGTCAGCGTGTCGAGGTGGAACTTGTATTCGTAGTCGCTGCCACCGCTGTAGAGGTCGACAATCTTCTGCGCCAGCTCGAGCTCGCATTCGCCCTCTACCACCTCCATGCGGAAGCTGTCCTTGATACCAGCGAAATACAAGGTGTCACCATCCAGATGCCAGCGACTGGGGCTAATGTAGTTGTACACCCATGTCACAATGCTGCTATCCGCCATAGTGACGGTATACACCTGCCGTGCCGAGTCTAGGGCTGTACCGTCGGCATAGAAGTCCATAGTGCCAGTCTCGCTCACGTCGAAGTGGTTACCTTGCATATCGTAGTCGAAGGCGTGCCCATAGGTGTAGTGCCCTTCCATCTGCGGAGCCTTTTGCGCGGGGTTGCAGGCGTATAGCGCGAGCAGCGCGGCAACAATAATAAATGTAGAAAATTGTCTTACCTTAATCATAACTGTTTTATTTTAGAATGCAAAAGTACAACTTTTATTTCATTCAGACAGCTTTTTGTGATATTTTGCATGTTTCGAGCATAAACCAAACACCTTTACGCCAGCCAGCATCAGCATACATTAAACCACTGCTAATCAGACAATATTCTATCATTTTTTATTCTATAAAAAGAGAAAAAGAGAAAAAAATTTTGTCAGTCTGAAAAATGTTCGTACTTTTGCACCGCTTTTCGAGAGAGAAAAAGCTGTGCTTTTTAGTCAAATCGAAACCACGGAGAGGTGGGTGAGTGGCTGAAACCAACAGTTTGCTAAACTGTCGTACTCGATTAGGGTACCGGGGGTTCGAATCCCCCCTTCTCCGCCAAAAGACGCCCAAAGGCGTCTTTTTTAATGGCAACAGCCACGGGGCATAGCGAAGCCCGGTTATCGCGCCTGCTTTGGGAGCAGGAGATCCCCAGTTCGAATCTGGGTGCCCCGACAAACGAGAGAACGCCAAATATGTCGGCCCTGTAGCTCAGCTGGATAGAGCGAGAGTCTTCTAAACTCTAGGTCCTGCGTTCGAGTCGCAGCAGGGTCACTTTAAAAAGAGAGGGAGCAAAGTCCAATGAACTTTGCTCCCTCTCTTTTCTTTATTATTATCCACCAATATCTGCATCTATTGTATTGCCATTCAATTTCAATACAATAGACGAAGTGGAATTGGTGTTTGTGAAAGTACCATTTGAATATTTTTTACCAATAAAACGTCCCAGGTAGGAGGTTCCACTGGTAATTGCCGTTATCGAGCCTGTGTATGTATTTGATGTTATTCCCAAGGACAAATTGGTATTATTGTCACACCAACCCGCCGTGCCGCCAGAATATGTATTTGTCGCCTTAATAGACACACTATCATGCCATATCGTAGAACTAACATTAACCGTAGCTCCTCCAAGTTCGCCTATGATACCTCCATAATAAATCGCACTATTTGACTCAAGAGTCAAATTATGATTGTCAATAGTACAGTTAGAAACTGTTATTGTTGGGTTATTTGACGCAATATTTTGTATATCTCCAAACAACCCTCCTAAATATAACACTGCCGAAGTCCTATTAATGGTCAAACTCCCTGACACAATACAATTACTGACAACAATGCTATTTGCAGGAGTATAAGCCGCAATTGCCCCATATCGTATATAAGTCACCTTCCCCGTAACACTTACATTAACATCTCGTATTGTGCAATTACTTACGGTACACTGTTTCATCTCGGCACACAAAGGGCTTAAATACAAGTCAGTAGTACGCCCTGCATGCTTCAATGTAATGTTATCTAAAATAAGATTTTCAACACTCATCATTGCACGCGAGAAAAGACCACAATCATAAATATTAGCCGCTGGTGACAAACTTGTAACCGTCAAATTCTTGATGGCAAAACCGCCACCATCAAATGTAGCGCCATAACCATACTTTGTTATTGGACTGATGGTATCGCCAGTCATATCGATAGAGTCGGCAAGACGGAAACAACACCTGCTATACAATGTTGTATGGTTGTCTGTCACGTCATTCTCTACAAGACTGATGAACAGCAAGAAATCCTCTTTTGTATTGATAAGATATGGAGAATCTTCCGTTCCATCTCCCTCAAACAGAGCTTCTCCCAATGCCTGAGAAGTCTGCACTTCGGCATACGCCATTACATTACGCTCAAGAGAACCACCATTGTGCTGGCTTCGAGTATAGACGTAACGTTTCCCATCTTTGCGGGCTTTAAGCTTTATGGTGAAGTGGTTGTCAGAGAGAACAGGCGCAATCGGCACAATAACATCAAGGCTACCTCCCTGCGGCAACACCGTGCCGTTGAAGGTCAATGACACCGACTTCTGCTGCTCGTTAGCAGCAAGTTGGGCTGTCTGTCCACTTATATCGGAGAAGTCCAGAGGACATTCGCCACTGAGCTGATACTTGTCGCTACTGACCGTCAGCGACTCCAATTCCAAATCAAAGTCACGTCCCACAAGCCTTACATTCAGTGCACCCGTCAGATGACTGAAGTGCATAGGCGAACTCTCAGCACTAACGGCGGCCATAGGCACTTCAAGGACCTGGTTTCCGCCTTCTGTGCGATAGCTATACTCCGCAGGAAGGGTGATATTGATACTGTCGTCACCAATGCTACTGCACAGCGTGGCAGGGAATACCGCGCGATTGACTGCCGAAACAGCCGATGTGGGAATATAGGCATGTGTGGTCTGTTCGTAGACCTTGCGAGTGACAACCGCCGTGGTGCCGTTGATACGCACCTCGTCGCCGTTCTGCCACTCAGCAATACGGTTGTTTACCACCAACTTTGTGTCGCCGCCGAAGGACTCGGCGAATATCTCAAGCATGCCATCCTCGTCCTTGTTGCAGCCCCACAACGTCGCCGACAACGCAGCGACAGCAAAGGTCACAGTGAGCAGTCGGCGTATTATTGCAATATTACGCGACATACCGCCGTCCCAGATTGGTTAGTAAGTTTAAGCATATAAGTGCCACGCGGCAAGGCCGACAGGTCCAATTCATTGGCATCATAGTGACGCCCGAGCAGACGACCCGTCATGTCAAGCACCTCAACCTCGGCAACCGTGCTGCTGAAATGCACCATGCCAGCCGTTGGCACGGGATATACCGTAACCTTCTCGGCACCAAGCGAGAGTATGCCCTCGTGGCTACCGTTAACGGTGAGCAACAAGGTCACAATGCTGTCACAACCATAGACAGTGGTAAAGTACTGCCTGTAGACACCCGAGCAGGTGTACACCGAGTCGTTCCAAGTGTAGCTGTCGCCATCCACAGTGTCGAACACCGTGGTATAGAGCGTGTGGTGTATAGCCAGATGCAGCATAACCACCGAATCGCAACCGTAGACGTCGGTCAAGTGATCGACAACGTTGGCCGAAACTGTATAGTCGGTACCCTCCCAGGTGTAGTGGTCGCAGGCATCGAGGGTGTCGTAGCTCTGTGTGATAGGATGCACCGTGAGGGTGAGCAGATAGAGCGAGTCACACCCACCGGCCATAGCCACCGTGTCGCCATAGGTGGCCGAGGCGGTGTAGGTATGGCCACGCCACTGGTAGCTGCCGCAGGCTTCGGCGGTATCGTACGATATGCCAGACGGCATAACGGTATAGTTGTGGAACGTCACCGTGGAGTCGGCCGAGATGGTAATCGCAGGATAGCCAGCGGTATCGGCGCTGCAAAGCACCTCGTCGACAAACACCGTGGGATGCGAACTGTGAGGCAGCACAACATTGTCGACCCAGGCGCAGTCGCTGCCGTTGCTCACAGAGCCGTCTTTGGCATAGCGGAATGTCAAGGTATGGGTACCGGCGCTGAGAGGATAGGCGGCGCGAGTCCAGTTCACCTCGCCCGAGGCATTGAACTGCGACTCATTGTCGATGAGGAAGTGGAACTTGTCCCAGCCTTGCTCCGACGAAACACGGTAGTAGAAACTCACACTGTCGGCAGTGGCGACATTGACCGTGAGGTTCATATCGGAGTTCTGGCTGTGCGAAGTGTACTGTACCGATCGCAGGCAATAGTTGCCCTCGTAGGGCTGTTCAGTGCTTACCGCCCACGGGTAGGCCGCTGGGGCCGACCACCCTGAGAAATGGGTAGTGCCACCCTCGAAGGTCTCCATAAAGCTCTGACCCACATACACTGGCAAAGTACCGCTAAGCGAGCCATAGCTGTAGTTCACAGGTATGGTGATACCCCGCGGCAGCTGAGCATTGGCCTGCATAGTGAGGGTGTACGAAGCCTCGCCGTCGGCATTCAGCGCGAAGGGAGCGTTTGCCGTGGAGCTCACCGTGAACATAGGCGTGGGGCTGTTGAAGGTCAACTGGTTGGCGTGAGCAGGGGCATGGCCTATATTGTGCAGGGTAGCTGTGACTGTGGTGCTTGCACCAGGCATCACGGTTGGGCCATCGTTGGAGAACGACATGGTAATCACCGGGGCATAGAGCCACATTCGCAGCGTGTTGGTGGCTGCTGTGGTGGAGCCCGTCCACGTGGCGCTGGTACTGATATCGGCAAAGCTGTTGTCGGGAGCGTTGGCTGCCACATAGGCCACAACGCCCGTGGCGATATCTGCCGAAGCACCTGCCGCCAGACTGGCAAGCGTCACCGACGAGGTCGAGAGCGTCAGCATCGGGTTGTTGCTGGCGAGGGTAATCACTATGTTATTGGCCACGGCATTGCCAGGGTTCTCCACATGCAGAGTGAGGGCCACGGTGTCGCCTGCGTTGAGGGGTGCCGAGGTAATGGATGCCACATAGGGGAAAGCCCCTGCGGGCTGCATCACACTGACGGTGGTGAAAGCTGTGCGGTACTGCTGTGCCGAGGCGGCAAGCAGGTAGGTGCCCACTGCCAGGCTGGCCGGCAACGTAAGAACGGCACTGCCCGAAGCGTTGGCATAAGCAGCGGCAATAAGTGTTTCTGTCACAGTGTCGACAAGGGCCACATAGGCATTGGGGGCTGCCGTCACAGGCAGCGATGTGGTGCCGTAGGTGACCATCGACGCCACAGCCACCGACATAACGCTGGCCTGCGTCATATAGGGCATCACCGAGGGGTCGCCCATCAGGTGGTATATCTCCCAGTAGTAGTGTTTATAGCTCGAGCTCGAAGATGAATTCTCGACGGCCATATTGCCCTGCATCACTATCGACCCCTGTGTGGTGCACCATTGCGAGTAGGCCTCGTTGTGGGTGTGGAACACACGGTCGTAGACACCGAGGTTCGAAGAGTTGTAGGCCATCGACATCGATGGTTCAATGCTGCTGCGCACGCCTACGGCCCAGTAGAAGTCGTGGGTCCAATAGGTGCTGTTGCTGCCGCCGATGTAGCCTACGGCTCCTGCATAGTTGTCCTTGCGGAGCAGGGCTTCGCCGAAGCAGGTAGACACCTCGAACTTGTTGGTGAGGCAGCAGTTGCCTATCATAAGACCAAACTTCTGGTTGTTGGTCATGCTGTTCACGTGGCTGTTGCCGAAGTTGGGGGTACCCCAGCCGTCGGAGCCGCCATGGGCGGTGTAGTTGATGAAGCCTGCGCCCTGGTTGTAGTAGGAACGCACGGTGGCAGCATTGGAGCTGGCGCTGCTGCCAAGGGTGACGTTGGTCATCACCGACGGCACTATGGAGGTGTTGTTCTTGAAGTACATCACCTGGCTCCAGCCGTGGGTGCCGTTGACGTAATTGGTTATGGCATAGTCCATGGCTGGGTCGCCATAGGTGTAGCCGTTGTCGCCAGCTGTGCCGCCGTCGACGCCAGCCACCATCACCGCACGGTCGAGGAACGTCGGGTCGGCGAAGGTATACTGCTCATACATCAAAGTCTTCAGTATCTGGGGGGCTAGCTGCGAGTCGCTCTGTGCCGAGAAACGGCCGTAGTGGCAGTCGGGCAGGTGGTCGCCGCTGGTCCATGTGGCATAATAGAGGTCGGTGACATGGTCGCTCGACGGCGATGTCACCTGTGCGCTGAAGGCCGGCAACTGGGCCACGTCGCCCACCAGCAGCACGTAGGTCGGCGCCGGGTCGGCGGTGGTGGCGTTGTCGTAGAGGCCCTTTAGGTAGGCGGCGATAGAGGTCGTGGAGGAGCCCACGGAGGGGTTGTCGGTATAGACGATGTCGGTGCGGAAGCCCTTGCGGCGTTTCCAGCTCACGAAGTCGTCCATCTGGCCACGGAACATACTGTTGGCCACAATGACATACCGCACTGGCGCGGTGGTACGTACAGCCTTGGGATATAGGTCATTGATGGGCTTTGCTCCGCTATTGAAGGCTGGCGAGTAGTAGCGTTCGAAGAGCTCTTTGGAGGCCTGCTCGTCGCCGCCGCGGTAATTGACGGTCACCGTGGCGTGGCGGCACACTATCACCTTGCCGCTCAAGGGGTTGTATCTCACTGGCGAGTACTGGAGGCGAGCCAGCCTGCGGTCGCGAGCTATGCCTACGGCCTCGACCAACGCCTCGCGCTGACCTATGAAAGCATTCCACGAATAAACCTCACGGTTTATGCAAAGCTTCGGGGCCGTGGTGTCGCTCTTGCGGCGCGGCAGCTGCACGGGCACCAGCTGGTACTCCAGCGGTTCCAGCGTGTCGTACTCGGCATCGCTCACCATAACCTCGAACTCCGCTCCCACGGGCACCTCCATAAGGCGTGAGAAGGTGGGTAGCGAGGGGCTGCCATAGTTAGCCAATGGCTGCTGGTAGCCGTCGATGGCGAGGGTCGAGAAGGTCTGCCCGTCGATGACGGTCTTGCCGACGGCAAGGTCGCCAACGTTGAAAGTCACCTGCAGGTGCTGCCAGTCGTCGGCATTGATAGTGAACACTTTGTCTTGTGCGGCACTGTGCATTGCGCCGCCGAAAGCCATGATAAAGGTTAGCGAAAGAGCCAGTTTCTTCATTGGTGGGGTTTTCTTGCTATTGGGTTGCTGCTGACACCCTCTGTTCTTCAGTTGTTCTTCAGTCGTTCTTCAGTTGTTCTTCAGTGGATGACTGAAAAACAACTGAAGAACAATTGAGAAACAATAGAGGAATAGGGCATTCTAGGGTTAATCTATCATTGTTTCACAGTCATCTCGGCGATGAGGTGGTGGGCGCCTGCATATTTGTCGATGATAAACAGGCAGTAGCGTATGTCGAGGCTGATGTTGCGGCAGAATGTGGGGTCGTAGTAGAGGTCGCTCATCGTACCCTCCCAGCAGCGGTCGAAGTTGATGCCGACCAGCTGGCCGTCGGCGTTGAGCACCGGCGAGCCGCTGTTGCCGCCTGTGGTGTGGTTGGTGGCTATGAAGGCCACGGGCAGCTCGCCCTGGGCGTTGGCATAGGGGCCGTAGTCCTTGGCATGGCAGAGGCGGCGCAGGGTGCGGTCGACGGCATAGTCGTAGATGGCGGGGTTGGCCTTCTCGATGACACCGTCGAGGGTGGTGTAGTGCGTGTAGTAGACGCCATCCTTGGGTTTGAAGCCCTTGACGTGGCCGTAGGTGACACGGAGGGTGAGGTTGGCGTCGGGGAAGAAGTTGCTGTCGGGGTACATCTCCATGAGGCCTTTCACATAGGTGCGCATCAGGCGCTGGATGTTGGCCGAAGCCTCGTCATAGTCGGCGCGCTTCTTCTCGCCGAGGGCAAACTTGTAGGCTTTGGCATAGAGTTCGAGGGCAGGGTCCTTGGCAGAGGCTATCTCCTCCTTGAGCTTGGCGATAGGCAGCGAGAGCAGCTCCTCGAGCTTGTCCTGGTTGTTGAGCACCGAGTTGCGGTAGACGGGAATGAGGTAGGCCACCAGTTCCTTCTCGGTCTGGCACTTGGAGTTCATGTAGGGCATATATCCGTGCTGCCAGGCATAGACTGCGGTCTCGACGAAGATGGGCTGGTCGACGGTGGTGTGGGTCTCGAAGTCCTCGAAGTACTTGCGGTTGTCGGCCTGGAACTTGGCTGCGGCAACGGCGGCATCCTTGTCGCTGAGGTCGGCGATGTGGGCCAGCTGGCGTGCACGGTTCATAAAGTCGGAAGCCATTATGGCCTCGGCATAGACCACACGGTCCATCTCTATTTCGCGTAATTTTGCGTAGTTGTCCTCGAGCTGGTAGAGCACCTCGCTATACTGGGGCTTGTCCTTGGCCCACTCCTTGAACTGGTTCTCCTGATCGTCCTTCTGGCGCACCACTCTCAAGCGCTCGATGCCCATGCTCTCGCCCTGCCATTTCTTCCAGCCGTTGGCTATGTTGGCCACACGCGAGGCATATTTCAGGCGTTGTGCAGCCGACTTGCCCATGGCGGCGTTGTAGCGGTCGAGACGTATCTGACGCAGATCGATGCGGGCGGGATTCTCGGTGTTGGCCACCATGTCGACATAGTCGTGGGTGGCGTAGCGGTGGGTGGTGCCGGGGTAACCGAAGACGAAGGTGAAGTCGCCCTCGTTGACACCCTTGAGGCTGATCTCGAGGTGCTTCAGCGGTGCGTAGGGCACGTTCTTGTCGCTATAGTCGGCAGGCTTGTTGTCCTTGCCTGCATAGACGCGGAACATGGAGAAGTCGCCAGTGTGGCGGGGCCACATCCAGTTGTCGGTGTCGCCACCGAACTTGCCGATGCTCGACGGGGGAGCGCCTACCAGACGCACGTCGGTGAACACCTCGTTGATGTACATGAAGTACTGGTTGCCATAGTAGAAGGGTTTGACGACGGCCTTGTAGTGGGTGCCTTTTACCGCCTTGGCGGTAATCTTTTCGATGTTTTTGTCTACTATCTTGGCACGGTCGGCCTCGGCCATACCGTCGGTAACACCTTGCAACACCTGCGAGGTGACATCCTCCATGCGGACAAGACGGGTGACGGTCAGGCCCGGGCAGGGAATCTCCTCTTCGCGGGTCATGGCCCAGAAGCCGTTGGTTAGGTAGTCGTGCTCCACAGTGCTGTTGCGCACAATGAAGCTGTAGCCGCAGTGGTGGTTGGTGAGCACCAAGCCCTCGGGGCTTACGAACTCGCCTGTGCAGCCGCTGCCGAAGAGCATGACGGCATCCTTGAGGCAGGCGTTGTTGACATCGTAGATGTCCTTGGCCGAGATGTGCATGCCGGCTTTCTTCATGGCAGCCTCGTTGCGACCCAAAAGCATGGGAATCCACATACCTTCATCGGCCCATGCCATCGTGGGCAGGGCGAGCATTGCAATTGCAAGCAGTGTAAAGATTTTCTTCATGGCTATTATTGTTTTTTGGTTTATTTCTTTTCAGGATTAAAGTCGGGCACGCCTCACGGTGAGCACCACGCAGAGCGTGCTGATGGTCATCACCAGAAGGAAGGTTGCAAGGAAGTCGGTGACTCGCATAGCGACAGGGAATGCACTGACAACGAAGTTGCCGTCGCCCATACGCACAATGCCGAACTGCTGCTGCAGGAAGCATACGACAAAGCCCAGCAACAGTCCCACCACCACAGCCACGCCGCATATCAGCACCCCTTCGGCCATGAATGTGCGGCGCACACGCTGGTGTGTCATACCCATACTCTTGAGAATAAAGATGTCGCGTCCCTTGTTGATGACTAAAAGCGAGAGGGAAGCCACAAGGCTGAGGGTGGAGATGAGCACTATGAGCGACAGTATGAGATAGATGCCCAGCCGCTCGGTGCGGAATATCTTGAAGTAGAGAGGCTGCTGGTCGTAGCGGTCCTTGACGGTGAACGTTAAGTGTTCAGTGTTTATGGTTGCGTTCAGGTGCTTCTTGACTTTATCGACATTGGCACCGGGGCGCAGTTTGACGGCCAGGGCCGTCACTTCGTCGGGTGCATAGTCCATAAGGCTACGTACGAAGTCGATATCTGTGACGACATAGCGACGGTCGATATCCTGCTGGATGTAGAAGTAGGCCACGGGATATGCATAGCCAATGTTGAAGGCTTCGTCCATGGTGTTGCCCATGGCGGTGGTGCCGCGTCGCGGGATATGCACTGCAGCGGGAATGTTGGAACGCAGGCGCATACCTAGGTCGTGGAACACCTCGCCACCCACAATCAGCGTGGGGGTCTCCCCTATCATCAGGGTGTACTCGCCTTCGGCTAGCAGGGTGTCGAGGCCTGTGAGACTGCGGTAGCGGCTGTCGACACCTCGCAGGGTGACGATTGCCTGGTTGTCGCCATAGGTGACCCATGCCGACTCGCTGACAATCTGCGACACCTGCTCCACGCCGTCGGCCTCACAGAGGACGCGGTAGTCGATGTCCGCCGTATGGAAGGTCTTGCCTTGCGAAGGCTCAATAACCAGTTCTGGGTCGAAGGTGTTGAAGAGGCTCTTGGTTATCTCGCCGATGCCGTTGTAGACCGACAGCACCACGATGAGCGCAGCCGTGCTCACCAGAAGGCCGATGAGGGATATCCACGATATCACCGTCACCACCGACTTCTGTCCCCGAGAGAAGAGGTACCGCACGGCTATGAGCCCTTCAAGTTTCACTGTTTCAGCAGGCGATTGATGTTTTCGATGTAATCCAGCGTGTCGTCAATGTAGAATTCCAGCTGCGGGATGATACGCAGCTGTTTGCCCTCGCGCATACCGAGACGGCGGCGCAAGTCGGCGCCGTTGGCACGTATCAACGCCATCACTCCGTCGACGGTACCACTGCCGATAATCATAATGGAGAGGTAGATGCGGGCGATGGAGAGGTCGGGGGTGATGCGTACTTCGGTCACCGTTATCAGCGATTTGCGTAGAGACTCGAGGTCGGCCTCGTTGTCGGACGGCCACTGGCAGTTCTTCACCTCCCTAAGGAAGATGTCGCCCATGTCCTGTTGTATCAGGCGGCATATCTTATTCTGTCGCGTATTCTGCATGGCTGCTTGGAATTAGCTTTTGTTACCAGCGCCAGCCCACACGGAGGGGCATAAAGACAGTCTGCTGCATGTAGGCCACACCGAGAGTGGCATAGAGCGAATGCCAGATGCGGGTTTTGTTGCGCATGCCACGGGCATAGTGCTGGCCATAGTACCAGTTGATGCCACCGTAAGCCTCGAGCAGCGGGGTGAAGAGCATCTGGTCGGCGAAAAGCATACTGCCACCTGCACGCACACCCATCAAGGGAGCCCAGTTGATGGAGGTGGGCTGATAGTCGACACCCATGACCGCCTTCCATATGGGACGGAAATCGAGGTCGACAAAGACGTTGGCACCAAACATCGGGTCGGCGGTCTGCTGCTTCAAACTGAAGTAATAGTTGCCACCCACACCACCGCCAAGGAACCAGTCCTGGCTAATGTTCATACCTGCCATAACGTTGAGGCCCACGGCGTTCTCGTAGTGGCTCAGGTTATAGCCATTGTCGCCAGGGGTGCCTGCATTGCCCATGAACGGGGCGGCGCCAACCTCGACTTTCAGCATAAACTCGTTCTTGGGGCCAAGCTGAGTGTACTGGGCCGTGGCTTGGAGCGTCAGAGCCGTCAATGCGGCAGCAATCAGAAAGCGAACTGTATTTTTCATCATGTTGTAACTGTTGTTTTCTATAGTTGGATTAATTTTGACTGCAAAGAAATCTGTTTGTTATGGATACTCACCGTGTAGGTGCCTGCAGCCAACTTGGGCTGAAGCTTCTGTCCATTGACCACACCGTCGCGGTGCCACACCAAACGGCCTGCATTGTCGTGGATGCTAACGCTGAACGGAGTGTCTACAGACACCTCGACAGTCAGGGCTTCGCCACGACGCAGCGGGTTGGGGAAAAGTTGAGTGGTGGTAGGTACAATTGCATCGGGAGCAGAGATACCAACAATGTTAGTGTCAATCACCGCGATGGTATACTCGCCAGCCTGCAGGTTCTGTACCACGAAGAAGCCCTCCTGGCTGTTGTCGAGTCGTGTGCGCGATACAGCTATCCAGGGATGGTCAGACGATGGTCTGTAGAGCACTGCGGCCGAATCTATCGAGCCATGCAGCAATTTGCCATTGTCGAGATACGGGTAGTTGCCACCGACAAACCCATCGCTGGCAAAGCGGAACAAGCCCTGCACGCCGTGCATAGTTGGGTTGGTGGTGTTGATCACCCAATAGCGGTCGATGCTGCCTGTCACCCCTTCCATTGTGGCCACATCATAAGGCTTGCCCCAATGGTGTTCGACATAGAGGGTGACACTATCGTCCTGACGTTCCTGCACCTTTATGCGCATGTGTGCCACATCGGCGTTACGTTGGCCTAAGCCAAGAAAAGTAATCTCGGCATTGGTGGCAGCATCACTAATCTCACGGTCAAGATCGAGCACGCAGAATGCCGGTGAGAATGGCAGGTGCACTACATCTTGGGCCTCCGTGCCATCGAATGTTATCCATCGCTTGCAGTTAGTGCTGTCCCACCCTGCCCCATCGGCGAAGAACGTCACGGGGACACGGTTCGATGCCATCACCGCATCGGTACCAACACCTTGCTGCTTTATTCTCACAAATACCTCATTCTCCAAACAACCACCACGTTCCATCTCGACATAATAGTCGACAAAGCCTGGGTTGAAGACATGGAAATCGAAGAATCCTGTTAAGTCCACACCAGTATAGACGCTCAAAGAGTCGCGCACTTCGTAAGCGTCAACGTTGCCAAAGGCTTTCCTCTGCATCAAACGGCTAATAGCGCCATAGAAAGTATTCTCGCCGAGGTAGCCGCGCAGCGAGTGCCACACCATCCATCCCTTGTCGTAGGTGGTAGAGCCGTAGGTGTTGTTATGAGGCATATTGTGCAACGACAGATAGCTTCCATCCGAGATATGGGTAGTGCGGATTACACTTTCGAGGTTGCTCTGGTAGTAGTCATCAGAAGCTTTGCGACCCTGTACCGATTCCATAGCCACTTCACTGGTAAACGAGGCACCGCCTTCATTGAACCACATATCCCCCTCTGTGCTACAAGTGACAAGGTTGCCGAACCATGCATGGCCGAGTTCGTGGGCTATGGTGCTCTGGGCTCGTTCCGACATCGATGCGATAAAACGGCGATCCAGTGCAATGTTGTTCACACTCTCCATCGAACCTTGACGCGTGGCAATATAGCCTATGCGGTTCCAGCGGTAGGGGCCGAAGCAGCGCTCAAACATTGGCACCACACTGTCCAACTCCTCGAAGGCATGCTCCACACTGGTTCCCGTCTGGCTGGTATAACCTATGGTGAGGGGGTATGTGCCGTAGACCGACTGCACATTACGCTCGATGCGATTCCATGCTGCCTGGCTCACCGAGACAAGATACACAGAGGTTTCCTGCCCTATACGCCCTACCGAACTCTCCGTGCCATCTGCGTTAACTCCGCGGTTCTGCCATACTCCTCCGCATTCGGCGGTCCAGCCGCTCTGGGCTTTCACCCGAA
>JAEEGH010007869.1_pt1 | contig 25441 bp, 16 predicted proteins | sample 9134181 | NCBI WGS metagenome assembly JAEEGH01 (sample SAMN16246544, study PRJNA631951) | gut metagenome | biome: gut microbiome; feature: rumen; material: DP-attached | host: Bos | place: Iran: Karaj | collected 2018-10
GTTGCAATTCAGACTTCTGCGCTTTTATTCCTGCTGGGCTTGGTAATCTATTCACGAATCAAGCCGCTCAATGAAGGAAGCTTTACAGAAAAACTTTCTACAACCATGCGTCTTACAGACTCTACTCTTTCTGCTTTCTTGAGTTCCCTTACAAGCGACTCAATAATGCTTGGTGACCTTTATTTAAATGACGACAACGAAGAAACCGTAAACGAACTTTCAGAGATGATTGTAAACGGTGCGGACTATCTTATTGCGGGTGCCATTGCTACCAGTGACGGAAGAATTCTTGGTTTTCCTGAAGGCCGCTTTTCTTTTGAAGATGTAGAAAATGCCGAATGGTATCAGAATGTAGTTGATACTCCGGACTACCCTTTCTTCTCTCCTGTTTATGAAAACGAAGACGGCAAAGTTGCAGGTATTGCAGCACACGCAATCTTAAATGACCAGGGAGAAACAATTGCCGTTTCGTTTGTAGAATACGATACAATGGCTTTAAGCGTTCTTATCGGTGACGAAACTTCAATGGGCGACATTAAGTTCTATATTCTTGATTCAGAAACAAATCTCGTTCTTGATCCGTTTGACGTAGACCATGTATTTAAAAACGCTGCACAGACTGATCTTACAACCCTTCAGTCATACATGCAGGGCGACTATAAAATTGCAAGGGAAGAATTCCACGGAGAAACTTACGAAATCCGTATCCTCCCGTCAGAAAACGACTATTTTGCCTTAGACTATGCAATGCTTATTCCTATCGACACAATGAATGCAAGTACAGATGCTATTTTCCAGACAATCGTATTTGCAATCATCGGCGGTATTGGAATTTCCATTTTAATCGCCTTTATTCTTGCCCGGGCAATCACAAGAGCTCTTAAAAAACTCATTGCAATCCTTAAAAACATTTCTGAAGGAAACGGTGACCTTACAGTACGAATTCCTGTTGATTCAAAAGACGAACTCGGTCAGCTGGCTACATACTTCAACCTTACAATTGAAAAGATTGCCAACTCTCTCAAGTCAATTATCTTTGAATCTTCAATGATGGCTTCAAAGGGTAAGGAACTTTCAGCCAACATGACTTTCTCTGCAAACTCAATTTCAGACATCAACAATTCCGTTTCAGGAATTAAAGATGATATCGTTAACCAGAGTGCAGGTGTTGAACAGACAAACGTAACCCTCAACGAAATTGCAAAGAACATTCAAAAACTCAATACAAACATCATCAACCAGGCAGAAAGCGTTACTCAGTCTTCTGCTGCCGTTGAAGAAATGGTTGCAAACATAGCTTCTGTAACAAAGATTCTTGAAAAGAACCAGGAAAACGTTGTTCAGCTCGCAGAATCTGCTGAAGAAGGTAAACAGCTTATTGCAAAGACTGTAGAAATGACAAACCGCATCTCTGACGATTCTGAAGGTCTTCTTGAAACTTCTGCAATCATCCAGAACATTGCCGAACAGACTAACCTTCTTGCCATGAACGCCGCAATCGAAGCTGCTCACGCCGGTGAATCAGGTAAAGGCTTTGCCGTTGTTGCAGACGAAATCCGTAAGCTTGCAGAAGACTCTAACGCCCAGGGTAAGAAAATCAGTGACGTACTTGTTCATCTGCGCGAAATGATTGTAACAATGACAAAAGATGCTCAGGAAATGCAGAATCAGTTCGATGCCATCTTCGAAAATACTCAGACTGTTAAACAGCAGGAAGGCGTTATCAAGCAGGCAATGGACGAACAGACTGCCGGTTCAAATCAGATTCTTGATGCAATGCACCTTATCAATACAATCACAACAGACGTACGCAACAGTTCAACTGTCATGGAAGAAGGAAGTAAAGAAATTCTCATTGAAATGGAAAAACTTTCTAAAGCCACAGTTAAGATTAACGGCGCTATGATGAGCATTGCTTCAGGCGTTACAAACCTCAACAAGACTATGCAGGACGTTAATAAAGTTTCTGACGATACAAACCAGTCAATCGGCCACGTATCAGAAGAAATTTCTAAATTCAAGGTAGACTAGAATAGGAAAATCCATCCTTGGATTTTCCTATTCGCAGGAATTTTCTTCGAAAATTCCTGCTTTACTGGAACCGCACATCCTTGTGCGGCATTTACTGTAGACTAGAATAGGAAAATCCATCCCTGGATTTTCCTATTCGCAGCAATTTTCTTCGAAAATTCCTGCTTTTCTGGAACCGCACATCCTTGTGCGGCTTTTTTTTATATCCGCAACAATTTTCTTCGAAAATTCAGGCTTCCACCAGTTTCTTTTTGCTCCAGCCCTGTAAAAGGCGCTGGAGGTTTTCATCTGTGGATAATAAGAGTTTTGCGAAAAGTTCGTTTGTCAGGGAAAATTCCTGCGCTAAAACAATCTGCTCATCTGCCGAAAAATTGCTCAAAACATAATCTGCTATGTCGCGGTTTACGGGTTTTGTAAGTCCGAAACGAAGGCGCCAGAAATCCGGCGTTCCGAAAGAAGCTTTCATTGACCTTAAACCGTTGTGTCCGCCAAGTCCCCCGCTCCACTTTAAGCTGACTGTCCCGAGGGGGAGTTCAAGTTCATCATGCACTACAAGAATTTCTTCAGGCTTTATTTTAAAAAAGTGTGCAAGCTCACTCACACTTTCGCCGCTTAAATTCATGTAGGTTAAGGGCTTTAAAAAATAAATTTTATCAGGAGCACCTTCTGGAACTACTGCAGGTGAACCGTCTTTTTTTGAGTACATGCCTGTTTCTGCAAACCACTGTACCAGCACTGAAGGTTCTGCTGCAGCGTAGTCGCCTTTAAATTTATTTATGAAATTTAATCTGTTATAAAAAGGCAGCTGAGAAGCAAACTGCCAGGCAACATTGTGGCGTGTTTTTTCATATTCAGGACCGTAATTTCCTAAAAAAGCAACGAGTCTTATCATAGTGTGATAGTATAGCGGTTTTATAATGTTTTTAACAGTAATGCAGTTGTGAAAAACCTCCTGTTTTCCACAACTGGCCGCCGGTGTCTCACACCGGCGCGTATTTTTCTCAGGGACGCACGTCCTTGTGCGTCAGGGATATGGAGGGTGAGCGCAGCCCAGATGCACGCTTTGCGGGCAGCCGGAGGCGGATGCCGGAGCCCGGAATGGCCCGCCGCGAAGCGGGACGCCCGTATAAAAATAAATTTTAAAATGGCCTGGAATTTTCTTAAATTTAAGGGCTGTTTATGATAAAATAAATTTACTCATTTAAGGGGATAATTATGGCAGATTACCACGTTTTTGATGATGCTCCGGAAGGGACTCCGGTTGCAGGGTTCGTTCATCTTCATGTTCACTCAGATTACTCGCTCTTAGACAGCTGCGCTAAACTTGATGACCTTGTAGCAAAGGCAAAAAGGCTTAACATGCCGGCGCTGGCTCTTACTGACCACGGAAACATGTTCGGTGCACTCAATTTTGAAAAACTCTGCCATAAAAACGGAATTAATCCGATTGTTGGGGAAGAATTTTATGTTGCTTACGGAAGCCATCTTGAAAAAAACGATGTTCCCTACTCTCACAAAGGCGAAGACGGGGACAGGCAGGCACGCTATTTCCATTTGATTCTTCTCTGCGAAAACCAGACCGGTTACAAAAATATGTGCTGGCTTTCCTCAATTGCTTACCAGGAAGGACTTTATTACGGCAAACCGCGCATTGACTGGGAACTGCTTGAAAAATACCACGAAGGCATAATATGTCTTTCTGCATGTATTGCAGGCGAACTCCCGCAGCTTTTACTTGCAGGGATGGACAAAGAAGCTGAAGAGTTTGCTTTAAAATACAAAAATCTTTTTGGTCCTGACCACTATTACATTGAACTTCAGGACCACGGACTTGAAGACCAGAAAACTGTAAATAAAAAGCTGATTGAACTTGCACACCGGCTTGATATTCCGCTGGTAGTAACTAACGACATTCACTATGTTGAACAGGAAGACTGGGAAGCACAGGACTGTCTTCGCTGCATCGGATTTAAGAAAAACCTGACTGAACCACATCAGACTATGGGCGGGGAAAATCATGAATGGTATTTTAAGACCGAACAGGAAATGCGCCTTCTTTTCCCAGACTGTCCTGAAGCCTATGAAAACACCATCAAGATTGCAAACATGTGTGATCTTACCATTCATCAGTACTCAACACCTGAACTTAAAGGCTGTCTGCCGCGCTTTGAACTTCCTAAAGAATTCCAGAAACACGGGGACGAATATACAAAAAACCAGGATGACTATATGCGGCACCTGGTTGAACAGGGCTTAAGAAAACGCTACCCAAAAATTACGCCGGTCATCAGACAGAGGGCTGAATATGAGCTTGGAATCATCTTTAAGATGGGCTTTTCAGGCTACTTCCTTATTGTATGGGAATTCATCAACTGGTCTAAATCAACCTGGGATAATGTAAACAATAAGCCAAAGCCATACATTCCAATCGGACCTGGACGAGGTTCTGGTGCGGGTTCTCTGGTTGCCTATGCGCTTGGAATTACTGATATTGACCCCTTCCGCTTTAAACTCATTTTCGAACGCTTCTTAAATCCAGAGCGCGTCTCAATGCCTGACTTTGACGTTGATATGGACTTCGACTACCGCCAGGATATCATCCAGCACACACGCGATTTGTACGGAGATCCGCAGGTAGGCCACATTGTAACTTTCGGTACCTTAAAACCTAAAAACTGTATTGCAGATGTTGGCCGCACTTTAGGAATTCCTCTTGCTGAAGTAAACATGCTTAAAAAACTTGTTCCTGAGAATCCTAAAGTAAAACTCAAGAACTGTTTTGAACCGCCTACAGAAAAATTCCCTGACGGCGGGCAGCTCGCTCCTTACCGCCATGACCCGCGCTATGAACGTCTCTTTGACCTTGCACTTAAACTTGAAGGCTGTAAAAGAAACACCGGTCTTCACGCCTCAGGAATGGTAATCGGACTTACAGCCCTTCCTGACTGGGCGCCTGTCTTTAAGGACTCTAAAACAGGCGAAGTTGGCGTTCAGTACACGATGGATATTATTGAGCCATGCGGTCTTGTAAAATTCGACTATCTCGGTCTTAAAACCCTTTCGCTCATCCGCTATGCTGAAAACATAATCAACAAGCACAAAAAAGAAGGTGAACCTCAGTTCGTATGCGCTGAAGTAAGCGAAAGTGATCCTAAAACATTTGAACTGTTTAAGAAAGGTGACTCTGTTGCCGTCTTCCAGTTTGAGTCTCCCGGCATGCAGAAAATTCTGCGTCAGTTTGAGCCTGAAAAACTTGAAGACCTGGTTGCCTTAAATGCCCTCTACCGTCCGGGTCCTATGGACTACATTCCAAACTACATCGACGGTAAGTGGAAACCAGAAACAATCCATTATCCTGATCCTTGTCTTGAGCCTATTCTCAAAGAAACCTACGGTGTTATGGTTTATCAGGAACAGGTAATGCAGGTTTCTCAGAGAATTGCAGGCTTCTCCCTTGGCGGCGCCGACATGCTCCGCCGCGCCATGGGTAAGAAAAAGCCTGAAGTAATGGCAGAAAAACGCGTTGAATTTGAAGAAGGCGCCGTTAAGCAGGGCTTTACAAAGGAACATGCTGCTGAAATTTTTGATATCATGGTTCCCTTCGCAGGTTATGGTTTTAACAAATCACACGCGGCGGCTTACTCTGTTCTTGCTTACCGCACGGGCTTTCTTAAGGCAAATTATCCTGCTGAGTTTATGGCGGCAAACCTTACAAACGAAATCACTTCAACAGATGGTCTTCCAATCTACATTGCAGAAGCAAGGCGCATGGGAATTCCTGTTGATGCACCTGATGTTAACCGCTCTGACGACATTTTTGATGTTGTCGATGGTCACATTGTATTCGGCTTCCGCGGTATAAAAGGTATGGGAACTTCCGCAGCCCAGGCAATTGTTCGCGAAAGGACTGAAAACGGGCCGTTTACTGACTTCCTTAACTTTATTGAAAGAATCATCACGGTAAAAGACGACATTATTGACGAAGAAACAGGCAAAAAGAAAGGTGAAAAGCTTGCGGTAAACAAAAAAGCCGTTGAAGTATTAATCAAATGCGGCGGCTTTGATAACATGGGCAAAAACCGCCCTACCCTGCTTGCAAACCTCGACGGCGTGTGGTCCTATACAGAAAAAAAACTGGGCGGTAACGAAGAAGGCCAGATTAGTCTTTTTGAAAATACAGGCGAAAAAGAATTTTCAGACTACAGGTTTGAAGATGTACCTGACTGCACGAACATGGAAAAACTCAACATGGAAAAAGAGCTTATCGGCTGCTATGTTTCAGGGCACCCGCTCGACGAATACAGACTGGCATATGAAAAAGCAACGTTAAACTCACTTAACATTGACCGCGAGTCAAAAATCGTAAAAAAACAGTATGCGCAGGAACTCGAATCCGGCGCAAAACCGTGGACTTTAAAAGATTACGGTAAAACCTATACTGCTGTCGGAATGCTCTCGGGACTGCGTACAATCGTTACAAAAAAGCAGACGACAATGGCTTTCGGAACTCTTCAGGATTACAACGGAAGTATTGATGTTACATTCTTCCCTAAGACCTGGGAGCAGCTTTCTTCAATGATTGAAAATGATAAAGTCTATGCTTTCAGCGGAAAACTTGATACAAGACAGGATTCTGAAAAACCTTCATTCATTGTTAATGCAATCGAAGACCCTGAAGTGCTTAAGAACAGGGCAATTCAGGAAGTCCACATCCAGCTTGAAGACGGTTTTAAAGACGAGCAGCAGATTTTTAAATTAAAGGAATTTTTATTTGCCTCTTCTGGAAACTGTTCAGTATATTTTCATATGAACAACGGAATGAATTCTTATACAATAAAGGCGAGCACACAGCTTTCCGCTCCGGCAAACAAGGAATTTATTGACCGCCTTAAAGAACAGAATTTCGTACGCGATGTATGGACTGTCTGAAAAGGCAGTCACGAAGACTTTTTTATCAGGCAAAGGAGAAATAAAAAATGGCACAGTCAATCGGATATCTTGCAACTGCAGTAAACATCTATGCTTTTATCTGCTTTATAAGGCTTATTTTAAGCTGGTTTCCGTCAGTTAATAATACGCAGGGAATGAGGATTATCTCCGGCATAACTGATCCGTATTTAAATCTTTTCCGCCGCCTGAGATTTCTTCAGTTTCACGGGATCGATTTCTCAGCCACACTCGCGCTCTGTGTACTTTTTGCACTGGCAACTGTCTTATCAAGTCTTGCAAGCGGACAGGCACTTACAGTCGGCTATTTCCTGACAATTATTGTAAGCCTTGTCTGGTCTTTCATTTCTGCGACAATAAAATTTATTATTGCTCTTCTGATTATCCGCCTGGTAGTTTTTGTTATTATGAGGCTCGCTTCAAGAAACAAGGGTTACCGCTCCTACAGTCCTGTCTGGGACCAGATTGACCGTTTCATCACTCCTTTCATCTACAAAATCTCCTCGATTTTTGTAAAAAGAGTAATTTCATTTACCACAGCACTTGCAGTTGCGTGCGCAGTTCTCATAATCGGCGTAATAATCGCTGACAGACTCATTGCGCTTTTGTGCTTTGTGCTTTCAAACCTGCCTTTCTAGCCCGCAGTAAAGCTAATGAAAGTAAGCGAAATTAAAAATTCCATTTCAACCCTTCCCGGTGTCGGTCCAAAAATTGCAGGGCTTTTTGCAGGATTAAACATCTTTACTGCAGGTGATCTTCTTCAGTTTTACCCGCGGAGCTGGGAAGACAGAACAAAAAAGATTCCGCTTTCTTCTGCCTTAAGCGTAAGTAAAGTTCATACAATAGCAAAAGTAACAGGCCATGAATGGTTCGGCTACGGCCGGATGAAGACTTTAAAAATCCTCATAAACGACGGAACTGCAGGGGCTGAACTTGTTGCCTTTAACAGAGCTTTTTTAGAAAAATCACTTCCCGCCGGTTCAATTATAAGCGTAACAGGCCGTTTTGAAGAAAAATACGGAAAACTTCAGTCAAGTTCTTTCGAAGCCCAGAAAATAAGCGACGGCGGAGAAATCTTTCAGTTTGCCCATGTACTTCCACCTGACTCAAGAATCATTCCGTTATACCGTCTTACAGAAGGGCTCACACAAAAGACGGTACAGAAAGCGGTAAACTCTGCCCTGCAGCAGTATGCTCTGGGAATTGAAGATGAGCTTGACCAGAGCATTATTGAAAAACGCGGGCTTTTACATAAAAAGCAGGCGCTCGAATATATTCATAATCCGCCTTCATTTGAAGACTGGAAAAAAGCACGTGACACACTTGCCTACGAAGAGCTTTTCTTTTTCCAGACTGCAGTCGCAAAACAATCTCTTGAACACAGGGGAAAACTTCCTGCCCTTGAAGTGCTTTCTGCGGGGGCAGATACGCTGACCGGCACAGCTGAAACTTACTCTCCTGAGAACACTCCTGAACAGGATGAACATTTAGACGAAGACTTTATTAAAAGCCTGTCTCCACGACAAAAGCAGTATCTTTCGCGCCTTACTTTTGAGCTGACATCTGACCAGAAAAAAGTCATTGCCGCCCTGAACAAAGATATTGATTCTTCATATGAAACTTCCATGACAGGAAAACTCAACGGCGAAAAAAGTTTTTCAATGCGATCTCTCCTTCAGGGAGACGTCGGCTCCGGAAAAACTCTGGTTTCATTTTTTGCCTGCCTTCGCGTAATAGATTATGGAAGTCAGGCAGCAATTATGGCGCCTACTGAAATTCTTGCCAGACAGCATGCCCTCAATGCATCAGCAGAACTTGAGAGTCTTGGAGTAAGACCCGCTTTTTTAACGGGAAACATAAACGCCCGCGGCAGAAATCTTCTTCTCAATGCCTTAAAAGACGGAACAGTAAATCTTGTAATAGGTACTCATGCTCTGTTTTCAAAAAATGTAGTTTACAGAGATCTTGCACTTGCAGTCATTGATGAACAGCACCGCTTCGGCGTAATGCAGCGCTCTGCAATAATTGATAAGGGAAGGACAAGTCTTGAGCCGAAAATAAATGAGCCGAATCTTCTGATGATGAGTGCAACCCCGATTCCTCAGACCTTAGCCCTTACTGCATTCGGCGACCTTGATATTCTTACAATTAAAAGCATGCCACAGGGTCGAAAAACAATTCAGACCTATCTTAATAAACAGGGAAATGAAGCAAGGGCCTATGAAGCGGTCCGCACAGAATTAAAAAAAGGAAGACAGGCGTACTTTGTATATCCTGCAATAGAAGCCGCATTTGAAGAAGACTCTCACAATTCTCCCTCACTCAAAGCGGCAGAAGAAGCATTTTCTTTCCTCAAAAACCAGGTTTACCCTGAGTACCGCTGTGCTTTAATCCACTCAAAAATTAACGAAGAAGAACAGGCAAAAATACTAGAAGATTTTAAGGCAGGCATTATAAATATTCTTGTGGCAACTACAGTTGTTGAAGTCGGCGTGAATGTTCCCAATGCAACCTGCATGGTAATTGAAAACGCTGACAGATTCGGACTTGCCGCCCTCCACCAGCTGCGAGGTCGTGTTGGCCGTGGAGCAGAACAGTCATACTGCTTTTTAATTTACTCAAAAAATATTACCGAAAACGGAATTGCAAGAATGAAAGCCATCCGCGAAACAAGCGACGGCTTTAAGATTGCTGAAGAAGACTTAAAACTCCGCGGCCCGGGCGAAATAACAGGAACAGCCCAGAGCGGCGAAATCAGTTTTGCACTTGCTGATCTTTACAAAGACCAGAAACTTTTAATGCAGTCAAGACAGGATGCTTTCGAAAAACTCATGTCCAGACAATGACATATTTTTAAGCTACATAGCTTGAAAGTCTTCTTGAGCGGACCGGATGCTGCATGCGTGTAATAGCAGTTTTTTCAATCTGACGGATTCTTTCTTTTGTAAGATTACAGTGTTCTCCAACCTGGGCTAAAGACATCGGCTTTCTACCGCCAAGACCATAGCGCAGACGGATAACTTTTTCTTCGTTAGGCTTTAAAGTTCCAAGAACATCATCAATATCATTTTTGAGGCTTTCGTTCATGAGCTTTTCATCAACATTTGAATATTTTTCGTCTTTAATAAAGTCACCGATTGTGCCTGATTCGCCTTCACTTCCTTCAATCTGGGCATCAAGGCTTACCATTTCGCGGCTGATCTGAATCATTTCGCGGATATGAGCCTTTTCCATTCCAAGCATCTGGGCAACTGCAGCAATTTCCTGTTCTTCAGTCTTTTTGCCGTGAACAGATTTTCTTGCCTTTTCAATCTGAAGCAGTTCATTAACGCGGTTCATCGGCAGACGGATCGGACGTCCTTTTTCGTATACAGCCTTAAGAATTGACTGACGGATCCACCATACTGCATATGAAATAAAATGATAGCCTTTTGTAACATCGAACTTTTCAATCGCAGTAAGAAGACCAAGATTTCCTTCGCTGATTAAATCAACAAGGTCGAGGCCGTGATTCTGGTATTTTTTTGCAACATTTACGACAAAACGAAGGTTTGCCTTTACAATCTTGTCTCTGGCAGCTTTATCGCCTTCAAGAGCCTTAACTGCAAGTTCAGTTTCTTCATCATGATTCAGTAATGGAATTCTGTTGATTTCCTTTAAGTACATAGCCAGGATTTCGTCGTCATTTACCATAAATCTTCAACTCCAGATATTTATTTTACAGTAATATATTAGCAAGAACCGTGCCAACTTTATTTTATGATTTCAGGGGCACCAGAGGTATTTTTTATCAATAAATGAACTGTTACGCTCCTTTTTTCCCTCAAATCCGTCCCTCCAGGCTCCCTTTCGTCCGGTCCTTACGGACGCACTTCGTGCCCTTCCGGCCCGGGGTGCAGATTTTCCGTAGCATTTTGACACACTTATAAGAAAACAGAAAAGCCGAGTGTCATTTTGACCCAATGTCTTTTTTTCGATTTTTATTGACGATGTGGCAGACAAATTACTATATTTTAAATAGCATAACTAAAAATAATGGAGGCTATCATAAATGAAACTTATTCCACTCGCAGACAGAGTTCTTCTTAAACAGGAAAAAGCAGAAGCTAAAACTGCATCAGGAATTATTCTTCCGGAAACAGCACAGGAAAAAACACAGACTGCAACTGTAGAAGCAGTTGGTCCTGGAACAAAAGACGAACAGATTTCTGTAAAGACCGGAGACCGCGTAATGTACGAAAAATACGCAGGTGTTCAGGTTAAAATCGACGGTGAAGACTATCTCATCGTTAAAAACTCAGAAATAATTGCGATTGTAAAATAATTAAATGGGAAAATACATCCCTGGATTCCCCAGTCTGCAGGACTTTTCTTCGAAAATTCCTGCCTGAAAGGGACAGAGCGTCCATCCGCTGCATTTACCCTACAAAAAAAACTGCCGAAACTGAAGTAAAGTCAACTTCAAACGCGGCAGTTTTTTTTAGCTATTTTAACTGTTTTTTTAACAGGCGTGCGTCGGCGTTGTTTCCGTCCAGTGAAATTGCGTAATCTAACGATAAAAGCGCACCGTTTATATTTGACAGGTCTTTTTGAACAAGAGCCGTTCTGTATAATATTTTTGATTTAACTTTTTTATTGCGCGTTCTTCCGCCTGCAAGTCCATAGAGACTTAATGACCTGTTTAATTCACCCGTACTTGAATAAATTGAAGCAAGATTTACGGCTGACGATACTTTTGCAAGCGTACTGAAAGCTACAATCTGCTCTCCCCGCTGAAGATTTTTTACTCCGCCGGTTTCAAAAAGTGCATATTCATAAAGACGACGGGCTGCATCTATATTTCCGTCCAGCATTGTAAAATATGCGGCTGTTTCAATTTCCCAGATTTCCATTGTAGAAGCATATTCAGCAGCACGGTCACCAAAAGCAGCCTTAATTACAAAATCGGGAACTGCAGGCGCATTATATTTTTTTACCCCGCCGAACACATCGTAAGCTGTTTTATTTATTTCAGAAGAATCTCCTTTCATCTTATAGCGGGCGTCAAGATATCTTGAAAAAAGCGTTCTGGCTTCTTCTTCTTTGCCGTAATTTAAAAGACTTGTAACTGCAAAATTTACAAGCAGAGGCGGGTACATGTCAGAATCAATTTCGTTTAATTCAAGTGTTTTCCAGATTTCTGATTCCTTTTTATTTTGAGGGATTTCAGAATTAAGCTTTAACCAGAGGGCAAGTTTTTCTACAAGAAGTTCATCACTTACACTCTGTGAATTCTTTTTCTGCCACTCAAGCACACTGTCAATTCTGTAAATCGCATCACTTATTAAAAAGCGCGGCCGTTCATCTTTCTGTTTCATTGAGTATGAGCGTAAAGGTGTTTTCCTTAAGGCCTGTTCAAGCATGTCTTCTTCTTCAGCACGGGAATCAAGAAAGGCAAGTTTTCCGTAGGTTAAAAGCGAAGGGATATTGTTAAAATCCTTCATTACGACCTGCATTAAAAGATTATAGGAACGTTCATATTCACCGGCTTTATATGCCCATATTGCACTGTTTACATAAGTTAAGACAGGAATCTGCCCGTCATATTCAAGTTCCGCTCGCTCAATAAGTTTTGCCCGTTCCTTTTCTGCGCTGTCATAATCTCCAAGCATTATATAGGCATCACTTGCCAGCGGAACATTTTTTTCTGAAACACCTTTTGTCTGAGCATAGTCTAAGTTTTCAATGCATAAATCATAATTACCGGCATCAAAATGAACCTGTGCCCAGAAAACAGCTTCACTGTTTTCAATTTTATCCTGAAGGGTGGCTGCTGTCATATAATCGCCTTTTTTTAATAAAGGCAAAGCCGCATTTACGAGCCATTTTCCATTATCTGTTGAAAGATAACAATCACGGTAAACTCCTGTCAGTGCCGGAGAAAGCAGGTCTTTTTCTTTCTGCGCTTTTAAAACCGCCTCTGAATAAATGGAACCGTATTTTGTATTAGCCAGAGACTGTGTAATTTTCAGTGCGTCTTCAATGCGTGAATCCCTTAAAAGAAAAGTTCCATAAACAGCATTCAGTTCAGGATTGTCAGGGATTTTTTTTACGGCTTTTACCAGAACTCCTTCTGCAAGGCCTTTTTCGCCTAAAATCATATAGCGTTTATAGATGCCCAGTCTTGCATAGGCTGAATAAGCCTGTCTTGAAGTCTTTTTTAAGAGTTTTAATGCATCAGAAGTCTGCCCCAGCCTGATATAAGAATCAACTTTATCCAGGGAAGACATAAATGAAGAAGTCTGCGCCTCTTTTGAGCATGAAAAAAGAAAAAATCCTGCAAAAAGAAGGCTGATTGCAGGAGTCAAAACTCTGGATTTTAAATTCCAGTTTTTCTTCATAGGCGCATTACCCTGTTAAACTGAAGCAGACTTTCTGATATTATCCAGGACCGCATTTACAAACTTAAATGCATCATCCTGTCCGTATTCTTTTGCAATATCAATTGCTTCGTCAATTACAATGGTTGCAGGAATATCTTTCTGAAAAAGAAGTGCATAAACGCTCATGCGTAAAATGGCAAGAGAGACTCTGTTTACACGGTCAAAGTCCCAGCCTTTAAGATTTTCTTTAATAAGATTATCTATCTGTTCCTGATTTTCAATAGCACCTGCAATAAGAATCCGCGCAAATGCTGATGTTTCCTGTTCAAGAACAGCTTCACCTGCATCATTTTCTGCCCATGATAAAGTCAGAACCTCATCTTTTGTCATTCCGCCTGCATCCCAGGAATACAGCCCCTGAAATGCAAGTATTCTACCCTTTCTTCTTGACACTTTTTCCCAGCCTTTTTATTACCAGTTGAGCAGCTTGTCTAAAGCAGCACCTGTCTTTTTGCGATCTACATTTTCCGGAGTATCAAGAGATTTTGTAACATCCTGTACAGCGGCAATCATAGCCTGACTCTGTTTCTGCTGTGTAAGGTTAGACTTGATGTAATCATAAACAGTAATTGTTGTTTCCGGCTGAACAAGGTCGCTTAAGCCCAGCATTTTTGCAGAATATTTTGCACGAACAGAATAGAACTGGAAGTCATTTTCTGTTTCTGTAATATTAGAAATATAATTAATGTCTTTTCCGAAAAGTTCAAGGAGTTCATTATAAGTAACCCCAAGCTGCTGTGCGTGCTGTGCAGTCTTGCTGATTATGAGATCACCGCCCTGGTAGTCTTTTGTATTATTTGCACCAGTCTTGATTTTTTCTGTTGTAGTTTTCTTGTCTTTAAAATCTTTAAGGAGAGCTTCTGCTTTTGTTTTTGCGGCAGCAGCATCATTTCCTTTAGGGAAGATTACAAGAAAGAGCTTTAACATGTCGTTCTGAACAAAACTTGATTTATTAAGTTCATAAAAAGCACGGATTTCTTCGTCACTTGGTGCAGCTTTTTTAATATCGTCCTGCTTCTGGCTTAAAACATACTGCTGTGCAATGAGCTGGTTTTTAAGATATGACTTGTATTCAGCAACACCCATTCCAACAGTTGACTTCATGTATTCATCAAGTGATTTACCGGTCTGCTCTTTTACGATAGTTTCAAATTCAGCCTCTGTAACATTGCGGCCGATCTGCTGGCTTACATTTGAAAGGAAATAATTATTTACCTGTGTATCGGTAATTGTCATATTTGCCTTTGCTGCAGCCTGAACTACCAGTTTTTCATCAATCATTGCATTTAAGATTTCTTTCTTTTCATCAACAGTAAAAGAAGAGCGTCCGTTCTGGCGTCCGTAAATTTCAACACGGGTTTTAAGCTGTTTTAATGTAATGGTTTCGGACTTATTGAGTTTTACAATTGCCAGCGGCTGTAAATCAGCCTGTGCAAAAAGCCCTGCTGCGGCGCAAAGCATGATTGATAAACAAAGTGCTAAACGTTTCATAATCATTCCTTTTTAACTTTTATTGCCCCGTAATCACGGAACTTCTTTATTATAACAACCAGATTTAAGACTGGTTACAGAATTTATTCTGTTACTGTGCATCAAGCGGAAGTCCGCCTGAGATTACTGCACGGATACGGCGTACGCCTGCAGAAGATGACTGCTCCTTAGTGATTTTAAAATCACCAATCTGAAGAGTGTGCTGAACATGTGGTCCGCCGCAAACTTCCTTTGAGAACCAGTCTTTTTTAGCGTCACGGCCGATTGTATAAACCTTTACCTGTTCACCGTATTTATTTGCAAACAGAGCACGGGCTCCTTCTGCCTTGGCCTGGTCTAAAGTCATAATCTCCATAGTTACAGGGAGATCTTCCTTTATTTTTTCGTTTACAATGTCTTCAACTTTTTTAATTTCTTCAGGGGTCATCGGACGCTCAAAAGTGAAGTCAAAGCGCATGCGTTCATTGTTGATATTAGAACCTTTCTGAGCAACCTGATCGCCTAAAACATTTACAAGTGCCTGCTGTAAAAGGTGTGTTGCAGTGTGATATTTTGTTGTTACATCAGACTGTTCTGCAAGACCGCCCTTTGCCTTTCCTGCGTCAAGCGATTTTGAAGCTTCCTGATGCTTTTTTTCTGCAGCCTTAAAGCCTTCAATATCAACTGTAAAGCCGTTTTCTGCTCCAAGTTCCTGAGTAAGTTCAAGCGGATAACCGTATGTCTCGTAAAGATTATAGGCAACTTTTCCTGAAATAATCTTTTTAGGATTCTTCATTAAGTTAGGAAGAAGTTTCTGGAATTCAGCCTCACCTTTTTTGAGTGTCAGGCGGAATTTTTCTTCTTCTGCTGTAAGTTCTTTTTTGATTTTGTCTGCGTTCTGTTCAAGTTCAGGATAAGCGTTCTTAAAGTTATCGATTACAGAAACAGCAATTTCTGCAAGGAAGGCTTTTTCGATTCCAAGCTTCATTCCGTGGCGTACTGCACGGCGGATAAGACGGCGGAGAACATAGCCTGCTCCTACATTAGAAGGTGCAACGCCTTTAGGGTCTCCGATAATGAATACTGAAGCACGGCTGTGATCTGCAATAATGCGTACAGACTTGTCTTTTTCTTCATCTGAACCGTATTTATAGTTTGAAAGTTCTTCAATTTTTTTGATTACAGGCTGGAAAACTTCTGTAAGGTAAACTGAAGTTTTTCCCTGAAGGATACAGTTTGTGCGTTCAAGTCCCATACCAGTATCTACATTCTTTTTTGGAAGGGTTTCGAGAGTTTTTTCATCAATGCGGTTATACTGCATGAAAACGTTATTCCAGATTTCCATCCAGTTAGCACTGTCTGTACCTTTGTTTGAGCCCTCTGGAGGAAGACCTTCGCCTACCCAGTAGAAAATTTCTGTATCAGGACCACATGGACCTGTAGGGCCGGCAGCCCACCAGTTGTCAGAAGCAGGAAGATAGGCAATTTTATCTTCAGGCATGCCGTTTTCTTTCCAGTAGCCTGCAGCTTCTTCGTCGCGCGGTGCGTTTTCATCTCCTGCAAAAACAGTTACAGAGATTTTACGAGGATCAAGGCCGAGCCATTCTTTTGAAGTTAAAAACTCGTATGAGAAGGCAATTGATTCCTTTTTAAAGTAGTCGCCTAAAGACCAGTTTCCGAGCATTTCAAAACAGGTTAAGTGACTTGGGTCCCCTACTTCATCAATATCACCGGTGCGTACACATTTCTGGTAGTCAGTAAGACGTGTTCCTGAAGGGTGCTTTTCACCTAAAAGATAAGGAACAAGCGGATGCATACCGGCAGTTGTAAAAAGAACAGAAGGGTCATTTTCCGGAATTAAAGACTGTCCGGAAATCTCAGCATGATTTTTTGATTTAAAAAATTCGATATACTTCGAACGTAATTCATTAGCAGTCATAATTAGATTATTTTATTCATTTAAGGACAAAAATTCAATAGAACGGCAAACACACTGAAAAACTGCAGTAAATAATATTACGTCCGCCCGTACATCTACTCAACTTTTTTCAATGCTGTTTTCTTTAAAACTACCGGCTGGGATTCTGTCTGGAAGAAGCCGTCAGGGCGGACTATTACTGAGTGCAGGACAATCGTTTCTTTATCATCAAGCGTAATATCCTTCGTTTTTCCGCGGCGGTCTGTTTCTGTTTTTTTAATCTTGCCGTAACCTGCAATATACCAGCCGTTAAGATATTTTGTATCTGTGTCACTTCTGAACTGAAGAAGTTTTGTTTCAGACACAGTACTTACCATAAAGCGGCCTGCATCAGAAAAACCTTCACCTTCAACTTTATAAGAATCCTGCGTAAACACAAAATATGACTGGTCGCCTGAAAGCCAGGCAGGACCTTTTACGAGCGTATCAAGAGCTTTTACTGATTCATTGTCTGATTTTTCCGGGGTAATCTTCGCCGTGAGTTTTTTATAGTTTCCGTCCCAGAGGGTGCTTTCACCGATAATCATGCGGACATCATCCTGAATGCGGATGCGGATTTCATCTACATTAACAAGTGAAATATCAAAACGGCGCTGAAGGTTTTCAATTGATTTATTGATTGAAGAAAAATACATTCCGTTACGGCGGAGGTTTGAATTAAGCCATGAATAAACTTCTTCGCTGTCCTGGTAATGAAAGATAATCTCATGTGCATTCCAGTCAAAGAAAATACAGCGCATGCTGCCGTTTGTCATGTCAGTCTTGTACCACAGGCCGTCTAAGAATTTTGCAAAGGAGGCAACTGTTCCGTCCTGAATTTTAGCAAGTTCCTTGGCGGCAATACGGCTTCCTGTTACGCGGATCTGACGCACCTGGGTATACTTTCCTTCCTCTTCATTCCAGTCATACATCGTCTGAATCTGGTCAAGTCTTGTACTGTCCTCAGGTCCGTCTGACGCATAAACCCAGACAGGAAAGCTGGGCGCTTTTGTCTGATTAAGTTCATAGGATTCATTGCGCTCTGACTGCTGGATAAAAATTGTTCCGTCGGCTTCAAAATCACCGATTTTAGTCAGAATAAACTCATTGCGGCGGTTTCTTGAACCGTTAAAAATACACAGAACAGAATGACCGTTATCTGTAACTCCCTGATAAACAAGAGAATTTTTATGATTTCCCGTAACATCAAGGCTGGTACAGGCAAAAGTGCGGATTTGAGAAATAGTCGTAGCAATCCAGGCTGCGCGGATATAAGTTGCAGAAGAAGGATTATAAAGGCCGACAATGAGTCCCAGAAAAGGACTTTTTGAAGTTTTTACGATGTTAATCTGATCGTCAAAACCGTCACTGTCTATGTCCATTGTTACAATATTTAAAAGAGTCTCGTCATTTGCAAGTTCAATAAAAGAAGTCTGTTCAAATTCCTCGTAGTCATTGTCTCTTGATTCACGCAGCAATTCATCAGAATCAACAATCGGCGTAATGACCCTTGAACGCGACCAGCCGGAGTCTTTTATAAAAACATTTCTTGCAATCAGAAAAAGGGCAAGAAATGCAGCTACGGCAATAAAAATTACAGGTATCGTCTTTTTCATATTTTACAGTCTTTATTATATCTTTAATGAGCGTGGGCATTCAAGGTTACAGGATTTTTTCACAGAACTTTTTGAGCATATTGCGTTTTTTATGCAATTCTTGACATTTATTTCTATATAAATACAATTTGTGTCATGATTAAGAATATCGAAATTTTCGAACACACCCCCGTTCCAAAGGCTGTTTTTAAGTTTGCCCTTCCAACAGTTTTAAGCATGATTGTTGCAGTTTTTTACAATATGGCAGATGCAGTTTTTGTCGGACTGCGCAATGATCCCAACCAGTTTGCTGCAGTAAACATTGCAACCCCGGTTTTCCTTTTTTTAATGGCAGCCGGAAATATTTTCGGTATGGGCGGCTCTTCATTTATAAGCCGTTCCCTGGGTGAAAAAAAACTTGACCGCGTAAAGACAATCTCTTCATTCTGCCTTTATGCAGGCATTTTTACGGGAATAGCCGGGGGAGCCCTCATCCTCTTTTTCATAAATCCCATTCTGTCGATGATAGGAACAAAGGAAGAAACATATCAGTTTGCCTTTGAATATCTTTCAATAGTTGCCCTGGGCGGACCGTTAATCGTAGTTTCAAATGCCTACACAAACATAATCCGCGGCGAAGGAGCAGCAAAAAGTTCAACGGCAGGCATGATGGCAGGAACACTTACAAATGTAATCCTCGACCCTATATTCATCCTTCCGTCTTTCCTCGGTATTCCCTGTCTTGATATGGGCGTAAAGGGAGCGGCAATCGCAACCCTCATTGGAAATGCAGTAACAATTATAGTTTACATACAGCATATCACTTCAAAAAACTCCGCACTTACGGTAAACCCCAAGTATTTTAAGATCAGGGACGGCATCCTTAAGGGAGTTTTTACAATAGGACTTCCTGCTTCCCTTACAAACATACTCATGAGCTTAAGTGCCATTATCACAAACAACCTGCTGGCTTCATACAGCGAAGTTCAGGTTGCAAACCAGGCCTTAGCTGCCCTGATGCCCGCTGAAAACATAGTGAACGGAATAACCGTTTATAAATCAATTCCTATTGCAGCAATGGGTGTGGCATTAAAGGCCAACATGCTGGTTATTTTCATAATGCTTGGAATCGGAATGGGAATTTCCCCATTAATAGGCTACAACTACGGTTCAAAAAATTTCAAGAGAATGAAATCCATAATAAAATTCTCAATCCTGGTAAATGTAATCACAGGCCTCATACTGACCACACTTTATTTTATCTTCACAAAACAGATAGTAAACATATTCTCAAAAGCTCCGGCCGTGGTAGAAATGAGTTCCTTCATGATTTATTCACTGATGGCTTCAAGTCCGATTCTGGGAATTCTTTTTGTACTTAACTTCAGCTTCCAGGCAATGGGAAAAGGTGCCCAGTCTCTTTTCCTTGCAGTTTCCCGCCAGGGCATAATCTTCCTTCCCCTGATTTTTATTCTGAATCACTACATAGGCCTTTTCGGAATCATCTGGGCACAGCCGGTGGTAGATTTTATCTCGGTGATAATCGCAATAATAATGTTTTCATTCATCGTAAAGACCCTCAAAAAAGAAGAAAAAGCCCTTCAGCCGTAATTTTTTACGGAGCTTTTTCCCGCTTTGCGAGCTTACGCGCAGAAGCGCTCCATAACAGGCAGCAGCCTTCCACAGCTGCCTGTTACGCCTGCGGCGGCTCTCCAATCGGGGCTAGAGGTCACTATTTTCATCACGGCTTATAGAAAAACATTCATTGTCACAGTATAATTCAGGTTGATTTTAATCATAGCTGCTACTGCTATACAAAAAAAGCCAGCTTTCACAAAATTTCTAAGGACACATTTTTATGAAAAAAGTATTTTCAACCATGCTTATCGTAATGATTTTAAGTTTTATCAGCTGCGAAACTGAAATTGTTAAATATATTGAAGTTGATAAATCTACACCGACAGAAATTTATACAGTAAGCTACGAAACGGAATACGGCACCTGTCCGGAAAGTTTTATGTTCCAGAGCGGTTATGAGATTACGGAAGAAAAGCTGCCGGTACTGGAAGATACTTTAACTCATAAATTTATGGGATGGTATTTTCAAAATAATTTAATCAAAGCAGGAACAAAATGCCGGAATAATTTGGTTTTAAAAGCAAAATGGCAGCAATATGCACTTTTAGTGGAATATAATCTGCAGACAGATGCTGTCATAAATCAAAATCCCAGTTCCATTGTTATCGAAAATTTACCCTACACCTTAAAAAAACTTGATGATTATTCTGATAAAACTTTTTTTGGATGGATGAATGAAAAAAATGAAATTGTCAGCCAGATAACTTCTTTTGAAGCCAATAGTTTAAAGTTAACTGCAATGTGGAAAGATAACAATTGTACATATTATTCCGTAAATCATTATCTGGAAAATGCAGATGATGATAACTTCACGCTTGCAACAACGGAATGGCTATGGGGAGATATAGGACAGATAACAGAGGCATACCCCAAAGCAATTGAACATTTTACTGCAGGTAACATAGAACAGAAGCAAATTGAAAAAGAAAATACTGAAATAAATATTTTTTATACAAGAGAAATTATCACGAAAAATGTCTCCATTCGATACACTTACAAAATAATGGAACCAGATTTTAATGAAGGGGGGCAAATTTCGGGATATCATGATAATGATTATTCTTTTTATTCCCGAAAGAGTCATATGATTGTAGGAAAGTATGGAAGTACAATAGATCTATCTGCAGCACCTCCTGAAAATCTTATAGATGGATTTGCTATAACTGGTAATGATAACGAAATAAAAATGCTTGATAAATCGGATGTTTATAATATACACGCCGTTTCAAAAAAAACTTATTATCTTTCCAGCCATACTGATAATTCCAAAAATCTAAATTTACAAATAACATATAGGGACTTCAGAAACTTTTCTGAAAGTGGAACAGGCGACGGCTTTATCAATCACGAACAGTCCATTTTATATGGTGCACCATTTGAAGAAGGTTACGGTCATCCAAACTTTGGGATAAATAATGATTATTGCAGTAAATATCATTTTACTCCCCCTATTAAACAAAAAGATGTTTTTGCTCGTGAATTAGACAATAATGGAAAACCTGTTTTTTTAGCTCCATCACCAGATTATAATGATTTAACAGAAGCTTCAGTTAATACCTGGTTTAATACAATCCCCGGCTTAAATTATGTTGTTAAATCCAGTCTTTCACTACTATTAAAAGATATCGGCACGCGTAATTACTTATACACAATTGATAATTTCACACCCTTAGATAATCAGGGGTATAGCAATACAGATAACGTTCAAAATCATAACACAACCTGGACGGGAGAAATAGAATTTTATACAAGAGCAGACTCTGACTTTAGCATAACAGTTAAAACATCAGTCATATATTGCTGGCTGTATGCAGACGGAGAACTTATGTTTAGCGCAGGAGGCGCACCAGAGGAAAGATCTTTTACCCTAAATTACTCCGATTCAGCTGACGGATACGAAAGTGATCAATTAGTACAAATAAAAATTTTCCTGGTCAGCCGCTTTGACAATTATCCAGGTGAGCTGGAGCTTAAGACAGCTGGTATTCGACAGATTTATTATTCAGAACCTGAAAATTAAAAAAAACTGAAGTTCAAGCTAGTCTTGCATAAAACGCAATATTAAATTAAAAATATTTCACTTTACGCAATAATTAAAATTCCATATACTTTTCTCATGAGAAAGCGTCAGGGATTGGAGCACCTTTAGTCCGGCGGGCAGAGACACGACGGATGAGCCGCGCAAGACGGCGAAGTGCGCAAAGCCCGGCCCGGAGCAATGGCTTTCCGCGTCAAGCGCGGAAAAGACAGTGCGCAGGGAGACGCCCTTAAAACAATTAAAATTATTTTTTATGGAGAAAATAAAAATGGGTAACAATTATTTCAACTCAATTCCGTGGCGTGAAGCACGTCTTCAGCTCGGACACTGCCGCTCAATGGCAAAAGAAGAATTCTCTGACGGTGTTAAGGCTCTTCAGGGCAAAAAAATCGTAATCGTAGGATGCGGTGCTCAGGGTCTTAACCAGGGACAGTGTCTGCGTGATTCAGGCCTGGACGTTTCATACGCACTGCGCGAATCTGCAATCACAGAAAAACGCCAGTCATGGAAAAACGCTACTGAAAACGGATTTAAAGTTGGTACATACGACGAACTTATTCCGACTGCTGACCTCGTAGGAAACCTTACTCCGGACAAGCAGCACTCAAACGTAATCGCTGAAGTTCAGAAAAGAATGAAGAAAGGAGCTGCCCTCTGGTATTCACACGGCTTCAACATGATTGAAGAAGGAATGCAGATCCGTCCGGACATCACTGTTGTAATGTGTGCTCCAAAAGGTCCTGGTACTGAAGTATGGCACGAATTCCAGCGTGGATTCGGTGTACCTGACCTTATCGCAGTTCACCCTGTAAACGATCCTGAAGGAAAAGGATGGGCTATTGCAAAGGCTTTAGCTGTAGGTATGGGCGGTTCAAAAGCCGGTGTTCTTGAAAGCTCTTTCGTTGCAGAAGTTAAGTCTGACCTTATGGGCGAACAGACAATCCTCTGCGGTATGCTCCAGGCAGGAACAATCGTATGTTACGACAAAATGGTAAGTGAAGGAATCGCTCCTGAATACGCTACAAAACTCCTTATGCACGGCTGGAACGTAATTTCTGAAGCCCTCAAATGGGGCGGTATCACAAACATGATGGACCGTCTTTCTAACCCTGCAAAAATCAAGGCTAACGAACTTTCTAAGGAAATCAAAAAGCTCCTTGCTCCGCTTTACCAGAAGCACATGGATGACATCATCTCAGGCAAATTCTCTTCTACAATGATGGAAGACTGGAAAGCAGGCGACAAAGACCTCCTTACATGGCGCGAAAACACAGGAAAACTTGCTTTCGAAAAAACAGAAGAAGCAAAAGACGAAATCACAGAACAGGAATACTTTGACAAGGGCATCCTCATGGTTGCAATGGTAAAAGCAGGCTGTGAACTTGCATTCGAAACAATGGTTGACGCAGGAATCAAGGAAGAAAGCGCTTACTATGAATCACTCCACGAAGTTCCTCTTATTGCAAACCTCATCGACCGCAAGCGTCTCTACGAAATGAACCGCGTTATTTCTGATACAGCAGAATACGGCTGCTACCTCTTTGCAAATGTAGCTGCTCCGATGATGGCAAAAGACCTCATGCCACACCTGCACACAGACGTAATCGGTAAAGGCTTAGACGTTAAAGACAACTCTGTAAACAACACAGAACTCGTAAACGTAAACGCCGAAATCCGCAACCACCCGATCGAAGTTGTCGGAAGAAAGTTAAGAGCTTACATGACAGCTATGAAACCAGTTTTGTAATGAAATTATAAAACTGGTAGGCACGGGCAGTTAATTCATCGCATCAGATGACTTACACCCGTGCCGTATGACAGCTATGAAACCTGTTTTGTAAAGTAACAAAAAAAATACCGCGGGTTTTACGAAAGTAAAATGCACATATCCCGGGCATTAAATTGAAGTGCACCCCAATTATTGGACACTTTAACTAGGCTGATTTTAAGGACTGATTCCTAAATTGTAAAGGGGTCAGTCCTTTTAATTTAACCTTAATTCTTTTTTCGTTGTACCAAGACAAGTATTCAATCAATTCTTTTTTAAAATGTTCAACAGATTCAAACTCCTGTAAATATAAAAGCTCAGATTTTAATAAACCAAAGAAATTTTCCATCACCGAATTATCAAGACAGTTCCCTTTTCTGGACATGCTTTGTCGGATTCCTTTTTCTTTCAAACGCCGCTGATAATCATACATCTGGTACTGCCAGCCCTGATCAGAATGAAGAATCAAATTTGTCCCGTTAGGGATTTTCTTGAATGCCTTTTCAAGCATATCAACTGTCTGAGCATAGTTCGGACTTTCAGAAAGATTCCAGCTTATCAATGACTGGTCATGTAAATCAAGAATCGGAGACAGATAAAGCTTTGTTCCAAACAGATTGAATTGTGTAACATCTGTAACCCATTTTTCATTAGACTTTGTTGTACTGAAATCTCGTTGTAAAAGATTAGGAGCCACTTTGCCTATCTGACCTTTATAGGAATTGTATTTATGCTGACGAACCTTACACACAATATGTTCTTCATGCATCAGTTTCTGAATTAATTTGTGGTTTATTATAAAACCTCTGTTTCTAAACTCTAAAGTAATCCTTCTGTAGCCATAGCGTCCTTTATTTTCATGATAAATCTGCTTGACAAGTTCTCGCTCTTCCTTGTGCTTATCCTGTTTCGGATGCGTTTCTGAGTAATAAAATGAACTTCTTGGCAAACCTGTAAACTTTGTTAAATCTGAAACATTGTATTTTGACCTTAGTTCTCTGACAGCATCGATTGTTCTCTGTCTTTTTTCTGCTGCTGTTTCTTCCTGTCGTCTTCCTGAACTAAGGCCAGATATTTTTTTAGGAAATCATTCTCCATACGAAGATAAGCAAGTTCTTCGTCTTTTGTCCATTCTTCTCTAGGTTTGTTTGGTATTAAACTTTTCTTTGGCATTATTGAACGCCTGCCTTGTTTCTGAAACAGAGCTTCTGTACCACCGGTAATATACTTCTTTCTCCATGCACAGATTGTCGCCTTATCTGTTATTCCAAAAATCAATGCCGTAGATTGATCCGAAAGATTATGCTCTTGCTGATAGTTTAACACTTTTAGCTTAAAATCTCCGTTAAAATGTCGTGTTGGTTTGGTAAATTTTCCATTTAATTCGTACTGGGCTATCCATTGCTCTATGCATTTACGGTCTGGACCATAAATATGAGAAAGAACGCTGGCTCCGAAACCTTTGATCTTATGATCTAGAACAATTTTAATTTTAAGTTCTTCTGAGTATTTAGACATAAAAAATGCACCTCCTAAAATTGAGCTTTATTTGTCCAACTTTAGGGGTGCACTTCA